>Ga0209085_1000229_pt1 | contig 42815 bp, 39 predicted proteins | sample C_131016_EF_Meta_FD_187310 | JGI IMG/M metagenome (GOLD analysis project Ga0209085, IMG submission 187310) | Freshwater microbial communities from Lake Croche, Canada to study carbon cycling - C_131016_EF_MetaG (SPAdes) (version 2) | ecosystem: Environmental > Aquatic > Freshwater > Lake... | reverse complement strand
GGTAGCAGCAAAGCCTACCATTAGCCAGGGTAGACATTTCTTTAGCGATGATGCATTACCGTTTAATGTGCTGCCAAATGCTAATGGAGTTATTGCACTCAATATTGATGAACTCAAACTTCTAAATCAGACACCCCTGAAGCATGTGAATGGCACTATCGCATTTAAAGGAGACAAGATTGATATTAATGATCTGAAATTTGAGTTAGGAAAAGGTCAGGCCAAGGCGCAAATCTCTCTCGCGCAGATCAGCAGCGCCGCTCCTACGATATCAATGAAGGCCTTTGCTAAGGGATTTACTCTGGAGCAATTACTCGTTAGCACTAATTCAAGTGCCAAGATGAGTGGCGGAGATGCTCAAATTGCATTGAATCTATCTGGCAGAGGAAAAAGTTTACATCAGATAGTTGGCGCTGCAAATGGAGCGGCACAAATGACGGTGGGTAATGCCCGCATTGACTCTGGCCTATTGAATGCTGCAGGTGATTTAGCTGTCACTATTATGGATACCTTAAATCCAATGCGTAAGCAAAGTAATCAAACCATCTTAGAGTGTGCCGTTGCCTATTTACCAGTCATCAATGGCATGGTGAATGTTAAAGATTCAGTTGGAGTAGAGACTGATAAATTAAATATTGTTTTATCGGGTACAGTGAATTTGAATAGTGAATCAATCAATCTCAAGATTGATCCCCATCAAAAATCTGGCCTGACTACTGGGGTTAATTTAGGTAGTTTGGTGCAACTTGAGGGCACCTTGCAAAATCCTAGTGCTGGCATGAATAAAGAAGCGGTCGTTAATAGTGCTTTATCTATCGGCTTAGGCTTTTTAACTGGCGGGATTAGTATTGCCGCAGAGAATCTAAGGTCTATGAGCACCAAGAGGCAGCCCTGCAAAACAGCAATGCACTCTTGGGCTGATATTTATCCAGGATCTAATTAATTCAGTCTTTAGAAGACTAAGCCGCTGATAAAAAGGCTGAATAAAGAAATAAAGATACTCGCAAAGAGCGCAGTCCAAAAGCTAGAAATCGTAAAGCCACTAACGACTGATGACACTAGCATCAAGACTAAAGCATTGATGACCAACAAAAATAAGCCCATCGTAATTACCGTTAAAGGTAAGGTAAATAGAATGAGCAATGGTTTAACGATAGCATTGGCAAATCCTAAGAGCAGGGCCGCAATGATGAGTGACCCTCCATCAGTAAAACGCAAGCCACTAAATATATAGCTAGCCACCCAGAGGGATAGGGAAGTGAGACCCCACTGCACTAAAAACAGCGTTAAGTTACCCATGATTTTCTGCCTTTTCTTCTGATGCGAAGCTGATGGAGAATGGTGCTGGTAGAACTATCTTATCAGCCATCTAGTAGTGCGGGGGGATTTCATCTTTTAGACTGCTACCACCACCAGAGCTACTAGCCTGCTCTTTAATGGCTTTTAGCTCGCGGTACAGAAATTCAATTTGCTGCTGTTGCTTGTAGATGGTCTCATTGAGTTTTTCAATCAGATCTTCAGTAAAGCTTAATTTGATTTCTAGATTAGTAATGCGGTCATCACTCATTTAACGTGCCTTTTTATTCTGAGATGAGCTCAAAGCGCCCATCTTCCATTTCTACTTTTGGCCTAATCCAAAAATCATGTGATTGCATCGATTCATAAACATAGGCTGGCTCGAGAGAGGCTTCAATATTCGCGAGTAAGACTACTTTATAAAATCCGCCAGTCTTTAGATGTTTTAGTCTGCTACCTGGCTTAAAGAGGCCCTCATCAGGAGCGGCCATTTTGGGCTTAGTCATGTCAACAATGTACTTTCTCAGTATGATATTGAGATGGCAAATCCCATCCCGTACTCCATTCTAGATATATCTCCCATCCCTGCGGGTTTTACTGCAGCCGATGCCTTGCGTCATTCTTTGGATGTTGCTCAGCATGCTGAAAAATGGGGCTATACCCGTTATTGGGTGGCAGAACATCACAATATGACGGGTAATGCGAGTTCTGCAACAGCGGTATTGATAGGCTATCTGGCGGCAGGAACAACTCACATTCGAGTTGGGTCTGGCGGGGTGATGCTACCTAACCATGCTCCCTTAGTTATTGCTGAGCAGTTTGGCACTTTAGAGTCTCTATATCCAGGACGAATTGACTTAGGTCTAGGTAGGGCACCTGGCAGCGACCAGGTGACAGCAAGAGCCTTGCGCCGAGATCTGCTTGGTAGTGATGATCGGTTTCCACAAGATGTTCGCGAGTTACAACATTATTTTGGCCCGATTCAGGAAGGTCAGACTGTGAAGGCTATTCCTGGTGCCAATACTGAGGTGCCCATTTGGATTCTAGGTTCTAGTCTTTATGGCGCTCAGCTCGCTGCCCATTTTGGATTACCTTATACATTTGCCTCGCACTTTGCACCTGATCAATTATTGGAGGCAATGAGGATATATCGTGAGCTCTTTAAGCCTTCAGACAAATTAGATAAACCCTATTGCGCTTTTGTGATGAATGTCGTGGCTGCTGATACGGATGAAGAGGCTGCTTATCTATTTACTACTCTACAGCAAAATATGATTCGCATGAGGCGCAATACCCGCGGTCAATTACCACCACCAATAACAAATCTCGATGATTTTTGTGAGCCCCATGAAAAGGTAGCAGCAGCTCATACCTTGCAAGTCTCCGTGGTGGGCTCACTAGAAACCGTTAAAAAAGGAATGCATCATTGGCTAGAGGCAACGGGTGCAAATGAAATCATCATCACTGGCCAAATCTTTGATCATCAAGCACGCTTACGATCATTTGAAATTGCAGCGCAGGCTGCCCAGTCTTTAGAGGTCTAAAGACCCGTAGTCAGCGGAAATCAAGACATCTTCTTTTGCGGCCCGAGCGGCAAACTTTAATACCTCATTGTCTTTGCTAATCAGAGTACAGGGCTTTGCGGTAAAGGCTAGGTCCAGAAAGATTTGATCATCAGGATCCTGGCAGCGCCAGGGTGAACTCAATAGACTTTGATCATCTAAGACTCTTGATAGAGATTTCCATTGCGCCAAGATCTTTTCTTGTTCTACTGTCTCTAAGGAAAACAGCGGTCTAGAGATCACGTCCGCAAATTCTTCCAGAGTTTTTAGACTAGCAAGCGCATCGATTTTATGCTCAAGCAGGGCTTGTTTTAAATGAAGTGCTCTAAAGTCATTAAATACAAATAGATCTAGCAAAACATTAGTATCAAAGACAACGGATTTCATTTGCAAGAAATTGTTTAGTCCTGATTACTACGCCAAATTTCAGGTGTGATTGTTACTTGCCCCTGATCTGAGGAGACATAAGCTTCGCCATCCTGAATGTTTACGTGAATGACCATGCTGCGCTCAACCAATTTATTAAGTTCATTCGCTTGCGTAGCTGGAATAGAAATAATTTGGAGATTACGAGCGCGCGTGAGTTTATTGGCAATGCCATCCCACCAAATCTTGCTTGTGTGTCCGCCATAGCAGTAAACAATGACCTGATCAGATCTACCGCAGGCTTTCAGAATGCGACGTTCATCTGGCTGACCAATCTCAATCCACAGCTTAATGGCATCCGTGAGGTCTTTAATCCAAAGATCAGGTTCATCGTTATCGCTTAAGCCTTTGGTAAAGACCAAATCCTCATTTGCTTGCAAAGCAAAGGCGATGATTCTGACCATCATCCGCTCATCAGTCTCAGAGGGGTGCTTGGCAATGGTGAGGGAGTGACTACCGTAATAGTGGCGGTCAGAGTCTGCGACGTGAAGGTCGGCTTTGTGGATAGTTGCGCGAAGAGCCATCCCGCATTATCGCCCTTAAAGTGGGCTATTCATATCCCTAGTATCATTTTAGGAATTAGACCTTTCAAACGGGATATCTATGAATACTTGGCCTACTCGAAAAATCTCCTATATCTTGCGCTTAATCGTCGGATTTCTTTTTGTTGCCTTTGGAAATTCACTCTTGGCAGCAGAAGTTTGGCCAAGTAAGCCAATCAAGATCGTGGTCCCATTTTCTCCTGGCAGCGTTCAAGATGCTTTGGCAAGATCCTTCTCCAATGAATTAGGCCAGGCACTTGGCCAATCTGTCTTGGTTGAAAATAAGGCAGGCGCTGGCGGTACCGTTGGTACAGGTATGGTTTCAAAATCTGCCCCTGATGGATATACCTTGGTGATGGCTGCAGCGAGTCACAATATCAATGGCACTTTATTTCCTAAGCTCAGTTTTGATCCGATCAAGGATTTCACGGCAGCAGCCTACATTGGCACTAGTAGTTATATCTTGATGACGAATACTGAGTTTCCAGTAAAGACTGTCGCTGAATTTATTGCCTTAGCAAAAGCTAAACCTGGCCAATTCAATTACGCCAGTGCTGGCAACGGCAGCGCCTCTCATTTAGCAATGGCCTATTTCGATAGTATGGCTGGCATTGATTTAGTGCATATTCCTACCAAGGGAACAGGAGACGCTATTACTGAATTACTAGCTAATCGGGCTCAGGCAGTCATCGCTGCAAATGTGGCTGCACTACCATTTGTGGCCGATAGCAGGATTCGTTTCTTGGGTGTATCTTCCGAGAAGCCTTCACCATTTGTACCTGGTATTTCACCTATTGGTAATACTGTGAAGGGTTATGTATTTGATAGTTGGTTTGGCTTGTTGGCCCCAGCCGGGACTCCAAAAGAAGTGAACAATAAAATTTCTACTGAAATGGCTAAATTACTAAAGCAGCCAGACATCATTGAGCGCATGCGTCGTCAGGGAATAGAAATTGGGAGTCTGACGCCCTCTGAATTCAATCAACTGCTTGTCAAAGATTTTGATCGTATGGCAAACGTCGTGAAAAGCTCAGGGGCAAAAGCAGATTAAGTCTTAATACTGTGTATTGTAGAGTCCCATGATTCGTATTACTGAACTTCGTCTGCCTATCGACCATGCTCCAGAAGCTGTGGAAGCGGCGATTTTGAAACGACTTAATTTACCTGCTAAGGACTTAATCTGCTTTGAAGTCTTTAAGCGCAGCTACGATGCCAGAAAGAATGTGGCACTTTCCTTCATCTACACAGTAGATCTTTCGGTCAAAAATGAAGAAGCCATTCTGAAACAGTTTGATGGCGATATTCACATCAGATCATCTCCTGATACGAGTTATCACTTTAAGGCCAAGGCGCCAGAGTCCATTGCTGCTGGCAAATCATTGCGTCCAGTAGTCATTGGTTTTGGTCCTTGTGGAATATTTGCTGCGCTCGTCTTGGCGCAAATGGGATTTAAGCCGATTGTGCTCGAGCGCGGCAAGAAGGTCAGAGAGCGCACGCAAGATACCTGGGGTTTATGGCGCAAGAACGTACTCAACCCAGAATCCAATGTGCAATTTGGAGAGGGTGGCGCCGGTACTTTTTCAGATGGTAAGTTATGGAGCCAGATTAAAGATCCGAAGTTTTATGGTCGTAAAGTGATTAATGAGTTTGTGAAGGCTGGTGCGCCAGCAGAAATTTTATATGTTGCTAAGCCTCATATTGGTACCTTCCGCTTGGTAGGCGTAGTAGAGAAAATGCGTCAAGAGATTATTGACCTTGGTGGTGAGATTCGTTTCTCCCAAAAAGTGATTGGTTTTGACATTCAGAACGAGCAAATTACTGGTGTCAACATTGAAGGTCATGATGATCTACCAGCAAGTCATGTGGTACTGGCGCTTGGTCACAGTGCGCGCGATACCTTTCAGGCTTTGCATGAGGCTGGCGTCTTTATGGAAGCTAAGCCATTCTCAGTGGGTTTCCGTATTGAGCATCCGCAGTCACTGATTGATAAGGCACGTTTAGGTCCGCATGCTGGTAATGAGTTGATTGGTGCCGCTGATTACAAGTTAGTGCATCACGCTAAGAATGGTCGCTCGGTCTATAGCTTTTGTATGTGTCCAGGTGGCACAGTTGTAGCGGCAAGCTCAGAGCCTAACCGCGTAGTAACTAATGGCATGAGTCAATACTCGCGTAATGAACGCAATGCTAATGCCGGTATTGTGGTGGGCATTACTCCAGATGACTATCCTGGCGGGCCATTGGCTGGTATTGAATTCCAACGCGCACTTGAATCTAAGGCTTTTGAATTAGGTGGAGGAACCTATGAGGCCCCAGGGCAGTTGGTGGGGGATTTTCTGGAAGGCAAAGCTTCAACTGAGTTTGGTAGTGTCCTGCCTTCGTACAAGCCTGGTGTGCATTTAACGGATTTAGCCCAAAGCTTACCTGCTTATGCCATTGAAGCAATTCGCGAAGCCTTGCCAGTATTTGAAAAGCAAATCAAAGGCTTCTCGATGAAAGATGCCGTGTTAACAGGCGTAGAGACCAGAACCTCTTCACCACTGCGCATTCCACGCGGTCCAAATTTTCAAAGCCTCAATATCAAGGGGCTCTATCCTGCAGGCGAGGGTGCTGGTTACGCCGGCGGCATCTTGTCTGCTGGCGTCGATGGGATCAAGGTAGCAGAGGCACTCGCACTAGATTATTTATCAAAGTAAATCCCTCAGCAGTGATCATTTTTAGGTATTTTCGGAAATACCACCTCTTTTGCGGATGAGACGATAATGTCGCCATGGCTTTAATCGTACTTACTGATGCAAAACTGGCTTTCGGCCACGTAGATCTCCTCGCAAATACTGCTTTTTCACTCGAATCGGGTGAGCGGGTCGGCTTAATTGGGCGCAATGGCACTGGCAAATCTTCCTTGTTGAAGATCTTGGCTGGCATTGAAAAAATGGATGACGGGCTCTTGCAATATCAGCAAGGTTTACGAATTGCTTATGTTCCTCAAGAGCCTATTTTTGACTCCAATGAAACAGTATTTGACGCAGTCTCCAAGGGTGTAGCGCAGGCCAAGGCCTTGCGCGAGGAATATGAAGCACTTAGCGTAGGCGACTGGGATGATGCATCCCACCATCGCTTAGATGAGCTGCAATCTCAATTAGAGGCACTCAGTGGCTGGAATTGGGAGCAGCGTGTTCATGAAACTCTGGATCGTTTACATTTAGAAGCGGATCTTAAGATCAGTACGCTATCAGGCGGAACTAAAAAACGCGTGGCACTTGCGCGCGCTTTAGTAGAAATGCCCGATGTCTTAATTCTAGATGAGCCAACCAACCATTTGGATTTAGATTCGATTGCCTGGTTGGAAGAGTTATTAAAAGAATACCAAGGTTCAGTAATTCTAGTCACCCATGATCGTGCTTTCTTGGATAACGTCTGCACACAAATCGTGGAACTTGATCGTGGAATTCTACGAAGCTACCCAGGTAACTTTACTCAATATGAAGTTCTCAAAGAACAAGAACTCAATGCGGAGTCATTGGCTAATGCCAGAGCAGATAAATTATTGGCTCAGGAGGAGGTTTGGATTCGCAAGGGCGTTGAGGCTCGCCGGACTCGAAGCGTAGCCCGTATTGCCCGCCTTGAAAAGTTACGCACTAGTCGAACTGAGCGCAGAGATGCGATGGGTCAAGTGAAACTAGCTGTGTCAGCAGGCGATCGCAGTGGCAAGATTGTTGCGGACCTGCAGGAGGTGAGCAAATCTTACGATAGACCGATTGTGCAAGATTTCACGGCAACTATTTTGCGTGGCGATAAAGTAGGCTTACTCGGCCCTAACGGCGCAGGTAAAACAACCTTGTTGAAATTGATTCTAGGGACCATTGCACCTGACTCAGGAAGCGCTATGATGGGCACTCGCATTGAAGTGGCTTATTTTGATCAAATGCGTGAAGGTCTTGATCTCAATGCTTCGCTTGAGGATTACATTAGCCCAGGTAGTGAGTGGATCGAAATCAATGGTAACAAGAAGCACGTTAAGAGTTATTTAAGTGATTTCTTATTTGCACCAGAGCGCACCAACTCTCCAGTTAGTACCTTGTCAGGTGGTGAACGCAATCGCTTATTGCTCGCTCGTTTATTCGCTAGACCAGCAAATGTCTTGGTTCTGGATGAGCCAACCAATGACCTGGATATCGATACCTTAGATTTACTTGAGCAATTGCTACAAGATTACAAAGGTACTGTATTTTTAGTTAGCCATGATCGTTATTTCTTGGATAACGTGGTGACCAGCATCATCGCTCATGAGGGAGATGGTTTATGGCGTGAGTATGAAGGCGGCTATGAGGATTGGAAAATCCAAAAGGCACGTTCAGATCAAATCCGCGCTAGCCATGCAAAATCTGCAAATAAAGTGGAGCCGAAAGCCGAACTCAAGCAAGTACCCAAAGCAGAGGTTAAACCAGTCGTAAAGGGCGGAGTGCAAAAACTCAATGGCAAAGAGCGTCAAGAATTAGAAACCTTACCTTTACAAATCGAAGAGCTAGAAACAGAGCAGGCTGATATCGGTATTGCGATGAGCAATCCAGATCTTTATAAGAATGAGCCCGAGTTGGCTGCTAGTATGCAAGCGCGCTTAACAGAGATTACCGGTCAGCTAGATCAAAAGCTGCAACGCTGGGAGCTGCTCCTGAGCCGTTCAGAGTCTTGAGCTCTCTTATTTAAGGTCGAGGCGCGCACGCAGCTGCGCGATTTCATCTAAGAGATCGAGAGCTAGAGCAACCCCTGGAACATTTAATTCCAGATCGTGTGTGAGATGCGCTGCAGTCTTAGCTCTTCTGAGAGAATCTCCACTAAAGCGCCAATCTTCGGGGGATGAGCCTACGGGGCTGAGGACACCCTCTGAGACCCAAGACATAATTAATTCTTGAGGAGTGCGAGAGGCATGTGAGAGCTCCACAATACTCATATGCACTTCGTTTTCTACAATGCTTGCTTCAATCCAGGTGGTATTGATCTTTGTCATGGTGATCATCCCTTCAAGTGAGATCTAGGGTTGAAATCAAAAGCCTTCTCGAAGTGTTGGTAGGCTTCCTTCTGAGTATCTGTTTCTGCTGGTGGTAGTGCAATCGTTGGAACTACATATAAGTCACCAGGCTCTGCACTTGGAATGCCCTTACCTTTGAGGCGCATCTTGCGACCTGCAACCGTGCCTGCCGGAATTTTTAATTCCAAAGTGGAGCCTGCTGGAGTTGGCACATTTACTGTAGTGCCCAAGGTCGCTTCCCATGGTGCCAATGGAATATCGATGAATACATCCTTACCATCAATCCGATATATTGGATTTGGATGAAAATCAATTTCTAGATAGAGATCACCTGCTTGTCCTTCACCAATGCCAGGACCACCTTGTCCTGAGAGTCGAAGATTTTGACCAGCCTTAATTCCTTTTGGAATGCTGACGTCTAATTTGCGCTCTTGAGTGCTGACATGACCGCTGGGATCTTGCGTTGGCATGTGTAATGCAATCGTTCGTTTAGCGCCGTTATAGGCATCAGCAAGATCAATCAAAATTTTGGCGTGATGATCTTGCCCTTTGAAGTTCATGCCTTGGCGTGATTGGCTGCTACGACCACCTTGGCGTTGCTTGCCTCTACCAAAGAGAGATTCAAAGAACTCACTTTGATCACCTTCAAAGCCACCACCATAACCTGGGTTACCCCCATTAAACCCATTATCAGAGTATTCAAAGCCTTCATTCCAATTGGGGGGAGGGGTGAAGTCTTGACCATTTTTCCAATTAGCACCAAAGCGATCATAAGCTGCACGCTTCTCGGTATCTTTTAGAACGGCATAGGCCTCACCGATTTCTTTGAATTGATCTTCAGCACCAGCTTCTTTATTAACATCTGGATGATATTTTCGGGCAAGCTTACGATAGGCAGCTTTGATTTCAGCCTCGGTAGCGGAGCGTGCTACCCCAAGCGTTTCGTAGTAATCCCTAAATTTCATAAGCCTGTATTAATCCTCACGTATGTGTTCTTACTGAGCTATTGATTAATTCTACAGGCGTATTAGCTCATCACCCCAATTTGCCAGGGTACAAACTCATAATCACCGAGACCCAGAAGCTCGCTTTTAGAAGCCTCTCCAGAGGCAGTTTTTAGGAACAGCTCAAATATACGCTGCCCCATTTCTTGAACAGAAACAGTGCCATCCAAAATTTCCCCACAATTAATATCCATATCCTCGGTAAGTCGCTGATACATGGGAGTATTGGTGGCTAGCTTGATACAAGGAGCGGGTTTAGAGCCAAACATCGAACCTCTACCAGTCGTAAAGGCAATTAAATTTGCACCACCAGCAATTTGTCCGGTAGCGGATACAGGATCAAATCCAGGGGTGTCCATAAAGACAAAGCCTTTAGTTGTCACTGGCTCGGCATACTTATAAACTTCCATGAGTGGACCGGTGCCACCCTTCATGGAAGAGCCCAAAGATTTTTCAAAGATATTGGCCAGTCCGCCAATTTGATTTCCTGGGCTCACTTGACCATTAATCTGCACGTCTCTACCAACAGAGTATTCGTCTTTCCACCAACGAATACGTTTAATCAGTTTTTCACCAATGGCTTGACTTGCAGCACGGCGGGTGAGGGTGTGTTCTACGCCATAAATCTCCGGTGTCTCCGACAAAATACCGGTACCACCATGGCGAGATAAAATATCGATTGCTGCACCTAGCGCAGGATTGGCGGTAATAGACGAAAAGCCATCTGATCCACCACATTGCAGGCCAACACAGAGATGACTTGCTGAAACTGTTTCACGTTTAGCTTTATTTGCCTCTGGAAGTAATGCCTTGACTGCCTCAATTCCGGCTTCAATGGTTTTGCGTGTACCACCAGTCTCTTGCATGATGAAGGTGTGAAGGTTGGTGCCTGCAGTGAGGTCTTCCTGCTCCATCAACCCTTTTAATTGATTGCGTTCACAGCCAAGACCCACAATCAGTGTAGATGCAAGATTGGGATGACGAGCATAACCCGCCATCGTGCGGCGGAGCAATTGCATCGGTTCACCGCTCATTTCCATGCCACAGCCGATGTCATGGCTAAATGCCACAACACCATCCACATTAGGAAAATCTTTCAATCTTTCTGGGGTAAACCAGTCGGCAATTTTATTGACTACAGTTGCGGAGCAATTCACGGTAGATAAAATCCCGATGAAATTGCGTGTGCCTACTTTTCCATTGGGTCTCATATAGCCCTGAAATGTTGCGCGCTCAGATTCAGGCAACATTTGAGTAGGTTTAAATTCGCTAGCGTAGGCATAGTCGCGATCAAATTCACGAAACTCAGTATTGTGACTGTGAACCATGGTGCCCGCTTCAATATCTGTATTGGCAAAACCTACAGTCACGTTGTACTTCAGAATCGGATCACCTTTTAGAATCTTTTTCGTCGCAATTTTGTAGCCTGCAGGCACCTGACTGCGGCTAGTAAAGCCCTCACTAGGAACTTCTGTACCAATGCCAACATCAACACGAGCTACAACAATATTGTCGTTAGGGTGGAGACGAATGATAGGTCCGATGAGGCGTTTTTCAGAAATTTCAATCATGGATTTCTTTCGGTGAGATAGTGTGATTATTCAATATTCAGGACATCAAAAGCGGCTTTTAGTCTGCGCGAGTAGGAGTCAGAAACAGTTTTGATTTCTTCTGGAGTCCACTTTCTAAAGCCTTCCCCAGCTTTCATGCCTGTTTTGCCTTCGGCCATGAGTTGGACTACTTTTGGTGGTAGAGCAGTGATGTTAGAAAGTGAGGGATAAATTTCTTTTGCGGCATTGGCCATTCCGTCCCATCCTGAAATTTCTTTTTGAGTCATTGGACCTACTGCGGCATAGCGAAAGCCAAAGCTATATCTCACGGCGTCATCAATGTCTGCTGGAGTGGCGATTCCTTCTTGCACTAATGAAAGGGCCTCTCTCATGAGGGCATGCTGAATACGGTTAGCTAAAAACCCAGGGATGTCTTTTTTAACCATGACTGGCTTCTTATCAATCGCTTTATACAGTGCGCATGCCTGTTCTGCATATTTGATGTCAGTCTTTTGTCCCAACACAATTTCAACTAATGGCACTACTTCTGCTGGCATGAAGTAGTGGGCGCCCATCATGCGATTCGCAGTGTTTAGGCCTTCTGCAATTTTACTAATTGGAAAGCCAGAACTATTACTGCCAATGGGGATCTCGCCTGGTACGACTTCATCGAGGTATTGGAATACCTTTTGCTTTAACTCTAAATTTTCTGCAACGGTTTCAATCACCCATAGACATTGATTCCAGTCTTGCCAATCTTCTAATACCCCAGCAAATTGCTGGTTCTTAATCTCAGAGTCTTCTTTGGCGGCATTGTCTGCGTGTATCCCAATTTTCTTTGCAAGAGTGATGGCCTTATCCAAGCAGGCATCAGCTTTGTCTTTAGATCTACCCAGAATGGCTACAGGAATGTTTTGGGCGATAAAGCCCGCTGCAATGCCAGCACCCATAATGCCCGTTCCGATAACAGCTACAGATTTCATTTTTTCGAACCTAATTTGAAACTTCTTTTCAAGTCAATTAAGCGCTGAGGTCAAACACAAGGACTTCAGCGCTTTTTCCATTGGAGATGACTAATTGACTTTCAGCTTCAATCAGCAGGGCATCTCCGCTTCTTAGAGTCTGACCATTGATGTCTAGTGAACCTTGAATCAGGTGAACATAAGCCTTGCGTTTTGGATCAAGCTGCAATTGTGCTAACTGCTGCCCATCAAATAAACCAGCATATATCTTGGCATCTGCAAAGATCTTTACGGAGCCTTCTGCGCCATCAGGTGAGGCAACTAAGCACAGCTTGCCTTGTTTATCAGAAAGTGGAATCGTCTTTTGCTCATAGCTTGGCTCAATTTCCAAAACATTAGGCTCAATCCAGATTTGCAAGAAATGGGTTGTTTGGTCTTTGGCATGATTGAACTCACTATGCGTGACGCCAGAGCCGGCGCTCATTCGTTGTACATCTCCCGGGGGGATACCTTCGATATTGCCCATACTGTCCTCATGCGCTAATTCACCAGAGAGAACGTAGCTAATGATTTCCATATTGCGATGACTATGTTTGCCAAAACCCATTCCGGCTTCTACGCGATCTTCATTAATAACTCTTAAGTTCCCCCAACCCATAAATTGGGGGTCGTGATAGCCGGCAAAAGAGAAGGAGTGAAAGCTTTTGAGCCAGCCGTGGTCTGCATAGCCTCTATCTGCGGATTTTCTGAGAAACAACATATTCAATACCGTTTATTGTGATGAAATAAGAGTAGGGACATTGTCATTATCCCCATAGATTAGCCCTCTAGAGCAGAGCCCTATTCATAGCTTACTCGTTCTCACTCGTTCCGCTAGGGAATTTGTAAGAAGCGTAACGTACAACCGCATTCGCAATTGCCAAGATCAGAATCGTAAGTCCCATAAATAGAATGGCTAAATCCGCTTCATGTTTGGTATTTACTAAATCAATGATCAAGCGAGTTACTGCAGTAATGGCAACATAGATCAAAAAGCGTACAGGCATATGGTTGGTCTTGAAATAAATGCCCACCATGGCGCCGATCTCTAAATAGATGAATAGCAGCAGTAAGTCTTCAATGGAGGCAGCACCTTTGCTCACCATTCCCATAAATGCGACAGCAGAAGACCAGACGGTTGCCGCACCAATGCCAAATAATGCGATCCGATGGAATAGAGAGACAAACAAATTGCCAATGGGCACCGTCCACTTTTCAACGGTGGCCTCTAACTTGGAGACATCTTTTGGTGAGTTTGGGGTCATGCTCATAAAGCCTCCATTGTTTTCTTGATAGGCTTCAGTATATTTCCCAATGAGGTTTGGGGGAATAAAAAAGAGGCCAAAGGCCCCTTTTTCGTAAGCGCTTCCCTTGATTACCCAAGGCTATCAGCCCAGATGTTGTGAGCCCAGCCCCACGCGTATACGCCCTCAAGGGTAGTGGGTGCCGGCGATAGCCCGCCAGACCCTGGAACAGTCTTGAAGGTCTTTTCCGCTGCGTTGTATTGATGCACGCTGGCAACGTGCACGACTTCACGTTCATTCACGAAGCTGTAGCAGGTATTAGTGAGAACGGGCGCTGGATTGATTTCCCAGCCGCTGAGCTCAGCCACAATTGCCGCGGCCGCCACTTTGGCATGTGAATTAGCCATATGTCCAGATTTAGGCATTAAAGGCGCCACTTGAATGGAGTCACCCAATACATGGATATCCTTTTGCGCTGTAGATTCAAAGTTAATGAAATTGACATTCACCCAGCGACCATTTGAATTTGCTAAGCCTGTTTTGACTGCAATTTCACCGGCACTCATCGCGGGCAGTAAATTCAATACATCAGCCTTAATATCATCCTGCACTTCAAGCTTGATTGTTTTGGTTTTTGCATCAACTGCAGTGACGTTATGTTTTGGTAAGTATTCAATGATTCCAGAATACTGCTCGGCCCATACTTTTTTAAATAGCGCACCCTTAGATGTCACATCCTGATTGGCGTCTAAAATCAATACCTTGGATTTCGGCTTATTCTTCTTCAGGTAGTTTGCCACTTGGCAAGCGCGCTCATATGGGCCAGGAGGGCAGCGGTAAGGTGCTTCTGGAATACTGAGTGCGAAAGTACCGCCATCACGCATGGATGCCAACTGCTTGTGAAGAGCAATAGTCTCAGGACCGGCTTTCCAGGCTTGCAATGTCGCGCCTGCTTTGTTTGCTTGTGCCAAGCCCTCGATGCTATTCATCATCAAGGTAATGCCAGGAGAAACAATGGCCTTGTCGTAGCGCAAGGTTTTACCTGAGGCTAACTTGACGGTTTTTTTATCTGCATCAATACTGGCAACGCTATCTTGAATGATATTGATGCCATGACGCTTGCTCAGATTGTCGTACGGTGAAGTGAGCTCTGCCAAAGTGCGTGATCCACCCACAACTAAATTAGATAGCGGGCAAGAAATAAATGAAGCATTTGGCTCAATGAGTGTTACTTTGGCAGTGTTATTCGAAAACAGGCGTAAGTATTTAGCAGCAGTAGCGCCGCCATAACCACCGCCAATGACAAGAATTTCTGCTTTTTGTAAATTAGCGCGGGCATTGCCAGAGAAGCCTGCAAGCAAACCAAGTGCTGCTGCGCTCTGACCAATAAAGTGTCGACGATCCATGATGGGCTTCCTTATTATTTCTTACCAAGCTGATTGGCGATAGTTTCGAGTTGCTCGTCAGAGTAGCCTTTGGCTAACTGCGGCATGATGGTTCCTTCACGAGCACCAGATTTAAATGCTTTCAATTGAATCAGCATTTGCTCGCTAGTAAGGGTGTTGATTAAGGGCATTCCGCCATCAACCACACCTTTGCCCTCGGTGCCGTGACAGTTGGCGCAGGTAGCAGCAAGGCTGCGTTTGTATAAATTGCTGGCATCAGCGTTTTGCGCAAGGGCACTACCACTCCAATGGCTAAAGCCGATATAGAGCGCTGCTAGGATTGCGGGTTTGAGATACTTTGCTCGCATGGGGTCCATCTCCATTTAGTTTATTTCTGAATAATGCATTACATATTTGCTTACTAGCATCTTAAACAAGAAGTTCCGAGAAAAGTGAGAATTGCTTCATATTCATTTTTCATAAGCTCATTCCAAAAAGGGGCGTAATCTAGTTTTATCCGATCCTCCTGCATACCTATAAACTATAGGGATGCGAGGTTTATTTTCTTATCGTTCTGCTCTCCTGATACTACTTCTAGGTGTATTTACCTATCTTTATGGCTTAGATAGTCGGTTTGCACCTAAGAACGGGGATGAGTATCCCTATATGCATATAGTCCGTATGACTGCAGAGGCGGGTAATTGGCTGCCTCTTCAGTCTGAAATGGACGGAATCAAAAATACCAAGCCACCACTCATCTTTTGGCAAGGTCTCGCTACTAGCCATTGGGCAAGTCAATGGTCTCTAGCGAACTTGCGTTGGCCCAGCGTTCTCTATACAGGCCTTACAGCTTTTTTATTATTTTTAGCAGTTCGTCGCTTTAGCGGTAATGCCCAAACTGGTTTGTTAGCAACCTTAGTATGGCTTTCTTTTTTTGCCACCTATCGTTATGGACGTCCTTTCTTAGCAGACCCACCAGAAGTCTTTTGGATTAATTTACCATTCATGGCGCTCCTCTATTGGGGTAAGGGCGCCTTTGAATCCAAGTTCTTTTTCCCACTATTGGCCGGCGCTTGTTTTGGCCTGGCACTCTTTGCTAAATCTTTTGCATACATTGCGCCTGCTACTCTCGCTCTGGGCCTTTACTACTGGCGCTGGCGACAGTGGAGTATCTCAAAAACGCTCATCCATGATCTATATAAGGTCTGCATCGCAAGCCTATTGGCTCTAGCGGTATTTGCCTTGTGGTTTGTTTTTGATCCAAACCCAGAAGCCGTTTGGAAAGAATTTGTTCTTGGTGAGAATGCTGGCAAATTTGCAGCCAGAAACTCTAACTACTTATTAGATCTTCTGCGTGGTGGCGATAGTATTTGGATATTACTTTTAACGACATTAGCCAATGCCGGTTTATTTACTTTCGTATTGATTTCTACTTTATGGCAGTGTTGGCGTGAACGTCGTTTCTTAAGCTTAGAAGAAGTTCTCTTGTTGCTACTCATCGTTACATTTTTGATCGTCTTTACTTTGCCAAGCCAGCGCTCTGGCCGATATCTGTTACCAGTCATGCCCGCTTTTGCTGCCTTGATTGCCCTGTATTGGGAGCGTTTGCCTTTGTGGGGCTTTCGGATTGCATTGCTCTTGCAGATACTCGCTCTTGCACTTCTATTGTGGGTTGGCTTCAATCTGCAATTTTCTGGTCTGATGGGAGGGGTTTCTACATGGACCTACTCTTATGGCCATTGGATATTGATGGCTGGAAGTCTGGTGATGGTTTTAGTGGGCTTGTTGAGGCGTAACGATTCCAAGACGCTTGCATTAGCAGGATGTTTTTTGACTTATTGTGCGCTGACCAGTAGTTTGGCCCCCTTGGAAGGGCAATTAGGTCGTTACTCAGAAGCGACGATTACCAAACTTCAAGGTAAGGATGTTTGGGTGCCTTGTGACTTTCGCGCTAAAGACGAAGAGTATCGATTGTTATTGCCTGGCACTAAGTTACACGGCTACTTAGCCAAGGATGCGGCCGATATTCAGAGTCTGACAAGCGCTTACTCTCTGGTTGCGGTTCATGCACCACTCGGGAGCATCCCTGTGCTTTGTAATTCTTGTGAGATAGTTGGAAAAAGGATGGAAATGCGTGCCCGACATTCTCATGAAGAAATTATTGAGATGTTGCAGGGCCAAGTGAGTAAACATCTTTTTGTACATGAATACTTAATTGCGACATCAGTTGCAGCACCAGTGATCGCCCCCGATCTCGCCAATGTGAAGGATGTTTGTAGATGAGCCGTGTTATTGCCCTGTGCTTTTTATTGTTGGCTGCGGTAATCGGCTTTTTGCATATTGATAGCCGTCCAGTTTGGACTCCTTTTGCGACAAATACAGTCGCTGTGGCCGAGGCAGAGTTGGAGGTGCCAGTATCTTCAAAATCTAAAAATCAAATTGTTCCGAGTAAGGTCAGCATTCCAAGCCCGATTAGCACTTGGTTACCAGAAACTGCTGCTCCTTCGGTGCATGCCGCATCCCTCATTGCATTGAGCGATGGCGCTATTCGGGCTTTTTGGTTTGCTGGTAGTCGTGAAGGCGCAGCTGATGTTGTGATTAACAGCGCTGTTTTTGATCCTAAGCTATCTCATTGGAGTGCTCCTACTGTCGTCATGGATAGAGTCAGTGCTGAAAAGGGTTTATCACGTTATATCGCTAAACTCGGTAATCCAGTTCCTGCCAGAATGGCAGATGGTCGCTTACAACTATTCTTTGTTACGGTTTCGATTGGGGGTTGGGCAGGGAGCTCAATTTCTAGTGTGATTTCGGATGATGAAGGCTTGACTTGGGGTAATCCACAGCGCCTGATTGGCTCACCTCTGATTAATCTCAGCACCTTAGTGAAGTCTCCAGCCATTGCGTTTGCCGATGGTCGTCTAGGTTTACCTGCTTATCACGAGTGGATCGGACGCTTCGGTGAATTCTTAAGACTCGATGCAGGACAAGTCATTGATAAGCGTCGTATGAGCTCAGGCCGAGGCGCTATTCAGCCACTGGTATTTGTAAATGATGCTCAAGACGCAACTGCGTATTTCCGCCAAACGAGAAGATCAGGTCAAGTAAAGCAAGTGCCCGTTAGCCAAACACTCAATGCGGGTCAATCATGGCAATCAGATGCAGATTTGCCGATTGCGAATCCTAATTCCGCAGTAGCTGGATTGTGGCTAAATAGTGGCGCCCGAATTTTGGCCTTAAATAATATTGAAGCAGGGCGTTATCGCTTAGTCTTGATGATGGCTGATGCCAAATCTAGCCAGTGGCAAGTCATTGAAGTCATAGAAGATGATGAGGCCTTGTCGGAGCAGCGCAAAGAGTTTTCTTACCCATATCTTATTAGCGCTGATGGTAACGATGCCCATTTGGTTTATACCTGGGATCGTAAGAAGATTCGTCACCGATACTTCTCTGGGGCTTGGTTAAAACGCGCTCAAAGCCAGCTTGATACTCCACCAGTAAATGTCATTTCTCAGGAGGCTAAATAATGAATCACCTCATGCAGATCTTTGCTTTAGTTGAGCTATCCATTACGTGTGCAGTAGTGATTACATTGCTATTGCAAAAAACATCTTCCCAAGAATTTTCGCTCATGACAAAAGTAATATTGATTCTATTGCTCAGTAATCTCTTTTTCTGGCCCTTAGGCCTCGGCATGGAATTGCCGCTGGCTGCCTATGTGCGAGGTGTTATTGGTGATCTGAGTATTGTCACTATGTTATTACTTTGGACTTCTTTGCTGTCAGGTAGCAAGCCTGCTCCATTAGCGTTTAAAGTTTCTGTAGCTTGTATTGCTATTGTCTTCTACCCGCTGGCTTTAGGTTTTGGCATGATCGATCCCTACGCTTGGGGATATGGATCAATTCTCTTTTTTATTACAGTCTTACTTTTTGCAGTAGTGTGTGGCCTAGCTAATTGGAGCAAGGGTGTTTGGATGATTGCCATTGCTATTCTTGCTTGGGCAGCGCATTGGCATGAGTCTGCCAATCTGTGGGATTACTTATTGGATCCATTCTTAGCCATCTGGGCATTGATGGCAGTGTTTGGAGTGTTTTATAAAAGACGCAGAGATAAAGCTCGCGCAGGTTATTTGTTTAGATCGGGCTAACAAATACGGGGTTGAGAAAATACGAGATTGAGCCTTTAGAAAGAAAAAAGCCAGCAACATATGCTGGCTTTTTATTGGATACAGTAAATGCTTAGTCTGGAATATTCGCTTTACGAATAATCGGACCCCATTTATTCACTTCTGCCTCTAGGTGAGTCTTTAAACCATTCGGAGTCATCTTGTCTGGCGAGACGATATCAATGTTGGCATCTTCTAAACGTTTTTTCACGTCAGGTGAGTTGAGTGATTTTTTCAACGCAGCATTGAGCTTATCCAAGATGGGTTTTGGAACGCCTTTTGGTGTGTACATGCCATGCCAAACTTTGACCTCAAAGCCTTTTAAGCCTTGCTCATCCAAAGTGGGTACGTTTGGAATTGCAGGTAGGCGTTTCATCGTGGTGGTGCCATAAGCCTTCACACGACCATCCTTGATATAAGGAATAGTTTGGGTTGTTTGATCGCAAAGCAGATCTACTTGCCCGCCCAATAGGTCTGTTAGAGCTGGGCCAGTCCCTTTGTAAGGGATGTTGGTGAGTTTGACACCCATGCGGCTTTGGAATAGCAAACCGCAGAGCTGTGACACTGCGCCAGGACCGGCATTAGCCATCGTGATTTTTGAGCCATTTGCCTTGATATAGGCCTCTAACTCTTTGAAATTGTTTGGTGGCAAATCCTTCTTACCCAAGAGCACCATGGGTACGTCAGCCACTTGGCCAATGTATTCAAAGCTAGTCATCGGATCATAGGGAAGTTTGTCATACAGTGCGTTCGCTGTGGCCATACCCATGTGATGTAAGTAAACGGTATAGCCATCTGGTGTAGCGCGCGCTACTTTAGTTGATGCAATTGTTCCGCCTGCACCATTCACGTTTTCTACTACTACGGTTTGTCCCAAGGCTTGCCCCATTGGCACCGCAATTAATCGTGCAACAGTATCAGTCGGTCCGCCAGCAGCAAATGGCACGACTAAAGTAATCGATTTGCTTGGCCAATCTTTTTCTGCCATGGCATTGCCGCTCAGAAGTGCGCTAGCAGTCAGGGCTGCAGTAATTCCAGAAAATAAGAAATTCTTAATCTTCACTTTGATCTCCATCTTTTAATGTGTACGATATTCTGCCAGTTTAATGACTTTTTAGGCAATTCAATAGCTAGTGTTTACCGGCAATAGCAACGGTTCTTTGAGCCAGCAACACCACTGGACGATCAATCATGCGCCCATCTAGCTTTACTGCACCTCCTTTTGAGGCTTTATCGGCCTCAATGACCCGCTTAGCCCAAGCCAGCTCGTCCTCTGAGGGCATGAAAGCAGCCTTCACAATACCCACTTGCTTTGGATGGATACAGAGTTTTCCACCAAAGCCCATACGCTTAGCACGCTCAGCATCATCTTGAATGCGAGCCACGTCATCGGTAGTTGGCGTAACCCCATCAATTGGAGGGGCAATTTGGGCAATTCGAGATGCTAGGACGATTTGGAAGCGCGCTGTCTGCAGTTCTGTTTCTTGTGGATCACAAACCATCCCAAGGTCTGCCTGCAAATCTAAATTACCCAGCGCAAGACGAATGACTTGGTTAGCGTTAGCTATTTCGCTTAAATGGTCTAAGCCAATCGCAGTTTCAATCATGGGGATGATGGCGGTATTTGGCAATAATAGTGCAGCACCGTTTATCTCGTCTGCGGATTCACTTTTGGGAATCAGTAGACAGGCAAGATCCAGTTTTTGCGCCAGAATTAAATCAGCAGAATAGAACGGACTGCCTGGCGAGTTGCTTCGAATAATGAGACGTTTCTTTTGTTCGGCAGTAAAGCTGGGCCATGCCGCTTGAATCTGATTGCGAGCAGTCTCTTTATCTTCTGAGGCAACAGCATCTTCTAAATCCAGGATGACACTACTCGCACCACTATCAAGTGCTTTTGCAAAACGATCAGGGCGAGTACCTGGGACAAATAAAAAGTTACTGCAAAAACCTAAGGGTGTATCGAGTGGATTCATATTGGCTGGTGGACTAATTGCTCTGAAGTAGAAAGCCTATCTTGGCCTCTTTGCGGATATTCCACAAGCGATCAATTGCTTTACCCGTCTCAACAGGGCTAGCGCCCCCACTAAAGGCTGCAAGGCGCATCGCCTTATCGGTGATTTCAGTCCGACTTAAGGTGTTTCCAGGATCGCCTTTGGGCTCGTCAACACGGCCGTCCAGAATTTGTCCATTATTCAAATGCACTTTGACTTTGCCAATCCAGCGTTGTGGATACGCACTATCTACTTCGGGGTCAAGAGTCATGGTGACACGATCGCGGAAGAGGCAAATGGCATCATCCTTAAAGTGAGCATCGAATTCTTGTAGGCCGGCAAATTGATAGTGTGCAACCAAGGCCAGTACAGTACCCATTGAAAACTTAGATTGATGCACGGTTGCTGGATTGCTGACAGGCCCTAAGACATCGATCGCGCCTTGATGCACTAATGTTTCTACTTGAGCAATATCGCTTGGCTTGAGTTTATGAGCCAGCATTACTTGCAATAGTGCATCAGCAGCAGGGTGGGTATGGCGACAGGAAGCATGAAACTTAAAGCTGGTTTCTGCTAAAGCCCAACGAGAGCCTAATCGATCAACGAGTTTTTTTGGATCGGCATCGCTTGACATGCCAGCAGCCAAACCTTGCTTACCCTCCAGAATATGCTCGGCGCCAGTAAAGCCTGCTTGAGCGATATAGGCCGACATCAAGCCAGTTGCAGATGCATGAGCGGTATGTAATTGTTTAGAGTCTGCAGCATCGCGTAAAAATTCCCAGAGGCCAGCAGACTGTGTACCAGCAGAACCAAAGGCATGCAGCATTTGCGCGGGGGAAAGTTTGAGTAGTCGACCTACTGCGGCAGCGGCAGCAAGTGTGCCAGCAGTACCAGTGGTGTGAAAGACTTTGTAGTGAGAGCGACCTAAAAATTCACCAACCCGAATACCCACTTCATAACCTGCTACCACTGCAACTAAGAGATCCTCTCCAGATGCACCGATGGCTTGTGCGCAGGCTAAGGCGGGTGGAAATACCACCGTAGCTGGATGAAAGACTGAACCATTATGAACATCATCCTGTTCGGCTACGTGTGATGCAGCGGCATTAGCCATAGCAGCTAAAAAAGGGCTTGAGCTTTTTCGAGATATCAGTATTTCAGAGGAACCAGCATGATTACTATCAAAGCCGCCCATGTTCTGAGCAAACTGGGTGATGATTTCAACAGGGCGCGAACCTTTGCCTGCAACTGCTGAGCCAAACCAATCTACCAATAAATCTTCAGCGCGGCTCATCACATCACTTGGAATGTCACTGGCTTTCAAATTGGCAGCAAAGCTAGCTAGTTCACGAGATAAATGTTCATTGCTCATCAAAATATTCTCTTATCAGTATTGGTACGTTATGCCAGAACAGCAGTAGCTTGCATAGTTAGCCAACCTTCATGGTCTTGCGCCCAAATAGCAATCGTTTTGCCACTGGGGTCTTTTTCTAAATCAGGCTTGGCAGATACTTTGAACGTATTGATATCAAAGGTTGGTCGAATCGCGCGGAATTCAAAACTTTTAAGTTTGCAACCCGGAATACTTTGACGGACTAGATCTACCAAGAGCGTCGCAATTAAAGGCCCATGCACAATCAATCCTGGATAGCCTTCTACCGTAGTTACGTATTGACGATCGTAGTGAATGCGATGACCATTAAAGGTGAGCGCTGAGTAACGAAAGAGCAGCACATCATCAGGTGTGATTGTCTTAGTCCACTTCGCATCGGTTGGTGCAGGAGTAGGTGCAACCGGTTTGTCATCCGGTCCTGGCGCATCTCGATAGACAATATCGTGCTCTTCAATAATGGCAAGACCTTGTTGGTTTGATATTTGATGTTTAACTAAAACAAAAATCAAATCACCGGTGCGACCTGCCTTGTGAGTCACAGATTCAATTTTAGAAACGCGCTCAATTTCATTGCCAACAGAAAGTGGTGCTAACCACTGAATGCGGCTACCTGCCCACATTCGACGGGGCAGTGGAACCGGTGGCAAGAAACCGCCACGTTGGGGATGGCCATCAGCACCAATTTCAGATTGCCTTGCATGCGGCAAGAAATATAGCCAATGCCATAGCTCAGGGAGGAAGGAGCCCTTGCTTGGTTCTGGATCAAGTCGATCCAGCGTTGCTGATAGGGCGCGGACAGGTGCTGCTGTAACGGTGTCAGATAGTGACTCGGTTTTACCGAGCCACTCTTGAAGGTGGTTAATAGTTTGGGCTTCGATTCGCATAGCTTCCATTATGCCAATCTTAGCAAGGAAGCTTAGCCCATGAGAACTGTAATCAGGTATACGAGCAGTCCGGCTAATGCAGACCCTCCTAGGACAGTCATCACTCCTTTTTGGAACTTGAATAGCGCCAATCCTGCCAACCCGCAGATGATGATTGATATCCAGGAAATAGAGGCGCCTAGACCGGTTGGTAAAAACACGTGATAAGCAAAAAACAAGCCTAAATTGGCGATGACGCCAACGACTGCTGCAGTAATGGCAGTCAGTGGTGCGGTAAAGCCAAGCTTGCCATGAGTTGACTCAATCAGAGGGCCACCCACCAGAATAAAAAAGAAAGAGGGCAAGAAGGTAAACCAAGTAGCAACGCAAGCACCAAGAACACCAAACCAAAATGGATTGCTGCTGCCGATGAGATGCTGAATATGACCAGCAAGATAGCCAACGAAGGCAACCACCATGATGAGCGGGCCAGGTGTAGTTTCTCCAAGAGCCAAACCATCAATCATCTGATTGGCACTAAGCCAATGAAAATGATCTACTGCACCTTGATATACATAGGGCAGTACAGCATAAGCACCACCAAAGGTGAGAAGTGCAGCCTTGGTAAAGAACCAAGCGATTTGAGGGTAGAGTGTTTTCCACCCAAAGATGGCAATTAATGATGCGATTGGAATCAACCAGCAAGTCAATGCAATAGCGCTATCAAGAATAGTCTTCTGAAGATTAAATTGAGCATGAAGAGGGGTGGGGGTGTTGTCATCAATGATGGCATCGCCGTAATTTTTCTCTTTGGAGTTTGTATGTGATGTTTGCTCAAAATGCTCCGGGTAGCGCTTACCTCCCCAGTAACCAATCGCTGCAGCAATCAGTACAATGATCGGAAAGGCTAAATTCAAAATGAAGATCGCTAAAAAAGAACCAAAGGCAATCCACTTCAATACATTGTTGTGAATCGTCCGCTTACCAATACGCACAGCTGCGTGCAAAACAATGGCAACGACCGCAGGTTTAATGCCAAAAAAGATGGCAGCAATCCAGGGCACTTGTCCAAAGGTGAGATAAATCCACGATAGCGCAATCAAAATAAACAGTGATGGCAATACAAAGAGCGTTCCAGCTAGGATGCCGCCCCAGCTGCGGTGCATGAGCCAGCCAATGTAAGTGACTAACTGTTGGGCTTCGGGACCAGGAAGTAGCATGCAATAGTTAAGCGCATGTAAAAAGCGCCGCTCAGAAATCCAGCGACGCTTCTCAACCAACTCTTGATGTAAAACAGCGATTTGTCCTGCGGGCCCACCAAAACTAATGAAGCCAAGCTTAGCCCAAAACTTCAGGGCTTCGCTCAGTGGAATGCTCAAGCGTCTTCCATGCCGCCAACTACTTGGCTAAAACCGTTATCCACGTAAATGATTTCACCAGTAATGCCATTAGCTAAATCGGATAACAAGAAGGCAGCAGTATTACCAACATCATCAATCGTGACATTGCGACGCAATGGAGCAGTTTTTTCAACGGCCTCCAAAATTTTTCCAAAGCCTTTGATTCCAGAAGCAGCCAAAGTTTTAATCGGGCCAGCAGAAATGCCGTTAGCACGAATACCTTTTGGACCCACTGAGCCAGCAAGATAGCGTACCGATGCTTCTAAAGAAGCTTTTGCTAAACCCATGGTGTTGTAGTTTGGAACATTCTTCATTGAGCCTAAGTAGGTCAATGTGACTAAGGATGATTTATCGCGCAACATTGGCAATGCCTCTTTGGCCATTGCAGGAAAACTGTATGCAGAAATATCGTGTGCAATTTTGAAACCTTCGCGCGAGAGCCCCTCCAAAAAGTCTCCAGCAATCGCTTCACGGGGGGCAAAACCAATGGCGTGAACAAAGCCATCAAATTGAGGCCAAGATTTAGCTAAATCCCTAAAGAGGGTACTAATCTGCTCATCGCTACCCACATCACAGTCAAAAATGAGTTCGGTATTGAATTCCTTCGCAAAGTCAACGATTCGGTCCTTAAAGCGCTCACCGACGTAGGTAAAGGCTAGTTCAGCCCCTTCGCGGTGACATGCCTTGGCGATACCATAGGCAATCGAGCGGTTGGAGAGGAGGCCGGTAATGAGGATTTTTTTGCCTGAGAGAAAGCCCATGTTGTTTCCTTTGCTTCAAATATGATTAGCTATCTACAATTGTTGCATATATGCCTACCCTAAAACCCATTCGCCACATCGCCCATTTCTTACTGCTAGCCATGCTGGTAGGGATTGGGGTCAATACAGCGCAGGGAGCTCAGGGGATTTCCCAGTATGGCAAGCCTAAATATGCCGATGGATTTGCTCATTTTGATTATGTGAATCCAAATGCTCCTAGGGGCGGCACCTTGACTTTACCTAACCCTGGGCAAAGAACCAGTTTTGATAAGTTCAACCCATTTACGCTGCGGGGAGTAACTGCTCCCGGAATTGATTTGATGTTTGAATCTTTAGCCGAAGGAAGTGCGGATGAGGTATCCAGCATTTATGGATTGCTTGCTGAAGATATCGCAGTAGCGGCAGATCGTCAGTCAGTCACGTTTCGGATTCGGCCAGAAGCAAAGTTTTCGGATGGCACACCAGTTTTAGCTGCAGATGTTAAACACAGCTTTGATATCTTGATGAGTGGTAAAGCACATCCAAGGTACAAAACTACTTTTGCCGATATTAAAGAAGCAGTAGTGCTCTCAGATCGATCTGTGCGTTTTGACTTTAAGAATAACAATGCTGAACTGCCGATATTGGCTGGAACGTTGCCCATCTTTTCTCGTAATTGGGGCAAGAAACCTGACGGTACGATCGTTCCTTTTGAGAAGATTGCATTCGAAGCTCCCGTGGGAAGTGGTCCATATCTGATTGAATCTTTTAAAGCCGGTAAATCGATCGTCTACAAACGAAATCCCCAATACTGGGCAGATCAATTGAGTAAGCCTTTGAATGTGCGTGTCGGTTTTTATAACTTTGATCGTGTACTTTATAAGTTGTATAGCGATGATGCAGTTCGCCTCGAGGCATTTAAGGCGGGCGAGTTTGATGCCATTGTTGAGTATCGCGCCAAGATTTGGGCAAAGGGCTATGTAGGATCTAAGTTTGATAATGGCACTTTAACGAAGAAGGCATTCTTAAATCACAATGGTGCGGGCATGCAAGGTTTTGCCATGAATGTGCGTAAACCGATTTTTCAGGATGTACGCGTTCGTCAAGCATTGGGTTTGGCATTGGATTTTGAATGGCTTAATCGTCAAATATTTTTCGATCAATATGGGCGCATTAACAGTTATTTCACTAATAGCGATCTGAGCGCTAATTTTGATGGTCCACGTAAACCTACTGAAGCAGAGCTAAAGCTGCTAAAACCACTCAAGGCTAAATATCCGCAATGGGTGCCGGATGCAGTCTTTGGTCCTATGCCAGCACCGCCGTCAACTAAATCACCAGATAGCTTGCGTCAGAATTTAAAGAAAGCCCGCGAACTATTAATGCATGCAGGCTGGCAATATCGCGATGGTGCCTTGCGGAATGAGAGGGGCGAGCCTTTTCGCATGGAGATGGTAGAAAACGGCGGATTTTTCTTGAGAGTAATTTCTGCTTATAGTCGTAACTTAGAAAAGTTAGGCATTCAGTTAGATATTCGCACGAGTGACTTTGCCTTGTATCAAAAGCGGATCAATGAATATGACTTTGATATGACAACCACGCGTTTTCCAGATTCACAAAATCCTGGAAATGAGCTGTGGGATCGTTTTGGTAGTCAAGCTGCCAAGGAGAAGGGCTCAGACAATATTATTGGGGTGCAATCACCCGCGGTGGATGCTTTGGTTGAGGAGATTACCAAAGCACAAAACCGTGATGAGTTACGCGCAGCAACAAGAGCCTTGGACCGGGTTTTATGGAATAGCTATTACGTTATCCCTCAGTGGTACAACCCTACTCATCGAGTAGCTTTTCGGAAAGAGATGCGCTATCCCGAGCCCCCTTTGTACTACTCAGCTGAGCCTTGGATTATGCAAAATTGGTGGAAAGAGGAGTCTAGATAATGCAAGGACAAATGCGCGCCTATATCTTTAAGCGACTGCTCTTGATGATTCCCACTTTATTGGGCGTGCTCACTTTGACTTTTGCAGTGGTGCAGTTTGTGCCGGGTGGCCCAGTCGAGCAAATGGTATTGGAACTTAAAGGTAAAGGTGATGCTGCTGTTGGGGGCACTGAGTCTTCTGGTGCTGGCGCTACTTATCGTGGACGCCAAGGGATAGATGCCCAACGCTTAGAGGAAGTAAAAGCGCTCTATGGTTTTGATAAGCCACCCTTAGAGCGCTACTTCATGATGTTGGGACGTTTTGCCAGATTCGATTTGGGTCAAAGCTATTACCAGCATCAAAGCGTCTGGGGTTTAGTCGTTTCAAAATTACCCGTATCCATCAGCATTGGTTTGTGGACATTCTTCATCACGTACTTAGTTTCGATCCCATTAGGTATTGCCAAGGCAGTGCGCGATGGCTCCCGCTTTGATGCCGTTACGAGTAGCATGATTTTGGTCGGCTATGCCATCCCAGGATTTGTCTTGGGAGTATTGCTTTTAGTGATCTTCGGTGGCGGTAGTTTCTTGCAAATTTTTCCCTTGCGCGGTCTTACTTCAGATAACTGGAGTGATCTGAGTTTGATCGGCAAGGTGATGGACTATCTATGGCATTTAGTGCTTCCAATTACCGCTTCAGTATTGGGTAGTTTTGCAGTCATCACGATGTTAACTAAAAATTCTTTTTTAGAAGAGATTCGCAAGCAGTATGTATTGACGGCTAGAGCAAAAGGCCTCACTGAAAAACAGGTGCTGTGGAAGCATGTGTTCCGCAATGCGCTCTTGCCTCTGGTAACGGGCTTCCCCGCAGCATTCATTGGTGCATTTTTCACGGGCTCACTATTAATCGAAACGCTTTTCTCATTGGATGGGCTAGGCTTACTCTCCTATGAGTCTGTGATGCGTAGAGACTACCCAGTGGTATTTGGAACCTTGTATTTATTTACCCTGATCGGTTTGTTTACCAAGCTGATTTCCGATCTTTGCTACGTTTATATTGATCCTCGTATTCAGTTTGGCGCTGGAGGCGGCTCATGAGTCGTTGGCAGCGGTTTAAGTACAGTCGTATCGGCTACGCAAGTTTATGGATCTTCACGATCCTATTTGGCTTATCCATGTGCGCTGAACTGATTGCCAATGACAAGCCTTTAGTTGTCCGCTATGAAGGACACTTCTATTTCCCCATTGCAAAGAATCAAGCGGAGACGGTATTTGGTGGTGATTTCTCGACTCCAACGGATTTCTTGGATCCCGATATTCGTCAAAACATTACGAGCAATGGTAATTGGGCAATCTATCCCCCAATTCACTATAGCTATGAGACCCTCAATTACTTTTCTCAGGTGCCCAACCCTGCGCCACCTTCTTGGGAAAACTGGCTCGGCACCGATGATCGTGGGCGAGATGTTCTGGCGCGTCTCATATACGGATTTCGCTTATCCATTTTGTTTGGCTTAGCACTCACGATAGTAGGGGTGAGTGTGGGCATTATTACGGGATCCTTGATGGGCTTCTTTGGGGGCAAGTTTGATTTGGTCTCGCAACGACTCATTGAAATTTGGTCGGCGATGCCGGAGTTGTATCTGCTGATTATTTTTGCTTCGATCTTTAATCCTAGTATTTCCTTATTGATCATCCTCTTGGCTGCGTTTGGATGGATGGGATTATCTGACTATGTACGCGCAGAATTTTTCCGCAATCGTGCCTTGGAGTATGTCCGTGCAGCACGGGCATTGGGTCTCACGAATGTGCAAATCATGTGGCGCCATATTCTGCCAAACAGCTTGACCCCGGTGATTACTTTTTTACCGTTTCGTATGAGTGCTGCCATTTTGTCTTTGACAAGCTTGGATTTTTTGGGTCTGGGTGTGCCGCCTGGCACTCCAAGTCTTGGAGAGTTACTCTCGCAAGGCAAGGGAAATCTTGACGCCTGGTGGATCTCCCTATCGACCTTTGTGGTTTTGGTCGCGACCTTGCTCCTGCTCACTTTTATGGGCGAAGCATTACGGGATGCATTTGACTCTCGTAAATCTGGAACGATGAGCGGAGGTCGTCCATGAGCTTGCTACGTTATGAAAATCTCTGTATTTCATTTGGGTCTGGACGCCGTGAAAGGCTTGCAGTGAATCATCTCGATTTGGAGATTGGGATTGGTGAGCGCGTTGCTTTAGTGGGTGAATCTGGATCTGGCAAAACACTAACCGCTTTAGCTCCTTTAAGGCTGGAGCCTGAGGGCGCTAAAGTCTCTGGCAAGATTCTATGGAATCGAAAGGACGGGCAGGGCACAGTTGACTTGCTTTCATTGCCTATTCAAGATATTCGTGAGATTCGTGGTCGAGAAATCGCCATGGTCTTTCAGGAGCCGATGACTGCGCTCAATCCATTATTCACAGTGGGTAACCAAATTATTGAAGCAGTCCAGATTTATCAGCCTTTGATTTCTAAGGCAGATTGCATTGATGCAGCGATTGATCTACTTAAAAAGACTGGTATTCCCGAGCCTGAGCGACGCTTTCAAGCTTACCCACATCAACTCTCAGGCGGTCAACGTCAGCGCGCCATGATTGCGATGGCCTTGGCCTGTAAACCACGACTCTTAATTGCGGATGAGCCGACGACTGCCCTTGATGTGAGTTTGCGTTTACAGATTTTAGATTTACTCAAAGAACTCCAGGAGGAATCTAAAGATCAAGGTGGTATGGGTATCTTATTGATTACGCATGATCTCAATTTGGTAAGACATTTTGCTCAACGTGTGGCAGTTTTAAATCAAGGCAATCTGATGGAGTCGGGTTCAACTAAACAGGTTTTCACTGAACCGACTGATTCCTATACAAAGGCGTTAGTCAATAGTGGTCCCGTACGTGATTTAGCTCCTGTAATGCCATTAGCCCCTGTTCTTCTCAAGACTGATGATTTATCAGTAGCTTACCCCAGCTCAGAATCTAGCTCTTGGTTTAAAAAAGCTCCGCCGCATAAGGTATTAAAGAAAGTGAGCTTCTCTTTAAAGCAAGGGCAAACAATTGGCGTGATTGGTGAATCAGGATCTGGCAAGACTACGCTTGGTATGGCAGTACTAGGATTGTTAGGAGATTCTGCGGCAGAGGTTTCTGGCGGTGTTGATGTTCTGGGCAATAATTGGCAAAAACTAAAAGCAGTAGAGCGTCGTGCAATGCGCTCAAGCTTGCAAGTGATTTTTCAGGATCCGTTTGGTTCCTTGTCCCCGCGTATGAATGTAATGCAGATTGTGGCCGAGGGATTAGATATTCACTTTCCGAAACTCTCTACTGCTGAACGCGAAAATCGAGTGGTTGATATACTCAAAGAAGTTGGCATTGATCGCTCAGCACTGACACGCTATCCGCATGAGTTCTCTGGCGGGCAAAGGCAGCGGATTGCCATTGCGAGAGCGCTGATCTTGCGCCCACAAATTTTGGTTTTAGATGAACCCACCTCAGCTTTAGATGTCTCAATACAAAAACAAGTATTAGCCTTGTTGACTGAATTGCAGAAGAAGTACAACTTAGCCTATTTAATGATTAGCCATGATTTAGCTGTGATTCGGGCAATGTCTCATGAGGTGATGGTCCTTAAGGGCGGCAAGGTGGTGGAGTTTGGAGATACCGAAACTCTGATTAAGAGCCCTCGCCAGGTCTATACCAAGGAGCTTTTTGCTGCTGCTGAGTTGACCTAATAGGACGGCAAAATAGCCTTTGAATGGGCTAAATTGGTGCATTTACTCCAATTTAAGGCTAAATTATCTTTATAAACAAAGGCTTAAGACTACAGTAAGGCTTGGTTAATGAAGGGTTCTTTGATAAACTAGAACGATGTCACTAAAAAAAGCACCACTTCTAAAGTCCCTTGGCCTTGCCTTGGGATTCGTGTTTTGTGTGTCGGCCTACGCAGTCGATAGCCCTAGTGACGCCCCTGCAGAAGCGGTGATTCCTAAAGAAAGTATGTTTCAAGCAGGGCGCTCTTATCTCTACCGTGTATCTGATCGCTTGGTGGATAGCGTCTCTGGAAAATCAGAAGAGCTGATTGATCGCGCTATGGAAGTGATTGGTGTGCGCTATCGTTCGGATACTGAGTTACCTCAGTCTGGTTTAGATGGCAGCAGTTTTGTGGGCTATGTTTTCAAAGATAAGCTTGGATTTTTGTTACCGCGTAAATCAACACAGATGAGCCGTGTTGGCAAGCCTATTAATCGTGATGAGTTGCAACCAGGTGATCTCGTATTTTTTAATACGATGCGTTTAACTTTTTCCCACGTTGGTATTTACGTTGGCGATAATAAATTTATCCACTCTCCATCCAAGGGTACCACTGTTCGCGTCGACGATCTTGGAAGTTTGTATTGGGATAAGCGTTTTGATGGCGCACGCCGCTTAGATGGCAGCGATAGTCTGAATGACTCAGAGCGTCAAGAACTTCTCAATGAAGTCAAAAAACTCAAGCGTAAGTCACGCAGCCTGTAAGGCATAGGCTTTCTAGCCCTTTAGCTTTTCCTTAATCAAAGCCATTTGTTCCTGTGCTGCAGATTCTCCGGCAAGGATTGCTGTATTTCTGGATCGAAAGTCACCGCTGCTCATTTGCTTGAGTTGAGGAGTAATCACGATATCAGCGCTTTTAAGTTCAAACTGATTAATGCTGCTTTGCATAATTGCAATGGTGTGCTGAAGAATTCCAAACGTACCGCTGGCATCTTGATGGGCTGGCTCCGAAGAGATATTGACTGCAATCACAATGCTTGCCCCCATTTGTCTTGCATAACTCACCGGCACCGGCGCTACTAATCCGCCATCAACATATTCTTTATTGCCAATAACTGCGGGCTGGAAAACACCCGGCACGCTGCACGATGCGCGCACAGCCTGGCCTGTATTGCCGCTTCTAAATAAGACACCTTTGCCTGATTGCAATTCTGTTGCCACAATTCCCAGGGGGATACGCATTTGCTCAATAGTCTTATTTTGGACTTCTCGGTTCACCATGTTTTGCAGGGCATCTCCTTTAATGAGGCCTCCAAAACGCCCAACAAATGGCAGACCCCAGTCAGCAATCGTGGCTTCATCTAGATTGAGAGCAAGGCGATTGAGATCATTACCCGTGGCACCAGAGGCAAGTAGGGCAGCAATCACGCTGCCAGCGCTACTGCCAACAACGATGTCAGGGCGAATGCCTTGAGCTTCTAGCGCCTTAATCACGCCTATATGGGCAAAACCTCTGGCTGCTCCCGCGCCCAGCGCCAAGCCAAGTACCGGTTTTTTGCTTCCCATGAAGCTGCATGAGGAGAGACCTGTTGCCCCAAGTAGGGTCCCAATACCAATGCCTAGCCCTAGGAAGCGACGTCGTTCTGGGGAGTTCGGCGCCACAAATGACTGAATCTGGGGTTTTGATGAAATATTGTGCATATGGCTATTGTATTGAGCCTACCTTATAATAATTGCACGGTGAACGAAAAGGACTTCGTTTCGGTGCGAACCAATCCCCAACTAGAATTTAAGAGATGGATTGTTCGTAGTAGCTAGAGAACACCCCAAACCCATTACTGAAATACATTTTTTAAAGCCTCATCAGGACATTCCTGATAGCCCAACTTTTATGGACGATCACAACAAGCGCGTTATTGAAACAGCCCTCCTGTGCGCACAGGAACCACTCAGTGTCGCTGATTTGTCTCGCTTATTTTTAGAAGACATCTCTACTGCAGATATTAATGAAGTCTTAACTGAGCTTCAGAGTGCCTGGGATGACAAAGGAATGGAGTTGGTGCACATTGCGACTGGCTGGCGTTTTCAGAGTCGTTTATCGATGCGCGAGTATTTGGATCGTTTAACCCCGGAGAAGCCACCAAAGTATTCTCGTGCGGTGATGGAGACCTTAGCCATTATTGCTTATCGTCAGCCGGTTACGCGTGGCGAGATTGAAGAAATTCGTGGCGTTGCTGTGAGCACCAATGTGATGAAGCAATTAGAAGATCGTGGTTGGGTAGAAATGATTGGCCATAAAGAGACGATCGGTCGTCCCGGTTTATATGCCACTACCAAGCAATTTTTAGATGACCTCAGTTTGACAAACTTGCAAAGCTTGCCAATGCTGGAAGATGCAGCGCCCATGGCAGCGGCAGAGCAATTAGGCCAAGCCATTATTGAATTTGATCCCGATGCCACAGTAGAAACTGTGATCATCAATGAAGCAGTAGAAGAAGTTACTCCTGAGTCTGAAGAACCATCAGACGAAATAAAACAATAATTAATGACAAGCTCTAACGAAAACGATTCATCCCCGGTAGTAAATTCATCGGCAGTTCCATCAAGCGCTGATGCGGCGCCATCCAATGAGGTTGGCAATAAAGCAGAAGGTCGCGAGGGGGCAGAGCGTGGGCCGCGGCATCCACGTCGGGCCGGAACAGGGAAGCATCCATTTAATAAGAAGCGCCCTTTTAATAAGGATCGGCCTCGTCGTGAAGGTGATGCGCCTCATACCCCAAGAGAGGGTGGCGGCAATCATTCTGCCAAGCTCGCCCCTAATCCTGCTGAGATTGAAGCTTTATTTGCCTCAGTCGTTTCTGGTGAATTTGATGCTGCCTTAGATGCCCCCGAGGCATTAGAAGTGAAAAATCCGGATGGCTTTAATGAGAATGAAGTTTCTCATCAGACAGGTGCAGAGCGTCGCGTACAACGTGCACAAGGCTCGCGTGAAGATGAAGATCCTGATGCGCCAACTGAAGAAGAAGTGAGTAGCTTGCAATTTGCGAATGTCGATGAGCTGCCGCTGAGCATGCGTGATGAAGTTTGGTCAGATCTAGATGGCTTAGATGATGATGCTGACGATGAAGATACTGTCAAACTGCATAAAGTATTAGCTGATGCTGGTATGGGTTCCCGCCGCGATATGGAGGACTTGATTATTCAGGGCCGCGTATCGGTTAACGCATTGCCTGCCCATATTGGTCAGCGCATTGGCCCAACAGATCAAGTGCGTATTAATGGCAAACCAGTACATCGCAAGATTCAAACTAAACCGCCGCGGGTGATTTTGTATCACAAGCCTGCTGGTGAGATAGTCAGTCAATCTGACCCCGAAGGTCGTCCAACAGTTTTCGATCGCCTGCCAAAGCCACGTCAAGGTCGCTGGATTGCAGTAGGTCGCCTGGACTTTAATACTGAAGGCCTTTTACTATTTACTACCTCTGGTGAGTTAGCCAATCGCTTAATGCACCCTCGTTATGGTGTTGAGCGTGAATATGCAGTCCGTATTTTGGGTGAGCTTGGACAGGACTCCATGGCCCAGCTAAAGAGCGGTATTCAGCTGGATGATGGCCAAGCTAAATTTTTACGTCTGGCAGTCGGTGGTGGCGATGGTGCGAATCGTTGGTATCACGTTGCTTTGAGTGAAGGCCGTAATCGTGAAGTGCGGCGTATGTTTGAAACCGTAGGCCATACCGTGTCACGTTTGATTCGTACTCGTTATGGCATGTTCTTATTGCCTCCACGCTTGAGGCGGGGGAAATGGGAGGAGGTTGAGGCTGGTGGTATCTATAACTTGATGAAGTCGGCTGGCTTAAAAATGCCACAGCCGCAAGATAAGGGCCGTAATCCAAACCCAAACGGCCAAAGTCGCAATCCTGCCGGTGCAGATTTTCAGCCTGATCCAATGCAAACCTCAGTTTCTTACTGGGGCTCACGCGATGCCTTAACCCTGGCTAGTGGCCACAATGGTATGACTCATCAGGGCAGAAATAACAATCCTGGTGGTGGTTCAGGCGAAGGGCGCGGTCCTTTCCGGGGTCGTACCCAGGGTGGTAGACCCGGTCAGAGTGGTCAGGGTCAAGGCGGTCAGGGTCAAGGCCAAGGTCAAAGCCGTAATAAAGGCAAAAAAGTACATCATGGCCAGTCTGCTTTTGTGACTGCTAGTCCCCAAAGTCCTGGAAACGGACCTAAACGGGGTACTCCAAAAGGGCGAAAACCCTTCAATAAGGGCTCTAGAAAACCTCGTAATCCTGGCGAAAGCTTCTGATTTCTAACAGTTTTCCCTAAAAATCAGCTATAATTTAGGACTGACAGCAGTTTTCTGCTGTTTTTAGTTGTTACCGACTGATGTTGCGATCAACGTAAGTCGGCCTGTTCTGAATTTCGAGAATATGGGCTTCAAAGCCCATTTTTTTTTGCCATTTTGGTATGAGGGAAAGTCGTGAAGGATCAGCAGGTTATATCTGCAGAGCTGGAAAACTTAGGCTACACGTTAGTTGACATTGAGCGTGAAGCTGGTGGTTTGCTGCGCGTCACGATTGAGAATCCCGATTACGAACGTTTGATTAATGTTCTCGATTGCGAGAAGGTAAGTCATCAGCTGAGCTATACATTGCCGGTTGAGAACATTCCTTACGAACGTTTGGAGATTTCTTCACCAGGCCTAGATCGCCCCGTGAAGAGCGCCTCAGATTTTGAGCGCTTTGCTGGAATGGAAGTGGATTTGAAGTTGCGTGTTGCCGCTGGTGGCCGTAAGAATTATCGTGGTGTGTTGCAAGGTTTGTTGACTGGTGAGTTGAATTCGCCTGATGCGAAGTTTGGTTTGATATTTGAGGGTGCTGATGGTCAGCCCTCTCAATTGGAGTTCTCTTTAGCCGAGGTCGATAAGACTCGGTTGGTCCCTGTTATTGATTTCAAAGGAAGAAAGTCATGAGCCGAGAAGTTCTCATGTTGGCAGACGCCCTAGCGCGCGAAAAGAACGTTGATCAAACGATTGTGTTTGAGGCGCTCGAAATGGCGTTGGCATCAGCCACTAAGAAACGTTATCCCAATGAAGATGTGGATATTCGTGTGTCGATTGACCGTGAGTCAGGCGAATACGAAACCTTCCGTCGCTGGTTGGTTGTTCCTAACGAAGCTGGCCTGCAGGAACCTGATAAAGAGATTCTGCAGTTTGAAGCACAAGAGCAACTTGCTGATATGGAAGTTGGCGACTACATCGAAGAGCAGATCGAATCTTTAGCTTTCGGCCGTATCGGTGCACAAGCTGCGAAGCAAGTCATCTTGCAACGCATTCGTGATGCTGAGCGCGAGCAAATCTTGAACGACTACCTTGAGCGTGGCGAAAAAGTCATGACCGGTACCGTGAAACGTGCTGACAAGAATGGTTTGATTATTGAATCTGGTCGCGTTGAAGCTTTATTGCGTCGCGATCAAATGATTCCAAAAGAGAATTTACGTTCTGGTGACCGTGTGCGTGCCTATATCCTGAAAGTGGATCGTGAAGCACGGGGCCCCCAGATTGAACTCTCTCGTACTTGCCCAGACTTCTTGATCAAGTTATTTGAGAACGAAGTTCCAGAGATGGAGCAGGGCTTATTGGAGATTAAGGGCGCAGCTCGTGACCCTGGTATTCGTGCCAAGATCGCAGTTGTGACTTATGACAAACGCATTGACCCAATTGGTACTTGTGTTGGTGTTCGTGGCACCCGCGTTACTGCAGTACGCAATGAAGTTGCCGGCGAAGCAGTTGACATTGTGCTGTGGTCTGAAGACCCGGCCCAGTTTGTGATTGGTGCTTTGGCTCCAGCGCAAGTTTCTTCAATCGTGGTTGATGAAGAGCGTCATGCGATGGATGTCGTGGTTGATGAAGAAAACTTGGCAATTGCAATTGGCCGCAGCGGACAGAACGTTCGTTTGGCAAGTGATTTGACAGGTTGGCAGATCAACATCATGACTCCAGAAGAGTCTGCTGAGAAAACAGAAAAAGAAGCTTCTTCTGTACGTCAGTTGTTCATGGATAAGTTAGACGTTGACCAAGAAGTAGCTGATATTTTGATTGAAGAGGGTTTCAATACATTGGAAGAAGTGGCCTATGTGCCACTTTCTGAAATGTTAGAGATCGATTCATTTGATGAGGATACTGTGAATGAGTTGCGTACTCGTGCTCGGGATTCCTTGTTGACGATGGAGTTAGCAAAAGAAGAGCGTGTTGGCGAAGTTTCCCAAGACTTACGTTCCTTAGAGGGAATGACAACGGAGTTGATTGCCAGGCTTGCTGACAATCAAGTTCACACCCGTGACGACCTTGCTGAACTAGCTGTTGATGAGCTGGTTGAGGCGACACAAATTGACGAAGAAACTGCGAAAACGCTCATCATGAAAGCGCGCGAACATTGGTTTACTTCATGAGAGGAAGTAGTACATGGCAATAACAACAGTAAAAGCACTCGCCAAGGAACTGAAACGAACTGCGGCTGACCTCTTAGAGCAATTGAAGGCAGCTGGTATCGAAAAAGGTTCTGAGGACGAGAGCATTACCGAAAAGGACAAAACTGTTCTGCTTGAGCATTTGCAAAAAGCACACGGCAATGTCGAGGCTAGCGCTCGTAAAAAGATTACTTTAATCAAGCGCGAGAATTCTGAGATTCGTCAGGCGGATTCGGCTGGACGGACTCGTACCGTTCAGGTTGAGGTGCGCAAAAAACGCGTCTTAGTTAAGCGTGGTGATGAGGCTGCAGCTCCTGCTGAGCCAGCACCAGCAGCTAAGCCAGCTAAAGCTGCTACAGCAGTTAAAGCAACTCTTCCTGTTGAAGAGTTAGAAAAACGCGCTGCTGAAGCAACGCGTCAGGCAGAGTTATTGGCTCGCCAAGAAGCAGAAATGAATGCGGCCGAAGAGACCCGTCAAAAAGAGGCTGCTAAGTCGCTAGTTGAGAGTGGTCAAGGTGCATCTGCAGCAGCGGCAGAGAAAAAAGCCAAGACTGAAAAGGCTGCTAAAGATTTAGCTGCAAGCAAGGAAAAAGAGTTAGCTGAGATTCGTGTTCGTCGTGCCGCTGCTGAAGCTGAAGCTTTAGCGATTCGCGACATGATGAGTGCGCCAGCTCGCGTTCTCAAAGCACCTAGTGAAGTTGCTGCTGAAGAAGCGAAAAAAGGAACGCTACATAAGCCAGCTAAAGCGGAGGGTGCAGAAGACAAGAAAAAATCTCCAGCTAAGGTTGGCGGTAAAACAATCAAGTCTTCAGAGACATCCTCTACTTGGCAAGAAGAAGGCGCCAAGAAACCAGGTGGCCTGAAAACTCGTGGTGATGTATCCGGTGGTGTTGGTGGGTGGCGCTCTGGCGGTGGTCGTAGAAAGCAACGCCAAATTGCTGAGGCTAATGTTGATACCAACTTCCAAGTCCCTACAGAAAAAGTGGTTCATGACGTGCAGGTTCCAGAAACCATTACTGTGGCTGAGTTAGCACATGCAATGGCAGTCAAGAGTGCCGAGGTCATTAAGCTCTTGATGGGTATGGGCCAAATGGTCACCATTAACCAAGTGCTTGATCAAGATACAGCGATGATCATCGTAGAAGAGATGGGTCATACAGCGCATGCTGCTAAGTTAGATGATCCTGATTTAGATCTTGGTATTGCTGGACATGATGCAGAATTATTGCCGCGTCCTCCAGTAGTGACCGTTATGGGTCACGTTGACCACGGTAAAACTTCTTTGCTCGATAAGATTCGTGCAGCAAAAGTAGCTACTGGTGAGGCTGGTGGTATTACTCAGCATATTGGTGCATATCACGTAGAAACACCACGGGGCATGATTACTTTCCTCGATACCCCGGGTCACGAAGCCTTTACGGCGATGCGTGCTCGTGGTGCCAAGGCAACGGATATCGTGATTTTGGTAGTAGCTGCTGATGACGGTGTGATGCCGCAAACTAAGGAAGCGATTCACCATGCAGTAGCAGGTGGCGTACCGATTGTTGTGGCTATCAATAAAATTGATAAGCCAGAAGCCAATTCTGAGCGAGTAAAGACTGAGTTAGTAGCAGAGCAGGTCGTTCCAGAGGAATACGGTGGTGATGTGCCATTTATTCCGGTATCTGCAAAGACTGGTGAAGGTATTGATGCATTGTTAGAGAACGTTCTCTTGCAAGCTGAAATTTTAGAACTCAAGGCTGCAAAAGCAGCGCCTGCTCAAGGACTCGTGATTGAAGCCCGTCTAGACAAAGGTAAGGGCCCGGTTGCCACTATTTTGGTGCAGTCTGGAACACTCAAGCGTGGCGATATGCTGTTGGCCGGATCTACCTTTGGTCGCGTCCGCGCCATGATGGATGAAAACGGTAAGCCTTGTAATGAGGCTGGTCCATCGATTCCAGTAGAAATTCAAGGTTTAGCAGAAGTTCCTGCGGCCGGTGAGTCAGTGCAGGTGGTTCCTGATGAGCGTAAGGCTCGTGAGATTGCACTCTTCCGTCAAGGTAAGTTCCGCGATGTGAAGTTAGCTAAGCAACAAGCATTCAAGCTCGAAACCATGATGGAAAATATGGAAGAGGGTGCAGTTGAGGCGAAGTTGTTGCCATTAATCATCAAGGCAGACGTACAAGGCTCACAAGAAGCCCTATCTCAGTCCTTAATGAAGCTCTCTACCCCAGAAGTGAAGGTGCAGATCGTTCACGCAGCGGTGGGTGGCATTACTGAGACTGACGTTAACTTAGCGGTCGCTTCTAAGGCAGTGATTATTGGATTTAATTCTCGTGCAGATGCAGCAGCCCGTAAGTTGGCTGAGAACAATGGTGTTGATATTCGTTATCACAACATTATTTATGACGCTGTTGATGAAGTGAAGCTGGCTCTGAGCGGTATGTTGACTCCAGATAAGAAAGAAGAAATCACAGGTCTGGTTGAGATTCGTCAAGTCTTCTTGGTATCTAAATTTGGCGCGATTGCAGGTTGCTTGGTAGTCGACGGCATTGTTAAACGTACTTCAAGCGTGCGCTTGCTACGTGACAATGTGGTTGTCTGGACGGGCGAGCTAGACTCACTCAAGCGCTTCAAAGATGACGCTAAAGAAGTGCGTGCCGGTGTTGAATGTGGTCTGTCATTGAAGGGCTACAACGATATTAAAGAGGGCGATCAGCTTGAAGTATTTGAAGTTACCGAAGTAGCGCGTTCGCTCTAAGTTGTCCGTAAATGCATAAAACTAGTCCGCATCGTAACCAGCGTATCGCCGATCAAATTCAGCGAGACCTGGCCGAGCTGATTCCACGTGAGTTACGGAGTCCAAGCTTGGGCTTAATTACTTTGCAAAGTATTGAGCTGACACCTGACTTAGCGCATGCCAAAGTATTCTTCACAGTTCTGGGTGCCGAGCCTGAGCATGTGCTAAAGGCGCTCCAGGAAAAAGCAGGATATTTACATTCTTTATTATTCAAGCGTTTGCACATTCATACCGTCCCAACCTTGCACTTTCACTATGACAGCTCAGTTGAGCATGGCATAGAAATGTCTCGATTGATCGATCAAGCAGTCGATAGTGATCGTGGCGATCGCAAAGACGAAGCACAATAATTTCATGGCTATTCGGATCGACGGCGTAGTGCTGCTAGATAAACCTGCTGGAATGAGTTCCCAGGGTGCAGTTACTGCAGTCAAGCGCACATTTAATGCTGATAAAGCTGGACATACAGGTACTTTAGACCCGATGGCAACTGGCCTTTTACCGATTTGCTTAGGTGAGGCCACCAAATACTCTCAAGATTTATTAGAGGCAGATAAAACATACATAGCCAAAGTGAAATTTGGATCTCGTACCGATACGGGTGATGCTGAAGGTCTCACTATTGAAGAGTTACCTTTACCCGTCTTTACAAGTGAAGCAGACATCAGGAAAGTGCTAGACGCTTTGCTCCCAAAATTTACTGGACCGATTTCTCAAGTGCCGCCGATGTATTCCGCTCTGAAGCGCGATGGTAAACCTTTATATGAATATGCTCGTGCTGGTGTCGAGTTGGAGCGTACTGCCCGCGATATCACCATTCATCAAATTCGTTGGACTGATATTGCATGGCCGGTAGCGACTTTAGAAGTCTCTTGCAGCAAAGGGACCTACATTCGGGTATTGGCGGAAGACATTGGTAATGCCTTAGTTTGCGGCGCTCATTTAGTTGGCCTGCGCCGTACTGAAGTAGGTCATCTAAATCTAGAACAGTCATTTACGATCGAATCGATTCAGAGTGGTTTGCAAAATAACTCTAACTATATCTTGCCAGTGGATGCATTGCTACAAACCTTGCCACACCTAACTGTGGATGAGCAACAGGCTAAGCGCTTAGAGATGGGTCAGCGTGTACCCCTGAATTTGCCATCGATTGAAGCTTTAGTGCGTATTTATCGTGCTACTGCTGCACCCCATAACTTTATTGGCACTGCTGATTGGCGCTCTGGGGTATTACATCCCAAGCGTTTGATTTCGCAGGCTCATTAATAGAATTGTTCATTACCAAATTATTTAACTTTCATTTATCTTTAACTTTAGAAGCTTCACATGACTAAACGCGCACTTCGTAACATCGCCATCATCGCCCACGTTGACCACGGTAAAACTACTCTGGTTGACCAACTCTTGCGCCAATCAGGCACATTCCGCTCGAATGAAAAAATGACCGAACGCGTCATGGATTCAAATGACCTGGAAAAAGAGCGTGGCATTACTATTTTGTCCAAGAACTGCTCAGTAGAGTACGACGGCACCCATATCAATATTGTTGATACTCCGGGACACGCCGACTTCGGCGGTGAAGTAGAGCGAGTACTGTCTATGGTTGATGGCGTACTACTTTTAGTTGATGCAGTTGAAGGCCCAATGCCGCAAACCCGTTTCGTTACCAAGAAAGCACTAGCGCTTGGCCTAAAGCCAATTGTGGTGATCAACAAGGTCGACCGTCCAGGCGCTCGTTGCGATTACGTTATCAATGCAACCTTTGAGTTATTTGACAAACTGGGTGCTACTGAAGAGCAGCTTGATTTTCCAATTATTTATGCATCAGGCTTAAATGGCTATGCAGGTATGACTGAGGATGTGCGTGAGGGCGATATGCGTCCATTGTTTGATGCTGTCTTAGAGCATGTTCCTGTCCGTGATGATAATCCTGATGGTCCTTTACAGTTTCAGATCTCCTCTATTGACTACAACAGCTATGTTGGAAAAATCGGTATTGGTCGTGTAAACCGCGGTCGCGTTAAATCCGGCATGGAAGTCATTTGCATGAATGGACCAGATGGCGTGCCGTTTAAAGGCCGTGTAAACCAGGTCCTGAAATTTAAGGGCTTGGAGCGTGAAGTGGTTGAAGAGGCCATTGCAGGCGATATCGCCTTGATCAACGGTATTGAGGAGTTGGCTATTGGTACAACAGTTTGTGCAGTTGATAAACCAGATGCCTTGCCGATGCTCAAAATTGATGAGCCAACATTAACAATGAACTTTATGGTGAACACTAGCCCATTG
>Ga0209085_1000228_pt1 | contig 43374 bp, 48 predicted proteins | sample C_131016_EF_Meta_FD_187310 | JGI IMG/M metagenome (GOLD analysis project Ga0209085, IMG submission 187310) | Freshwater microbial communities from Lake Croche, Canada to study carbon cycling - C_131016_EF_MetaG (SPAdes) (version 2) | ecosystem: Environmental > Aquatic > Freshwater > Lake... | reverse complement strand
CTCGCTAGTGCTTCACTTAGATTCATTTCGTTCCTTTTGCACTCTATGGATATAGACTACAGCATCCATAAGTTCTTCTTTAAGATGCTGAATCCATTGATCAAAGTCTAGATCGGTTCTTTCTGTTGTAACACCGTACTTGTTATATCCGTGAAAAGATCTAGCAATAAACTCTTCACAGACTTCATTTACATTCTTATCAGGTGAATCCATTATTGCCTCATCGTCTTTTTGCAGAAGTTAAACTCAGACACCAAGGAGTTTGCGTACTTAAACAATACTTCAGAATCAGACGCACGAACAGGATTAATGTCAATACCGCCGCGACGAGTATACAAACAAGCAACTAGAAGTTCCTCTGGCTGAAGAATGTCATACAAGCGCTTATAAATGCATTCACAAATCTCTTCGTGGAAGTGATTCTCTTTACGCATGCTTACAATATACTGCAGAAGAGATTCAGGTGTTACAGCGTTCTTACCTTTAATATGAACGTATACGTCGCCCCAATCAGGTTGGTTAGTTACTCTGCAATTAGAACGTAGCGAATGTGAACGCCAACGCTCATAGCGACCAATGCTAGGAACAACCTGAAGGATATCGGACCTTTCAGTATACTCGTCAAAAGATAGTTCAAGTACATTACAATATGATTCCAGCGAAGTAAAGTCACCTCTGATAGGTGCTGACTCATCAACATGACCAATTGCAATTTGAACGAATACATCTGCACCTACAGCCTTGCTCAGATGAGAAGAGATCTGATCTTCAATCATCCATAGATCCTCAGGGGTATCCATTAGCTTGGCCATATTGTAAGAGTTAAGATATAGCTTTACTGACTTGGATTCTACAATGTTAGGGCTATCGCTAGGACAGACAAACTTTAGCCAGCCAGAGATAGGGAAACCGTTCTTAAGCAACGTTGAAAATTCATAAGCATTCCATGCATCATACCCAGTGAAAGGCAAATTGTCATCCTGAAGTTCATATGCAGTACGATTAAGCTGCCTAGGAACAGCCACCAGTAGAGACTCATCAACACTATCAGGAGTCACATAAGGTTTAACTACTGTACCGTCACCTGCCTTACCTAGGTGAACGGATACTAATTCGTTTAATGTCTTTTGATTATCACTCATTTGTCTGTAATTTCCATATTAATTTCTATCGTATTAAGAACAAATTGTACACGCTCTCGTACTGTACCCTTTACTCGATAAATCGGAATATTCTTAACCCCTATAACTTCGTTAAAGATATTAACGATACGGTCTCTAAAGAAAGTATTAATAGAGCGTACACCATCATTTTTAATCTCAAACTCAGGCGCAATATAATAAATCATATCATAGCTGCCGATCATTCGATCAAAAACCTTTTCAACATAATTCATAGTAGCAGCTGTAATCTTGCCATTCTCACGCAAATACCTCGAATAAACAAAACCATCAAGTACTGTTCTATCTGTAATCATATCGCTATGCATAGCAAGATTAACGATATGCTGATTCATAATCAACTCTTGAGTAGTATCATTGCCGTCTTCGTTAATAGGAAGACCATACGAAGCAACTTTCCTAGTTACTTCATTACAAATATCATACGTCTTAAAGAACGGCTCTGACCTCAGAGCATTCAATAGAGTCGTTTTACCTGTAGACTGCGCACCGCTTAAGCCAATTCGCATTCAAATTTTTCCTTAAAAAATGTAAGCCATGAATGAAGGGATGTAAGCTTCAAAGCATCATACACTTCTTCGCGTGAATTACAACTATTAAACACGGCAAACTCATAAAGTATCTCTCCTGCATCAACTTCAGGAGTAACCTTATGAATAACACTTCCAATTCTATCGTAAAGAGAAAGATTCTTTGCTACTATCTCTTGAGGATCTTTACCCTTGAGCTCAGGATACTTTGTAATCAATCCTGGATGACCGTTATACATATCACGCGAACTTACAATCTCTCCATCGATAATTCTAAGATACCCGTGGAGAGTATAAAATGCATCCGTATTATCATCCCTAATTAATTGCATAATGTTAGTATGAGTATTAGAAATAACATTGCATGTATTAATAAAAGGATGCCACGTCGCGTGCTCTAGATTATTAGTATATACTAGATCCGGCTTAATACCAAGCTTTGAAGAAATAGCAGAAATCTCAGAGCCAGTCTGAGAAAACAAAGCAACCCATCGCTTATCTTTAACCATTAACTATTGACCTGAAACATTCAATATTATAAAGAATCTTACTCATTTGCTCATCATTAACATCTGAGTTAATGAGAGTATAAAGCTTTTCGGTAGGCTTATCTTCTAGCCCTAGCTTACCATTATACCGGATACCCTTAAGACCTGCAACTACAGGATTAGAGGTATCCATAGAATCAATCCACTTATAGCCTCTATAGACATCAAACTCTTGAGGTAGCCCGCAGCCGAGTAGATGATGAGGTTTATTGATATTAATTACATTTGCAATATTAAGCATGTAATTAATCAAAGCATCTCGCCCGTACATATAGTGATGATACTTGGTAGGTAGAACTCCATTAATCTCTTCGTTAATAAAGAACGAATAGTCGAACGAGATAGCTACCTTATCTACTAGCGGTTCAATTTCTTGATAACACCAGACGACTTCTTGAACGCTCTTACCTTGAACTACGCCAATAGACTTCTTGCCTGGAATATGCTGCCATTCTTTAATATTCTTAACCGTTTGTTGTGCGTCTTCTAGAACATCCGGAATAATATAGTAAGTAGGATCCAGCTTCTCAATCCAGCCGTAGTACTTGTCTTTATCAAAAGCAGTACCGAGCTCAAATACAGAATTATCTAGAATTACTTCTCGCTTCTTCTGTAGTGCTCTTTCAAACAAACTATAGTACTTTTCACTTTCTTCAAATAAATGCACAAGAGCATAGTCATAATCGGTTACTTCTTGTACTCTATTAAAAATGCTCAAAGGAGCTTCATGTGCAATCTTCATTGTAGTTTCTCAATAAATGGTTCGGTCTTCGACACCCAGAGCATATACGCTCCATTTTTAACTGGTTTAGCTCTATGCTTATTTTTCTCTACATGCTTAAGCATGTCTGCAACTTTGTATCGATAGATGTTTTCATAGACCAGATCAACGCCGTAAATCTCTTTAGCTGTAGTAGTATAAATCCAACCTTTCTCAGCTTTATCGTTAAAAAGTTCTACACCTAGGAATCCTTTAAAGATGTTAGCTTTTACGTCAATAGGATCACCTTCAACGGTAAAATCTATCTTTAGCTTAACTTGACTGTGCGGATCGTCTTTCTTTTCATAGTTAATATTCTTCTCAATCAGATAGCGCTCGACCACTCCTTCTCCGCTATCACCTTTACGACCAGATTCACCAAATCGACCTTCAGAGTTTTTATACCACATAATTTAATATAAAGAGTTAGGAGTTTGTATGATAACATAACTCCGAAATTAGATCAACGGGTTGTTAGTTCTTGAATTTGAATATTATCGAAGAACTCTTTCTTTACATCAGCGTTATTAAACTCGCCATAGAGTACAGTCGTCTGAGTAGTGCTATCGTGAGCACCAATGCCTCGGTTCTGGCAACAACCATGCTTAAGCTTCAAGTAGACAGCAACGCTTTCGCTCTCAGTTGCTTTTCTAATCTCACGTGCAATATCATTGCATAGTTCTTCTTGAAGAGTTCCTCGACGTGCGCACCATTGTGCAATTCGAGTATACTTGGATAGACCAATAACCTTCTCGCTAGGAATAATGCCGATATAACCAACACCGGTTACAGGTTGGTGATGGTGTGAGCACATCGACTTAAGTTCAGAACGAACTACTAGCATACCCCTATAAGCACTTTCACCTGTGTTAGGGAACGCAGTCGCATCAGGAGCAGGATAATATCTACCTGCCATAATTTCATGCACGTACATCTTGGCTAGTCTTTTTGCCGTTCCCTTTGAATTGGGGTCATTTTCCCGGTCAATGAGCAGAGCATCCAGTACTCCTTCAAACGCCTTTGTAGCTTCTTCAACAATAACCTGACGGTCTGCATCATTGAGAATTGAGGAAATATTATCACCGGCCCAGTACCTTAATTTGTTGTTAATGAGTTTGTTACGCAATAGTTCAGTATATTTCATTATTAACCTTCATAAAATGCTGAGTTACCTGCATGCTCAAATACTTCTACTGACTTTACTCGAACAGTAGGATTCAATAGAGTACCATTCTCTCTCCAATCATCTAGCATTAGTGCAAGTTGATTGTAGGCCAGCTCAGCAAAGCGTTCACAACCTACACCGGTAACTACTCTAACATCTGCAACGCCCATACCGTGCAATTGCTTCAAAGTATTAAGCTCAGGATCATCCTCTGCTAAAATCAAAGTATGATCAAACATATACTCAAGCCATTCTTTAAACTCTTTCAAACCACCGAAATCCATAACCCAGTTGCGTTCGTCTAAGCTATCGCATTCGAAGGTAACATGCACACCAATAGAATAACCATGCAACAAGCTGCAATGACTATGAGTACTTTTCCATTGTCTAAAGCAGCAGCTTAGACCCCGATCATTACCATATGTCTTTGTACTATAAAACTTACCCATTCTTATTTCTCCCACCAAAATTCAATCCAATCAGAAAACTCTGAACGTCTCATTGCCATATGATGATAATTAGGTATGACCGGCTGTTCTTTATTCCATACAATCACTGCCACATCAGTCTTGCCATGTATTTCCATAAAGGACTGTATTGTCTTACCAGTATCTAAAATTTCATCTACTAGTAATACTTTGTTTCTTGGATTATCTAAAATATCCATCAAAGTTAATGAAGGCTTCTTTCTATCTGTATCCCAGTTACTTGCTAGCATAGGAACCTTAAGTCTATGACTTAAGACTGTGGCAGGAATCAATCCACCTCTCGTAAGACCTACAATATAGTTGTATTTGATTTTTTTGTTATTTACTTGACGAGCTATGTCATCGATAGCTTCATTAAACATAGTGTAAGTAAAATCATAGGTGTTTAGGTCCCCCATGCGTTTCTCCAAATGTCAACTTGTAAACGTGGAGAATATCTCCACCCTAATTTCATGGCATGTTCAGCGACTTGCTTATTATTAAGATAATAAACGTCTTCAGTACCACCAACCGGCATCAAATATACGTCACCAACAAAGCCACCGTCCTTAAATTCCTTAACAGCCTTCTTAGCATCCTCGACGTCTTCTTCTGTCGCAACTACGAACTTAAGATAGGTATGACCAATGCCTTGATAGTCGTGAACGATTTCTGGCTTAATAGCATCTTCCCACTTCTCACCTGAGCATGGGAGTTTAGCTGATACTGAGAATGTGAGTCGATCAAAACTACGGCCGAACCTAGTAAACTCTTCAAACAAAAAGTATTTAAATTCTTCTGTTAGAGGCTGAGTGCCGTTTGTTTCAAATGTAAGGTTTTCTAGATCGTAGATAAAGTCAGCGCGTTTAATAAGATCTGGAAAACTACGCTGCCATCCGAGAAGAGGTTCCCCGCCCGTGATAACTAGATGCTCTTTCTTCCACTTCTTTTCTGGAAGAAGTTCAAAGATCTTTTCAGCAATTTCGTCAGTAGATCGAACAGGACTAAGATGCTTAAAACGAGGATCCCAACTAGCATAAGAATCACATCCAGTATGAACAAGAGGAAGCTCTTCATAGAGTTTGTAATTAGAAATTTGGCTAGCAACATTATCTCTCTCATCACTCAGCTGTCCTGGTGGCATGCCAAATCCGGCACATTGGAAGTTACAACCGAAAGTTCTTAAAAAGATAGAAGGTACGCCAACGAAGCGTCCTTCTCCTTGCAGGCTATAAAAGAGCTCTGCGACTTTAATTTTTGACATCTCTACTCCTAGTTTACGTGGAAGGGCACGATATATTATATAGCCCGGCCGATCTGTTTTAGCTTCTTAATTTTCCTATCAATAACCTTCTTTTGATTCTCGGCCCGAGAAAGATGCATAGGATGAGCTCTCTTACGGTAATCAATACCATTAAGATGATCAAGCTCATGCATTATACATCTAGCGGTCATACCAATGAACTTATCTGTTCTAAAACCACCAAAAGCGTCTTGATAACGAACTTTGATTATAGATGGTCTCTTAATTGGAAGCCAGAGATTTGGAAAAGATAAACATCCTTCTTCTAGCTTAACCTCATCAGACGTCTGATCAATAATCTTAGGATTAAACATAGCTAATGTTTCCTGTGAGTGTAAAACAAACACTCTGTAAGGAAGACCTACCTGATTTGCAGACAATCCCATACCTTTATGATGGTACATAGTCTCTATAAGGTTGTTGGTAAGCTCGATTGGGTTAATACCTGGATTACTAAAGTTAAACGGCTCTACTTTAGTATAGAGAATAGGATTATCACCTTTGACTAATTCATATATCATGCTGCTAACCTACTAAAGTTTTTATGCTTCTCGAAACGAATGACACTGTGGAACTTATCATACAGCGCATCACCCTTGTGACTAATAATAAAGATATTAGTATCGCTTGCTAGTCCTTGAATAATCTTTAAGAACTCATCTGTACCCGCACCGTCTAGACTGCTATCGAATACTTCGTCCATAATAAGGAGATTAGTGCTAGCAGAATTGCGAAGCTTGGCAACAGCTCTCCAGGTAAACAGAAGAGCCAAGTCAATACGCATCTTTTCGCCTTCGCTAAACGACTCATAAGAAAATTCATCTCTAAACCTCGATTTAATAGTTTCTTCAAAGTTCTCGTTAAGCTCAAAGTTAACGAAAAAGTCCATCGATGCAAGATACTTGTTAATCAGTTTATTCATAACAGGTACGTACTGCTTAATAATTCTAGTCTTAATGCCTGAGTCTTTTAGAAGGACGCTAGCAACGTCTAGTGTTCTTCTGCTCTCAACAAGCTCTTCCTTGAGTTGTATCTTCTGTCTAAGGCTTTCTTTTAGTACCTTAATTTCTTCTGCGCTAGCATCAATATGCTTGGTATTACTCTTAATCTGTTCGATCTCTTGAGTTAGAGAAGAAATAAACATATTAAGGGTAGTAATCTTATTATTGTACTCACCTACCTTCTTTTGATGAGCTTCTTGTACTTCTAACGACTTAGTAAATGCATTAATCTTTTCGTTAATCTTTAAAAGCTTTCTGTCTAGCTTATTAAGACCGGAGCTGATAGTATCAATATCTGTCTGATTCTTTTCTTGCGACTCATGCTTGAAGTCATGCGAGATACCTTGCTTACAGATAGGACAGTTATCATTATCGTCGTAAAATTTATTCTCTTTAATAAGCTTTACTGACTTGTCATACATCTTACGATAGAGTTCACGAATGTCTCTATCTTCCTTGCGTAGATCTTCTATCTGATCTGTTTCTAATTTAAGGCTATTGATAGCAGTAGTACATTCATCAATCAGCTGCTGCTCGATAGCAATTTGATTATTATGCTCTTCAATTGCCTTAAGCTTCTCAATAATCAGTTCATCGTTATTTTGTTGCAACGATTCAAGATACTTCTTATGCAGCTCGATCTTTTCAGCCAGACTCTTAATATTAAAATCGTTCTCTTGGATATCTGTCTTGTTTGTATTGATTCTATCTTTGAGAATAGAATTCATCGTAGAGAAGATCTGAATATCAAGTAGGTCTTCGATAACCTCTCTACGGTGAGCAGCAGGAAGCTGCATGAACGGAACAAACGAAGCTGAGCCTAGAATAACAATCTGAGAAAACGACTTGAAGTTAAGTTTGAGAATATTACGCTCAAACATCTCTTGATATTCACGTGATTCAGCATTCTGATTAATAATCTCGCCGTTCTGATAGATCTCAAAGATATTCGGCTTCATGCCGCGAATAACTTTGTACTGATGCTTACCAATATCAAACTCTATTTGAACTTCGAGATTTTTTTGATTAATGGTGTTGAGTAGCTGTGGCTTATTAATCTTTCTGAAAGGTTTGCCGTATAGAGCAAAGCAAAGAGCATCAAGAATAGTAGACTTCCCTGCACCATTTTCTCCAACAATAAGGGTAGAACGATTACGTAAAAAGTCTATTTCTGTAAACGTATTACCGGTTGAGAGTATATTCTTAAATCGTATCTTCTTAAATAGAATCACGTTGTAGTATGCTCCATTGACATAGCTTCATTGTATAGGTTTCTAAGAAGAGATTCAAGCTTTGCTTTGTCTACAACTAATTCCATCTGGTCGACATATTTATTAAGAATAGTTATTGTGTCTTCTGCCTCGTTCACAATATCAGAATCATCTTCTAAGTCTAGGTTAAGATGGTCATCAACAACCTGTAAATCATGCAGACCGGCTTTCTCTAGTCTATCAATAAACATATCGAACCATACGGGATTAATTTTATTCTTGACTACGACCTTGACAATTGTATTAGCGTAAGGCGTAAAGTCTAAGGTAACTACTTCATTAATTGACTTATTTAAGTCATCATAGAAGACCTTCTGGAACATCGAGAAAGGATTAGGAATAAATTCTAGCTCACGAGTCTCAGTATCAAATACATGAAAGCCTTTTTGATCATCATAATCAGACCAGGTTATCTCGTATGGTGTACCTAGGTAGTGAATATTCTTTCGTGATGACTTATGATGAAAGTGGCCTGAGTATACGCTATCAAACTTGCTGAAGATTTCAGGCTTGAAACCGCCATCATTAACAGAACCCTTATACATCTCAAAGCCGTCAATCTCAAAATGCCCGAACATCAACTGGCATTTTGTATCCTGTATAGCCTTCATAGCTTCGTTATAGTTACCAGAACATATCCAAGGCATCAGTAAAATACTAGTTCCGTCAAACGTTACCTCGGCAGGCTTATCATATGTCGTAATATTGCTATACTCACCTAGCAGTAAGTCTGGTGAATTAACGTCATTAGTATTTTTATAGAAGGTATCGTGATTACCGGCAATAATATGAGTATCAATATTACGCCTTGCCAACTGTTCAAAAAAGTAATCTTTACAGGCTCTTAACGATGCAAAGTTAATAAACTTTCTTCTATCAAATACATCACCTAGATGTATGACGGTTGTTATGTTATTCTGGTCAATATACGGAAAAAATACTTCTTTATAAAACTTAGCAAAATAATCAGAAAATGCAGGATTATCAGCTCGTGCACCGTAGTGCGTATCAGTCACTAAGCAAATCTTCATCCGGAGGAGCCTCTTCATCTAGAAATAGTTCAACGCCTTTCTTGCGTATCTTCTTTTTCTTATCAATATTTTCTTCAAACGCTCTGATAAAATCGTTCATGTTGTCATTATCAAACTCACTCTGTACAGGGCTATATTCTGTATCATCAAACTCATTTTGCTCTATCAAAGTATTCATGATAAGAGAGTTTTCAAATGACTTATGCTTGATATAAAGTTGTTTCTTTTCTTTTTGTATTCGTCTCAGGAATGCAAAGTAAATAATCTGAGTAAAGTATGCGAACGGATTATTGGATTTATCAGGGTCAAAGTTGTCAATATAACTTACACAATTCTCAATACCGTCACTAATCATCTCTTCACGGTATGAGTAATTAATAAAGTTAGGTTTATGAGATAACCTGTTTGCTATCATAAGCATACACTTACCAATGTAAGGTGGTATCTCAGGCTTTAACGTCTTGTTCTTTTTAGATTCAAGAACCTTATTACGGTAAATAACTATCTCCGCATACAGTTTCTTATTATCTACGTAATGATTATCACTCATATCAGTTTAACAACGGCTTCTTAATAGCTCTTTCTAATACCGCTGCTGCAATCTCCTTTGTTTCAGTATCAAGTATTTCAGATTTATCAAACAACTCTTCATCAATCATATCATCAATACCGTCCGAATGCTCTCTCACTAATGTCTTATAGTATTCTTGAGCGCTCTTTCTGGCACTTGTATGTACCAGTATTTGGTCAGCATAAAACGAGAATGTAGAGTCACTTGAGAATGGCATGTATTTGTGCATAGCAACTACAGGTAATGATGCGGGATTCTTAAAATAGTAATTAATTTGAAATGGATTAATGATAGTAATCTTATCGCTACTCTTTTGGGTATCACCGATAAGCTCTGTACCGTCGATAAGTCTAATGAGAGAGATCATGATCTTTTATTCCTATGTTATAAATCTTATAGTTAAACATCTCTTCATTATAAATTTTAATACGTTCAGCGAAATGGAGTATAGTATGATTCTTTTTTGATTTCCAGGTCAAATCATCTGCTATATCATAAAGCGTTGCAGATGATTTGGTATTGCTCTTTCTTAACCCTCTACCAATTGACTGGAGGTTTCTAATGCGGGATTTAGATGGACTTGCAAATATAATATTATGTAGATTTTTTATGTTTACGCCTGTAGAAAATGTACCGTAAGAAGCAACAATAATAGCGTTCTCACTCTCTTCTACCTCTTTTCTAATATCTTCTCTAATCTGACCGTCTACTTCACCAGAAACAAAGAACACCTTACGACCACTCTGATTTAATATGTCATATAGTGCTTTTCCGTGTTTTTCTACGTATTGAAATAAGAGTAGCGTATTACCTTCAAGAGACAATGCTAGATTAGTGATAAACCTATTTCTAGCCTGGTTAGTAACTAAGAAGTCCATCTCATCATGATAGTCAGCATATTTCATTTTCTGACGAATAGCATCAGAATACGATAGCACTAAAGCCTTTATTTTAAAGTCAGCAAGGTGCTTCTGCTCAATAAGATCTGCCGTCGAAGTAACACGCTTAACAGGTCCAAACAGTCCTTCTAGAACTAACTTATGTGTTTGTGATCCATCTAGAGTTCCAGTGAAACCAATTCGAATAGGACAATCCGGTAACTTAGAAAGTATGCTTGTCAAGCTCTTAGCTTTAAAGAGGTGAGCTTCGTCCCCTATAACCGTGCTAAATTGCGCAAACCAGGTCTTTGGCATCTTGTAGATAGATTGCCATGTTGAAATGACAAACGGAAGATCTGATTCTTTTTCTGCTCCAGATAAAATCCTATGACAGAATTTATTCGAATCTATACCGCAATATGACTCGAAGTCTGAAGCCATCTGATGTACCAGTGATGTAGTAGGTACAATGACTAGTGTTTTCTTTTTATGAAAGAATCTTGCTAGAAGGAAGATGATTAACGACTTACCCGACGCAGTGGGCGATAGAAGAAGGCATCGTTTATTTCTTACTGCGTGAACAAATGCTGATACTTGGTAGTCACGGGGTTCAATAGTAAGGTTTAATGACTTAAAGAACTCTATTGCTTCTTCTTGAGTATATTCGTCTTGTGTGAATTCGTTACTATCTAAGTAATCTACTTCGTAGTTTCTTTCACGTGCAAATAACTCGATATGTAACTTAAGACCGTGGTAGATAATTCGAGTAGCCGAATTAAATAGTCTTATCTTACCATCCCATACCTTGCGCTTCACAGCAGGTGAAAACCTGGCACCTGGAACACTGAAGGTAAAGTATTCAGACAACTCTTGCGCTACGTCAGGTTCGCAATGCGCTTTTATATGTACATCATTAATCTTTTCTATGACTATTCGAGTCATCAGGCTCCGACCTTAAACTTTTCCCACGATATGGCTTGGGCGATTTGATATCCTCTATTCGGCAACGATTTAATAATAGACTCAACAAATTCAATCTTTTCTTTTTGCATGTCTATTCGAGCTTGAATCGTATTAATATCACTATCAGACTCGATATACATCGGAATATCTGTTCTTAGAATCTTTAGAGGATTTGGCTCCCATCCATTCTCTTTAAGAAGTTCTTCACTAAGAGAGCCGTTATAGTATTCATACTTTGTTTGCTTGAGTGCTTTGTACTGATACTCAAGCTTTCTCAAAAGCATTCTTTCGGCTGAATATATTTTATAGTACTTGGAGTGTAGCTGCGGGATACGAAGACTCTCTTCACCTAGCTCGGTTCGGTCGATACAGCTGTCCTTCTCCCACGATTCTTGAATCTCTTCTAGTTTCATATAGCATGATCACAATAATTACATTACTGCTTATTATACTACATTACTGTACTTAAATCAACTATATCGATCTTAGTATGAATGTTCTATATTTGAAGACTGCACGTGCTTCGATGTAAGTAACCTGTGTCATCTTAGAATCGAATGTGAGTTCTGAAAGGCTTACTGGGAAGAGATCTTTGTATACTACTTCCATCACAGGATTCATTGAACTCGAAAGGACTACTAGAGTCGCGTCTGAGTAAACCATCTTAGGCTGATTAAGCCCAGTTGCTCCAGCAGAACTAGTTTGAGAGGCATATTCATCAAACCCGTTAGGAAATCCTAGCTGAGTCATCCAGGAGTATAGTTCTTTATAGTTTACTAGGTTTTCATCTACTCTGAACGAGATGTTTAAATCAGAGTATTGCAGTTGATCTCCAGGTACTGGTATCTTGACAAACGGGTTAGGAATAGCCGTTGAGCCAAGATTAACAGATGGGATATTAGCTGACTGAACAAAGTAATTCACTCCAGGGGTCTTATGAATAAGAAACTTAAACCCTAGTGGAGATAGAAAATTCTTGTTATCGGGAAGACTAGTTATAGAACTCATGTTAGTATTTATAATGAAAAAAAGCCCGCATTTCTGCGGGCTTTAGGATACTACAAGATTTTATAATTTTTAAAATCTTTTTATTACATAATGTTGTTAACACGAACTCTACGATAGTAGACGTTTGTATCTTCAGCAATTGCACCTGTACCAGCACCGGTGATACCATCGTTGAATGGGTTAGCAACCATTCCGTAACGAGTCTTGAAGCCGATCTTTGGTTGGAAGGTGTCTGGGTCAACGGCACGAACCATTTGTAGCGGAACGTATGGGCAGTAGAAGAGACCAGCGTCGAATGGTGACGAGCCCTTGTAACCCATAACGAAGTAGTTACCACCAGCATAAGGATCGATGTATACACGAATACGACCGTTTAGAACACCGGCGAATGTATTACCTGTATCGTCAACTTGTAGATTGTTGCTGTTTAGAGCAGGAGCGTAATCTAGAACACCGGCCATTTGAAGAGCTGAGGCAACGTCTGACGAGCAGATAACGATGTTACCCTTACCACGTCTTGTGTCCTTGGCGATCTTGTTGGCTTCTCTTTCTAGTTGGAACATTAGACCCTTGAACTTTTCAACTGACCAGCGGCCGTTTGAATCGGTGTCAAGATCGAATACGCCAGAAGTTGTTGTACCTTCTGTAGCACCAACCTTAGCCGAAACGTAAATTGTACGAACGACTTCACGGTTGATTTCAGTAAGGATTTCTGTCGAAAGAATATTGCTGAGTTCTGTTTCAGCGTCAAGACCATGTACAGCGCGTAGATCTTGAGCAAGTTCCATCGAGTACTCAGCCTTTAGAGCACGACCCTTAGCTGTTACAGTTACCTTCTCGATCGAGAAAGCCATCTGTGGGAAGGTGATTGTGCCGTTGCCGAAACGCTCTAGCTCGTTTGTCGAAACACCAGTTGCATAGTTAACTTCGGTGTTTGTTGCTAGTTGTGTTAGGTTAGCACCAGCACCTAGCGAACCAACGTGGTTGTTACCAATAGCAGCTGAGTCCTTATTGTACGACGAGAACTCGGTGTTGGCTTCGTTGTAGAAAGCTTCACCGCTTGTTTGGTTGGTGTAACGCGAACGCATTGCGAAGATTAGGCCTGTTGGGCCTGTCATTGGCTGAACGCCGCAGATGTCGTAAGCAATTAGGTTTGGCATTGCACGACGAACTAGCGAGATTAGCACTGGGTCGAAAATGTCAACTGAACCGTCACCAGCTACTGACGATGAACCGCCCATAGCGTTGGTTGGGTTACCGGCTTCGAAAAGTGTCTGGCTACCACGAGCTTGGTAAGAAGCTTCGCGAAGAGCCTTCTCGGTGTTTTCAAGAGTTGAGCAGTAACAGCACGCTTGTGCGAGTCCGAGATCTTATCTAGATCTGGATGCTCAAGTACTGGCTGCCATTTTTGTTGAATTTCTTCATTTAAGTACATTTTTGAGTCCCCTTCCTTTTAAATATTGGGTTAATAATTATTTATAAAAAATTACTTCTTGACGGTTCTTGAAATAGCGTGTACGTAATTAGCAACTTGTCCTGTTGCAATCTTGTCAGCTGGCTCTAAATCTTCGCCAATCGATGATTCTTCATTTAGCATCGACTGCTTTACTGTTCTACCAGAGAAATAATTTTCCTTGATGAGCTCAAGCTTCTGCTTGAACGAATCAATATCGGCAAACTCAACGCTCTCAGCTAAAGTCTTAAACTTATCAACTTGAGTAGTAGCTAGGCCTTCCGATACATCATAGAAGATAGCTTCTTTAGCATTTTCGTTAATGATTCTGTTTAGAGCGATATTTTGTTCTAGGGTCTCATTTAGTCTTTCTTCAAGTTCTTCAACCTTAGAAGCTAGCTCTTCAACAACTTCAACCTTTTCTTCTGGAATATTGATATAGTGCTCAGTGAATAGTGTCTTTAAACCGTCAATAAATTCTTCTGAAATTTCTGAGCGTAGTGATGATTCAATAGCTACTTCATTATCAGTCATCCACTCACTGACAACGTAGTTCATATAGTCATCAACCTTGGTTGTAAGTTCTTCAATAACTTCTACAACCTGCTCTTCTAACATGCCATTGTATTGCTCTTCCATCTCTTCACGTAGTGATTCGACTTTAGCATATACAGCAGCTTCAAAAATTGTAGCAGCCTTCTCTACGAATTCTTCTGAAAGGTCTGCATCAGCAAACAATGCACCCATTTCTTCCTTCATAGCAATCGAGGCCTTATTCTTAGCTGACATATCGCCAGTAGGAGCAGTGTTATTTTCGCTGTTGGTGTCTTGAACCTCATCGTAACCAACTTCTGAAGAACCTTGCTTAACTGCTGACATGTCACCTTGCTTCTTTGAATTAGGAAGCGTAGCTGTCTTAGCGACTGGAGCTGGAGTTTTGGTAGTTCCAGTAGCGCCGCCTCCGACATCCATTAATTCCTGTAAATCTTGGTCTTTCATTTTAATACTCCCGTTATTGTTACTAAACTATTTATAATTCTTTAAAAGTTGTTCGAAAGCTTTTAGCTTAGCTTCTTCTAAGTTTTTTGAAGATGTTTTGCTTATTGTGTGCTTTACTTCTTCTAATTTCTGTGCTTTGAAGATTCCGTTGTCCCAGATCCAATCTACACCTTCCATGATACCTTGTACAAATGCATCAGGTGCTGAAGGATCTGCAACTATATCAGCAGCAGTAGCTAAGAAAAAGTCATCTTGAACTTCCATCACTCCGTCGTTTCTTGCCTTAAGAGAGCCCATGCCTCTTGTTGAAACACCTAGAGTAACTCCACTCTCTAGCAGATTGCGTGCAATTTGCCCCATTGGAGTTTCAAGAATCTGCGACTTACCAATAAAGTTATTGCCTTCTTGTCTTAGCTCCATATGCTTGCAAGCTACTCTATCTAGATTGATAGTTGGACCTGAAGGGTGGCCAAGTTCACCAAGAGCACGGTTTGTCTTAATGTATTCATTATTATATCTGTTAACTTCTCTTTCGATAATAGGAAGTTTGTAGATACGGCCATTTCTATTCTTTTGTTCAGCTTGAATATATGGTCCGGTAATATAGTAAGACTTCTTGCCCGACTCTTTTTCTTCGACAATGTACTTGACTTCTTCAACTAGTTCGCTTATAAGTTTCATTTTAGTAGCTCGTATTAGGTGTTGGAGATATTTTATGAAATTCAACGATTGATGTTGTATTAGCTCCACCGACTACGAAGATAATATTTGCAGAACTCAATGAACTGTCAACTTGTAGGCCATTACCTGCAAAGTCGTAATATCCATTATCACTACCAGCAAAAGACCAGCATAGGTTATTAGCGTCTGATGTGTTAGCTCTGTAGTACTTCATGCCAGGTCCACCATCAGTAGCAGACATCATCTGTGTAACTGTTGCCCCGATAATAACTTCTGAGCTGTTAGCAGCCAAGTTAGCAACACTAATATTAACGTTGCTAGCAACAAGCATAGAAACTTTGCCATTATACTTGTTGCTTAGGATCTTATACGAAATCGTCATATTAATCCCCTACCACGTTAACAAACTCAAGTAGCTCATCTCTGCGGCCTTCGTCAATCATTTGTAGCATAGTCTCTCTGTTTTCTTCGTCAAGGCTGATGAATAGAGGTAGTAGCAAAGCATCTACTTCTTCATAAGCTAACTTTTTAGTAGCAGTCTCAACACCTTTAAGTCTTTTACCGATGTGCTTAGCCATAATGGTTGAGCCTAGGGAAGGATTGTTCTTATTTTTAAGTTGAATTCTTCCTAAAGTATTTCCTGAACGAACTAGGTCGACCGCAGCTTTATTAACATAGCTGCGCATTGTTGATTTGTCTAGTTCATCTACTTGATCTACGTCTTCTTTCATGCCGCCTTTCTTAGCGGTGAGGAAAGCGGCAATAGCCATCTGACGACGCTTTTCTTTTGACTTGCCAGCAAACTGAGGAGCCTTTGACTTTTCAAAGTCAGAAACATATTCACCAGCTCCCATCGATGGGCTAAGTTTTTCTTCTAACTCTGACTCTTCCTTTAAACCCTCTAGCTCACGAGCAATACCTTGAGCGGTAGTCTCATCATTTGTCTCTAAGGCCTTAGCAAGACGAAGATAAAGCTGAGCTTTCTTCATTTGACCTTTCTTACGAGCGATTGAAGCTGCGCGGACTACACCTTCGTGAGTGTACTCGTCTAGCTGTTCTGTCTCTTCATACACTTCTTCGTCTTTCTTTGGATCGTAGCCGTGTCTGGTCTTCTTACGGTCAATAGGCTTTACCTTACCGCCCTTGAACATAGCATCATCGTTACCATTTCGATCTGGTGCTGTATTGATAACATGCTTATCAACGAATTTTCTTTCGTCGCCACCCTTAGGTGTATAAAGCTCAAGAATCGTTTTCATCAGGCTCTTCGACATTTTCGTCCTCGGTATCGTAAGTTTCTAAATCTTCTTCATCGCTCTCATCAGACTCTTGGTCATTCTGATCCTCGGCATCTGGATATAAAGACTGAGCGATCTCTTGTTTTCTTAATTCTACGGCATCAGCAATCTTTGAAACCATTATATCATTAAATGCGTTTCTAAATGCTTCTGGCTTTCCTTCTAATGCATTGGTAATCATGTCATCAATTGTAAAGTCTGTCATATTATATCTCCGGTATTACCTATTTATTAAGCCTGATTTTGCGAGGCATCGGGTTCAGCACCAGGAACTTGTTCTTCAGGTGCCGGGGGTTGAGGATTGTAGATCGGATTATTCAATTCTTCTTCAATCTGCTTATCAATTGCTTCAATATCCTCATCACTTTGTCTCAAGACGTTCTTTCTTATCCATTCGTGCGAGACGTATTTACCTGCATATTGATCAATGTTATTAAGAGCGGTGATTCTATCGTTAAGAATTTCTGTGTCTTTTAGTTCTGAGAAATAATTATCTTTATTAAAAATAAACTTAAGCTTATCTTTAATTTCTTCCCAGTCAGATGATGTTGTAATGCCCTTTAAGATAAGTTGTCTTTCCAGAGCCTTTACAAATAATACTGAGAATCTTGTTTGAAGTCTCTTAATGAACTTATTAAACTTAACTTCATCACGGGAGATTTCCGTCGATCTTCCTAGTGCAAAAGCAGTCTCTTGCTTCTGACGGGACGATGGTACATTAAGCGATTCTAAAAGCTTAGTCAGGAAATATTCAATATCGCCCATCTCACCTAAATTCTGACCAGGTGGTAATGTTTGAATTTCTGTTCCTCTTGAGCCTTCTCTTCTTGGGAACCAGTAGTCCTCTAACATTGTGAGGAACTTACGGTCGTCTCTAAGCTCGCCTGTTGATGAATCATACACTAGCTTGTTCTTGTGACGAATCATAACGTCACGTAGATACTGCTCGGCCTTCATCTTAGGTAAGTTACCAACGTCAATATAGAATATTCTACGTTCAGGTGCTCTTGATACGCGATAAATTACAGCTGCATCTTCTAGTGTTCTAAGCTGATTAAGAGGCTTGATAGCCTTGTGCAGGTATCCTAGGACTAAGGTGCTGCTAACGTCCATAATACCGGATGTGACTTGAATAATACTATCTTTAGCGATTCTAAGGCCGGCAGTCGGGCTTGAGCTGGATGCAGAAATTTTATCGTTAAAATTCTTTTCGCTGTAAATATAATACTCAGCAACTTCTCTTGTTAGAGTGGCTTGAGTAAGATTATCTTTCTTCTTTTTTACTTCTTTAATCTTTCTAATTCTTCTCGGGTCAATATATCTTAACTCTTGAATACCAAGCGAAGGATTAGTTGTATCAATTACAGCATGAAAGTAGAGTCTTCCATCAATATACCATCTTCTGAAGATATCATAACATTGAAAGTCAAAATTTAATAATTCTAGAATAGTTTCAAATTCTTCTTGAATTATCTTTTTAGTAGAAGCAGAAAGGTTTAATTCACCTAAATCGAGCTTAACTACCTTTGTATTTTCTTCATTTACTATTGTTTCATTAACAATATCATCTATAGCAGAATCTACTTCCGGGTGCATAGACATATTACGATACTTGTTAACTAAGTCGGCCTCTGACTTAACAGTACCTTCAAGGTCGACATACGTCGCGTATGCACCACCCGTAGCCACAACGACAGCACCATCATCGTAAATTTCTGGTGCAAAAGAAGGTGTCTTAGCTTGTTCTTTAGGATCGTCAGACGGGCGTCTGATTTCAAATCCAAATAAATTAAGAGCCATAATAAATTGCCTTTGCTTAGATGTATAGAGCAAGAGGCTTTTGGCCTCCCACTCTATACTTAGTTAGCATCATTTTATAATATCAAGCGCCACCGGCGTTGCCAGTAATACCACCTGAAACTTCCCACCAGTCGTAGGCAAACGTCACGTTGAAGTTTTGAATGGTATCGTTTGTTCCCCAGTTAAGATCAATTGCTGAGATGCTTAGCGGGAAAATACCATTAAACTGATATGTACGAATTGGAAGACCTGTCTTTGAGTACTGAATAACCTGAGCTTGAGCCTTATAGAGAAGTGGCGACGAAGCACCGAATCCTCTAATGTTGCCTTGCAGGCTATTGATTGTATTCGACCATTGTTCCATTGCATTACGGATTAGGAAGTCTTCGTCGTTCATGACGTTAACGTTCCATGTACCGAATGTGCGGTCGCCAGCAAGCTTAATTTGACGACCAAAGTATGGGACAGTGATCTGACCTAAGTTTGATTCCGGAATAGATGACGCTTGAACCATAAATGGTACTTTTAGATCTGCAACGCTATTCGCAGGATTCTGAATCGTTACCTGAAATAGGTTTGGTCTAGCACCACCTAGTGTTAGCTGACTTCTAATCTCATTTACATTAAATGCCATGTTAGTCCCCTAATTAAAACTGTCCAACAACTTCGGAGAATTCGACGCCAGTTCTGACCGCCACGAAGTTGAGTTGGATAAAGTTAATAGAGCGGGCTGGCTTAATGTATATATCACCAATGAATTCATTTCTGTCGATCACTTCGCCAGTATTATTCGACTCATCGCAAACTACCTTGAAGTCGTAAATACCACGGCGACCCTGGACATCTCTTAGGAATGGCTCGACAAGATTCTTGAATTGCGCTCTTGTAAATTCGTCGTTGAACTCGAACAGTGTAAACTTAGCAGCAGTAGCGACAGCTTTTTCTAGAACGATAAACAGTCTACGGACGTTGATTCTATCAAAAGCTGATGGCTTCGCGAGAAGAGTCTTATCACCGAATAGCACTGTACCTTGACCTGGGAATGTTACCACTGGGTTAATACCATTCTTATAGAGAATATCTCTATCAGCCTTGTCTGGGTTGTAAGCAAGCTTAATAATGTTCTTTACTTGACCTCTGTTGAAACCAGCTGGTGAGAACCATGGGTCTCTTGTTGTATCAGTTCTGACACATAGACCAGCAGTATCACCGTTTAAAGGAATGTAGCGATAAAGATCATTGTACTTGTCATACATGTACTTGTAGCCAGAATCTAGAACACCGTACGATGTCGATCTTAGACCATTTCTGAATGTTACAATATCAGCTGCTTGTTCACCAGCGTTGTTAACTACAGTAGCCTTTTCTGGAGATACGAATACTACGCAGTCTTTTCTATCTTCAGCAATATTATCGATTAGATAATTTGCTAGCTGCTCGCCGTTTGTGCCTCCACGCGACTTACCTGTGAGGATAAGTGATACATCAACCTTTTCGGCTGAACCAAACAAATCGTAAGCAGAAGCTAGAACACCTACTGATACGTTATTTTCATCAGCACCATCTGAACCACCTGCAAATGATGTGGTTAGAGGTGTGCTATTTGTAGAGCTGGTGACATTAAGTGCAGTATTAGATACTGAACCTGTTCTATCCGAAGCCCACCAAATGTAGCTCGATGTATCATTAATTACATTCTTGTAATAGTTTGTAGCTCCGTCAGCTGTCTTAGCATCAGTTGCTCTTGATAGGCCCTTATAAACTTCTAGTACTGCACCAGGCACACCAGTAAACTTGCCGTCTTCATCAGCAACTACAACATGAAGTTCATCTTTAGCTGAAGTATTACCATTCAGGGCAACGTAAGTTGATTGACCAGGGGCCTTATCAACGTTATTAAAGTATTCCCAGTATCTTACAACGTTATTAGAAGTTGTACTTGTTGATAATGAGTATACTGTATCAAATGTAAGAGTAAACGTTGTTGAGCCTGTATTAGCACCTGAATTATTTACTGTTACGTTATCACCCTTGGCTGTAACCTTAAGATACTGAGTACCAAGTGTTGTATTACCAGCAAGAATATAGTCACCAATTGTGATAAGATTCTTAATGTTTGTAGCAATACCACCGGTAATCGAGCCGTCTGAGTCCGAAACCGCGTTAGCAATGGTTACTACTGCATTACTTGAACCCACTGTGAAGGCAATGGCAGTAGCGTCCATGTTGGCAGTAGTTGTTGAGCCGTTCCAGTTTCTTAGATCAACAGTTGAATTGTACTGTGTATTTGATCCGCAAACAGATACCTTGAGCGAATTACCTAGAGCGCCTGGATATCTTGCAACGTATTGAACAGCTGATTGAAAATCACCTAACTTAGCATCATAATCATCTCTGTTCTTAACAACATACTTAAGCACATTGTTTTGCTTAGTGAAAGTATGAGTTTCGTTAAAGGCTGTATTGGTAAGGTTAATAGCAGCACCACCAACAGTAGCAGCTACTTTAAAGCCAGATGTATTTGAGCTAATAATGTAGTAAATACTGTTGTTAGTAAGGCCAGTAATTACTGTATTACTTGCTGGTACCGTATACTTTACAGCATCCCCATCACTAAATGTATGTGATGAAGTAATAAATTCTGACGAAGCGTTAACACCTGAGTTATTTGAGCTGCAGGTTGCAGATGTTTCAATAGCAGCTGAATTTGCAATAGCTGTTAGAACACCGTTAGCACCCGTAAAATCAACAGTATTTGCAGCACGACTAACATAAAGCTTGTTGCCATACGAAAGAAAACTAGCTGCAGTAAAGAAGGTTTCTGGGTTATGATTGGTTGGTTTCCCGAAGCGATTAACTAGATTAGTTTCGCTGCTGATTAGCACCAATTCATTAATTGGGCCCCAGCGAAACACACCAGCTAAACCACCTTCGGTAGTAGAAACTGCGGGTACAACTGTAGTCAGATCAATCTCTGATACGTTGACTCCTGGACTAACTTGAAATGGCATTTCGTTTCTCCTCAAAGGTTCTATTTATAGCAAGACTTACGTATTATTTATAAATTTAGAAACTCACATGCTCATCCACTGGTCAAATGACATATTTTCTTGCTCTAGGTCTATAATTTTTGGCTCATCAAAAGGCTCTGAAATACCTTTATCTACTAAGCCAAAGGGTAAAAGTTCTTCTTCTATTCTACTAATATTATCTTCGTATAAAGTTTTTCTTACGTTTGAGTTTACTACTTCCTTAAAGTATGTCTGATCTGTTAACCAGGAAAATAGTACACAACACATAACTAAGTCATCGTTACCCTCTTCAGCTTCATAAGAAGACCCGTTAAAGGTAAAACGGTAAAGCTCATTGATAGTATCTTCATCGTTAAGTATAAGCCTATCAGATTCTATAAGAGTCTTTAAATTAGAGCACCCTATCTTTTTAACAAGCTTGGTTGTTCTTATGCCAGGGTGACTGACACCTCCAAAACCTCCTGACATCATCACACCCTTAGACGTATGACTATATGTATAAACCATATTTTCATACTCTAGATCGAATCTTAGCATGTCAGCTACCTGCTGACCTATATCATTCGTTTCGACAAGCACCATTGCGTTGTTATAATGTTTGGCTATTCTTAAAATAACATTTGGGTATAAGAGAGGATCTAATTCTCGATTTCTATATGACGCAACATCAGTATAAGGAAACTCTGTGACGTCAAATACTTTAAATGCTGAGTAATCTCCTTCTTTACCTCTTGCCGTATCTACTGAAATACTATATAATCGATTCTGTTCGGGATGAGCGTATATCTTAAGGTGTTGATCAGAGATTAACGGCGCCTTGTAGGTAAGTGTTCTTAACTTAGCTGCGTTAATAAGAGTTGATGACGAGCCAAGGAACTCACACTCGAACTCCTGTCTGAACTGATCAAGAGACGTGTTGCGCACCATATCTTCTTTCCAGGCCTCATCACGGCCAGGAACATCGCTCCAGTGCACATCTATTCTCTTATAAGAGTTTCTTCCTTGTTCACTCTCTGACCAAAGCTTATAAAATAAATTAAGGCCGTTTGGTGTTGATGTTATGAGTACTTTAGTTGTTTCACCAGATGAAATGGTTGGAAATACTGAACTGAAGAATGTTTCTTGTATGTGTGATGGTACGAATGCAAACTCATCGAGGTATACAAAGTTTTGTGATGTACCTCTTATAGCTGATGATGCAGTGGAGCTTGATTGAATCTTAGATCCGTTTTCAAGCTCGACATTACCTTTATTCCATTCTACAATACCTTGCTGCATCCATTTAGGAAGATGCTCATATGCAAGTTGTATTCTACTTAGAATTTCGCGAGCTTGTTTTTCTTTGTGAGCAAGTATCGCTACTGAATAGTTTTCGTTAAATAGAACTCGGTGTAAAATTATTCCTACAACAACGGTTGTCTTACCAACCTGTCTAGGCATCTTACAGATTACAAATCTCTCTTTGTCTGCTAGGTTAATAATGTCTTTTTGATAATCATATGGTGTAAACGGAATAAGACCTCTATCGACGTTTACGATCTTAACGTAATTTTCAATAAAGTAGACTGGATCTCTTGCACACTTAATAAACTCGTTTATTTCATCACGAGTCCATTCTATCTCTACATAGCTTTTTTTGAGATTCCTGTTACCTAGGTAGGTATCATTCTGACTTGTCATTGCTCTGCTTTAATAACTTTTGTAACTCAGCTGTACTTCCAACAAATAAATTGTTATTAACAGTAGTCGGTTTGCCTGAATCGCCTTCTATGTCTTTCTTTTTCTTTGAAAGTTCTAGAAGGTCTTTGTTTGTTTCTGCTAATGTCTTTATAAGTGTGGCAACTACTTCATAGCTTCTTGGATGCTGCGACATCCCTGCCACGTCAAGAATACCATCTAGAGCCTCGCTACCCTTTTCAATAATATTAATCATATTGCCGCGAGCATATTCAAAGTCATCTTTAAAATCTGGCTCTTTGATAACAATATTGTTATTAGTTACATCAATGGGCTCTATGTTAAGAGCGTTTGCAATAGAATCACTTTGTTTCATATTAAGTTTTAACTATCACGTAACCCCAGTCATCATCTGCAGCAATCTGGCTTCTGTCAATTGTAAGTTCGGCGTTTGTAGTGGATGAACCATTTGCTAATAGCCCAGGGGTAATTGTAACCCGGCTCTCTACTGCAGTATTAGCTTCTGGCAGATCAGTATAGAAGTTTGTATTTGCCAGAGTAATAATACTCGACTTCTTAACCGGTCCAAATAAGTACCCGTGCATAACAAAGTCTAATTGCCAAATTATAGTTCTATCATCATCAATCTTACCTTCATATGTATCTGTGCAATTAACAGACTGAATTACGACCGGTATGTCGAGCTTTGCACTGAGTTCAGGTATAAGATTTAAGGTAGCTGTCCACTCAGGTGTGAAGTAGGGGAGTATTTGTTCTAATATGCGTGTTCCGTCTTCAGCATTCTTTACCATTGCATAAAGAGAAAAGGTAAAATCATACGGTACAGGATTATAAACATACTTCAATCTAGAGTCATTAGAAGTATCTTTAGTTACAAATCCCTTGTTGATGGTAGAAAGCTTTCTTGAAGGTGAATAATTTATAGCTTTCATCTCAAAAGACATTCTTGGTAATACTATTGCGGCAGGATTATTAAGACCCGGATCTGCTGCAAGTCTTGCAAGAGTCTTTTGTTTTGGACCGTAGGTAATAGGTACCTTAAGATTACCATAAACCGTGCCGTCCGCTTTATCTCTCGTAATGTAGATATCATTAAACAACGTACCAAAATAGGTAACATATTTTCTGATAGTTCTGTGATAAAACGATTGTGCAAACATTAAATGAAGCCCTCACTGAATGGGTCTTTTTCAGAGAAGTCTATAAACGAGTCAGACTCTGTTTGAATAGCACTGCTATCATCTATAACCTTAGTGCCGATATCGCCCTCAGTATACAATCTGGCACCTGATTGAGTAGTTAGTGTGTAGATATCATTCTCTAGTGCAATTTCATATGATGCAACATTTGAGGTGTAGATTCTATAATCGTTATATCTGTTATCGATTATATCAATACCTGTGCTAAACTTCTCACCACTATATTCAAATAGCTCACACTTTATATCAAACGTTTGTAAGGCGCCTAGCTGATAAAAGATGGCTTCGTGCTCGACAAACTTAATTTCAAATATCTTATTATTAAGAGGGAAGTATATTAAATCACCTTCACGAGGTCTTTCAAGAGATATTGGTGTTCCTATCTCTTCAAAGAACGTTCTACGTGCCATTGTAAATGTTACTGTATCACGTATTTGAAGATTAAACTTTGAAAGAAAATCACCATCACCGCCGAAACCATCAACATTCTTTATATACATCTCTATTTCAAAAGTATCCTTAAACTCAGAAATAGCATCTTCCGCGTAGATTGTATCGTAATTTAATTTTGTTCTTGGAAGGTAAAATAAATCATGACCGTAGATGCGGATAGATTCAACCACTAAATTTTCAATTAGAAGTTGTTCTTGACTGCTTTGAAAATTATTGAAATAAAAATTAGTAGCCAAAGTTAGGCAATCATATCCATTACCGGCAAGCTATACGAGGAAATCATTTCTTGCTCTAGCTTTTCGATAGCTTGAAGGGCATCGTCTTGAATTTTAGTACCGTTAAATTGAACTCCACCTGGAAGCTGTAAACCAGTAAATTTAGTTAAGTTTGTGCCCCATTGATATTTAATCTTTTGCGTGCAGTACTCTTGAAGCCATCTATCACCCCATGCGTCTGTGTAAGTATCAGGATTGATAACTTCATAGGCTTCTACTAGTAGAAAATCTCCTGCAGTCATCTTTTCCCAGTCCATATCAACATAAAGTTTATTTGTATGTCTGTTATATCTGATTGGCTGCTGACCTACGACAACATCAGCAATAAGAGCCATGTGTTGCATAACCATATAATACGGGACCATAGATACGCTGGTAAGAGTATAAAGGTCGTTTAGGGCTATTTGATATCTGATGTTAAATAAGTCTTGCTGACCCACAGCAGGGTCACCAATTGGAAATATCCTTACCGCACCAATAATATTTTCTGGTAGCGTAATATATTTGTTTGTTTTATCAGTATTTGTTATTTGATGCTTGTAATAAATCTTTTCAGATCCGTCGAAATGGTAGTCATAGTAATACTTTAAAGACTCATCAATACGATCTTCTACCTGGTCATCATCTACGTTTATTTCAATGACAGGTTTACCTAGCTTTCTGAGGCAGTACTCTTTAAAATCAGATCTCGATGCTGGGACGGCCATGGCTTCTCCTAATTTTTTATTATTTATCCGATATCGAATCTAATCGTATTAACAGTATATGTATTTGTCGCGTTAGCTCCAGTAGCAACGAACATTAAATCAACACTAGTGGTATCAGCATTTTTTGTAAGCGTAAATGTACCAAGGCTAGTTGTGTATACTTCGCCATACACCATCTGATTAACGTCTACACCCTGATTAATAGCAGAAATCTCTGAAAAATGCTTAAAAGCATTAGAACCGTCTTTAACAGAGCAGAGATATTTTACAGAAACAAACGTGGAATTAGTAAACTTATCAATTAAAGTAGATGCAGTAGAGCTTACTGTTTTAGTGTTAGATGTATAGCCAGTACCACCGCCTCCAGAAACAGTCGACCAGTATACTGTTGTACCGTTGCTTGTAAGAACTTGACCTGCGGAACCTAGTCCTCCATTAGCTTCTAGACCAACTGTATTATCTATTCTTACGCGTGATGTGTTTGCAACAAATGAGGTACCTACTGTATGAGATGCAGCGTTAACAGAGCCAGTAAATAGCGCACCTGAAAGCAGGGCATAATTACTTAAATTGCTTGACAGCTGTGAACTATTGACATAGCTAGCAGCCGCAACACCTCCTAAATTAAATGCATTATTAGCACCAGTACTATTAGCTACTATATTACCGCCAATATATAATGTAGTCGTATTAACGGTAGCATTAACTGTATTGTTGCCAATAAATAATACCGTTGAGTTAGCTACAAGACCACCTGTACCGGTACCTGTAGCGCCAGCAGTAAATGACGTCGCGTTAACGGTACCGGTAAACAAACCACCAGATAATAATGCATAGTTGCTAAGGTTGCTCGACAGCTGTGAACTATTAACATAACTAGCAGCTGCTACACCGCCAAGGTTATTTGAATTATTTGCAGTTAACGTAGCAACGTTAGCTGATAGCCCGGCTGTAGTTTGATATCCAGATGCAGCGGTACCACCTAGGTAGCTAGCATTATTTGACGTAAGGGTTGCAACGTTAGCTGATAATCCAGCTGTTGTTTGATACCCGGAGGCAATTGTACCACCTAGGTAGGTTGAATTATTAGCAGTGCCGGTAAAAGTAGTAGAGTTAATTGAAGCATTTACTGAACTATTACCGATTAATAATATAGTACTATTGGCTAAAAACCCGTTTGATGTAGCATTAATAGCACCGGCAAGGTAAGTAATAGCATTTACTGAACTTGTGTTTACAACCGTGTTTATTGTTGAATTACCAACAGTTATAGTTGTCGGAGTAATAATAGAATTAACTGTAGAATTTCCAACCGTAAGTACTGATGCGCTTGTGTCGTTAATAATTATTGAAGATGAGGTAACAACCGCATTTACTGAGCTATTACCTACTCTCATGCTCGTGCTATTAGCTAAGAAGCCAGATGACGTAGCGTTAATTGTGCCAGCGGTAAATGATGTAGCATTTACCGTCCCGGTAAAGTAGCCTCCTGAAGAGTTGACAACTATGCCGTTCGCATTAAGTGTTGTTGTATTTGCAACTACTACAGTACCTACAGTATGCGAAGCAGCATTTACCGTACCGGTGTGATAAACACCTAACGTATTGGCTATTAAGGTTGTACCAATATAAAACGCGCTAGTGTTATGAGCAGTATTTACCGTACTATTACCCAGCATTAATACAGTGCTATTAGACAAAAAGCCAGTTGACGTTGAGTTTATAGCACCTGAATAATACGTTGCTGTATTTACTGAGCTTGTATTAGCAGAGGTATTAACAGTGCTATTACCTAGGAAAATAGTTGCTGGTGTTATTTGAACATTACTTACACTGTTGGCAACCGTAACAATACTGGTAGTTTGCGTTGTAGAGCTATTACCAATAGTAAATGAACCTGTATTGGCAAATGATATTGTCGGAGATGTTGTTGAGTTACCCGTCCAAGTTAATGCGGTGCTGTTAATTACTAAGTTAGCACCAGCATTAAAATTTGTTGCATTGGAATTACCAGTTGTTGTAAAGGCTGTCGCGTTAACTGTACCGGTAAATAATCCGCCAGATAATAATGCATAGTTACTTAAATTGCTTGATAGCTGTGAGCTATTAACATAGCTAGCTGCTGCTATACCCCCTAGGTAATTTGAATTGTTAGCAGTTAAAGTAGCAACGTTAGCAGATAGACCGGCTGTTGTCTGGTACCCTGATGCAGCAGTACCTCCTAGATTAAATGCGTTATTAGCACCTGTGCTATTAGCAACTATACTACCTCCAATGGATAGTGTTGAGGTATTAATAGCCACGTTAACTGATGTATTGCCAAGTAATAATGTACTGCTATTGGCTAAGAAACCATTAGACGTTGCATTAATGGCGCCTGCATAGTATGTGGCTACGTTAATCGAGCTAGAATTTACAATCGCATTAACCGAGCTGTTACCAACAGTTATAGTAGTAGCGGTAATAATAGAATTAACTGTAGAATTTCCTACCTGAAGACCTGTTGCTGTTAAGTTTGAAGTAGATATGCTGTTTGAAACTTGAACTTGTGATGTGGTAATAGTAGTGTTTACTGTCGTATTAGCTTGCAACAGTATAGATGTGTTTGTTGTAGAAACGTTTTGGGTTGTATTACCAACGTAAATAGGTAATCTTGTAAATGTACCAGCGTAACCTGTTTCAAGATACGTATTAGCACCTGGTTGACCAATCACAAAACCTTCAAGGGGGGAGCCAGCTGCAATGATATCTAATGTATTATTAGAATAAAAGAATTTAGACGGGCTACCAGTATTTCGTCCAATTTTCCAATTTTGATCTGCTGAACCTGCAAATAAAATAGAACCAGTGTTTGTTACAAGGCTAATGTTATTGCCAGTAAATGATATATTTGCTTGAAAAGTATGAGTGTTTGTCCAAACATACTGTGAATTGAGATTCACACTACCAGACCCACCTGATACGGACGACCAGTATGTAGATGTTCCGTTGGTTGTTAGAACTTGTCCTGCGGCTCCAGTGCTACCATTTGCAGTAAGAGCAACTTGGCCTAAATTAATATTAGCATTAAATACTGTTGGTACAGAAACACTAAAAGCACTTGTATCACTATTAGCAAAAATTGACCAAACTGCTCTTTGACCGTATGCCGTATTTGTGCTATAGAAAACAAAATTATCATCTGACTGCTGCTTCATCGCCGCGGTAGCAGCAGTGTTTACTGTTCGCCAGTAAATATTCTTATCATTACTAAGAGTAATGGAGTTAGTAATGGATAAATTAGTAAGATTAGAACCTACTTCGAATGATGTAGAGCCATTAGACGAAAATAGTTTAGCGTCAGTAAGATTTAATGCTAATTCACCAGTTGTAATATATTGAGAGTTACCGGAGCTGGTGGTATTAGGGGTACGACCGGATACAGTCGTTCTTTTTATCTGAATTTTATTATTAGCCATATGGCCCTCACTAACTAGTATATACTAGTGTTTAAAATTGCTGGTCTTCTTTTCTTACTGTTTTCTTGGTTTGCTTTTCAATTTGTTCTGTGAGGGTTCGAACCTTAGCTTCGAGCTCTTCGTTCAATTTTTCCGTGTAGATTAATTGAGTTTCGAGGAGGAGCTTACTCTTGGTAAGCTCCACCACCTCTTTTAAAATTCTTTCAATATAAACATTAACTAGAACATTTTCCATTATTTAGAACGTGCCTCCATCAAGGGTGTCATAAACAAGAGCACTACCATTAGACTGTAATAGATATCCTGATGCACCTATTCCAAGCTTACGGAAACCGTTTGAGCTATTAGCAACTAGGATATCTTCTGCTGTAAATGAGCTTAATCCTGTACCACCGCTTGTGCCTGAAAGAGGTGTTCCTAACGTCAGAGTATTAGCTGTAATAGATACCGATACTGTTGAGTTAGAAGTAATGGTAAGAGAGGTGCTATTAGTAGATAGAGCGCCTGATAGGAGATAAGCTTGTAGAGTACCGGACGTATAACCTGTGCCAGCAGTATTAACTGTTGTTGTTGGAGCTTCTTGAAGACCTTTGAACAGTTTATAGACATCATCTGAAGCATCACGGAATAGACCAGTATGCTCATGAGCACCACCGTCGCTATTATAGTTGCCATAGAAACCAATGTCTAGAAGATCTGACGTTGTATTGTCTTTAGCTAGCTGAACTAGAGAGTCAGTAACAGCAAGAGTTGAAACGTTTACTGATACTACGTTACCTGAAACTGTAAGGTCACCGCCGATCGAAACTGATCCATCAAAGTAGCCAGTTACAGAATGAACATTAGACGCGTGAATCTCATTCCAACGTAAACCATTAGTACCTAGGCTATATGTTACGTTTGCATCAGGATTAATTGATGTATTGACTTGACCGTTAATACTAACTTTATCAGCAGTGCTATCCCCGAGTGCGGTATTACCGGTTACTGATAAGAGAGTTGTTACAACGTTAGCAAAAGTAACATTGTCTGTTGTACCGACCGATTGACCGATGTGCACACCGGTAGCATTTACTACTACTCCTGTACCGGCCTTGACAAATACACCTGATGTGTTTGATACAATACCGCTGTTAGCTAGGACATTAACACCAGAAGTAGTGACTGAAATACCATTTGCACCAGTAACAAATACACCAGATGAGTTTGATGAGACTCCATTGTTAGCAAGAACATTAACACCAGATGATGTAACCGAAATACCATTTGCACCGGCAACAAATACACCATCACTTGTTACTGTAATACCGTTGTTTGCCTTGACGCTAACATAGTCTGCATTAACTGTAATACCGTTACCACCACCAATATCAAGTGTAACTTCTCCTGATGTGCCACCACCGAGGAGGCCGTTACCTGCGTTAACAGCAGTAATATCGCCGTCAGGTGGATTTGACCAGTATGCTGTTGTACCATTTGAATAAAGTATCTGCCCGGATGTACCGACAGAACCGCTAACACTAAGACCTACGTCACTAGCAATAGTAACCTGTGTAGTGTTTGCTTTGAACTTTGAGCCTACTTGAACGACACTTGCATTTACTGTACCAGATGTAAATACACCCGAGGCATTAGAAACTACCGAGCTACCCACGCTTAAAGTAGCAGCGTTAACTGTACCTGTTGCTAGAACGCTTCCGGTGCTAACAATTGTGCTATTTACTGATGTATAAACTGTTGTATTACCAACCGCTAATTCTGCTGAATTGATTCTGCCTGCAACACCTAGACCACCGGCAACTGTTGCAGCGCCAGAAGTTGTATTTGAGCTAGCAGTTGTGTTAGATACAACTAGAATGTCTGTATTAACTGTGCCTGTCGTATATACTCCGGTAGAGTTAACGACTGAAGAATTAGAACCTACAACAAATGCGCCAGTAGCTCCAACATTAACACCATTACTTACACTTAACTTATTGGTATCAGAATTAAAGGTAAAATTAGCGCTAGTACCAAACGAACCGCTGTTATTAAATTGTACTTGTGTATTTGAACCGGCGGCGCTGGTTGATAGTGAACCAGGGTCTCTCCAGTATACATTACCTGAAGCACCTGACGCAAGAATATATCCTGAGCTACCTGTTGTTCCGTTTGCTGTTACTTGCGTCGCTACTAGATTAGCAACGATAACTTTATCGATGCCTGATGTAGAGTTAGAAACTAGAGCTTGATTAGCTGTTAGTGTACCAGGTACTCTTTTGCCACCGATAGGTACAATTGCACCATTACTACCAATGTATAGCACGTCACCATTAGCAGTATAAGCTAGTTCACCGTTTGCAAGTGATGGCGGAGTGGCAGTTGTTAAACTGCGCTTGATTTGAATCAGATTGTTAGCCATTTTAATTCCTATTTGTTAGAATGTACCGCCATCTAATGACACATCACCGGCAAAGTCGTTTAATGAAAGCTTCTTTATTTCGTATTTATGATTTGCAGAATTGTAGACTAGAGTAGATCCAGTCGAAACATCGATTTCATCAACGTCCGCAATTTGCTCGATACTAGTTATTTCGTTTATTTGATTCTTAAGGGTAACTCCACCAATCGTTGTTAAGATATCATCTTTCTTATTTAGCTTAACAGATTGGGAGGTTGTTCTAGGCTGTACGACAGCTTTCAGGGCCATATGTTATCTCGTAACTTGTGGTGTAACAGTAACAATACCTTCTAGTACTCTTGAAACAGTATTTCCTGTTGTTAATTCACAATCATAAACATATCTACCAGCAACAATATTAGCTGTCTGGGTATTGGTAAGCGAGAGTGTTACTGCACCTAAGCCAGGATTAATTGAAACACTAAAAGTTACGGCATTTGAAGATGTGTAATGTTTACGCATCTGCGCTGCACCAGTATATCCAGTCAGGTCAATTCCATTACCGTCATTATCAGTAATGTTGACTGTTGTACTGAAGTCTGAGCCTTGGTCAATAAGTAAGTTTGCTTTAGTAGCCATAAAAATAGAGGAGATTGTTTATCTCCTCTATTTATAATACCTGAAATAACTAGTTTTTACTTAAAGGCAGGTCCGCCTATCCATAGAACTAATGAGCGTCTAATACCTTTGGTGACAGGTGCAACCTTGTGTAGAGTCCAAGATGGAAAAATCCAAGCACGTCCGCGCTTTTGTTCTACTTCTACTTCTTTATCATTATTAACTTTAAGGAGTAATTCTCCTCCTTCAAATTCAGACGTGTCGCTAAGCATGAGTGCAAACGAAAGCTTTCTAGGTACATTTTTTGTTGTTATATGAGCATCAGTATGCCAATCGTAATGTCCCTGATCTCCTTCGGTATACAGCCCTAATTGCGCCTGTTCATAGCAACCTGTTAAATCAAATTGAAAATATTGTCTGTTTGCATTCCAAATAGCAGTAGTAATTTTTTCATAAATGTGATGTGTTTCTTTATTATAGGGTAGCCAGGCAACATCAGTTCTGCGTACTTCTGGTACTACCTTGCCATCACCTCCGCCTCCTACTTTAGCAGCATCATTATCGAGCCATTCAGGTCTTGCAAGAATAAAATTTATATCGTCATCTGAAAGAAATCCCTCCCAATAGCAAAAGCTATCTAGACCGGGAGGGCTAAACGGTGAAAGAGGAAAAATAAGTCTATCATTCATTAAAAAAAGTTCCTTGGATATAATCAAAAATAATTTCAGCCCACTTTTTATAATCTCTATCAGTTACTCTAAATTGATAGTTTATAGGAGGAGTAAATAGCGCATCGGTGTCTGGATGCTTACTACTTTGAATAGTATCCATCCAAATTAAAAGTTTTGGGTAAAATATAAGCTGAGATGCAAGAGTAGGTGCAATGAAGTCTACAATAATCAAATCGGAGAAACTATGATGCGCACCCGTTGATAGTCTTAATGCCTGATTTATGAATCCGTTTTCAGAAAAATCATAATCATCAAAAGCAATAGACGCCGCTTCTCCGTCTAATCTTTCTATTACTTTATCTGTAGTTTCTAATAACTTTCTTAATTCTACAGCTAGCTCAGATTTACCTGAGCCCGGTAATCCCATTATTAAGATTCTATGTCTGTACGGTACTCTGCTCATTATGCCTTGTTGTAAGTATCAGTTTTCATGAACTCTTCAGCAAAAATATTACTGAAGACTGTCCCGTCTTCCATTGCTTCAAGTTCATGCCACTCCCCGCCCTTTAATACAATAGGTGTTGTGTTCTTATCCATAATAAGTTCAAAGTTTTCTTTCGTACACTTTACCTTACCATTATAAACAACAGTTGCGTGAGAGTAAGCGTGGTCATGTCTAGGAAGGCCTTGACCAGCATCTGCATGAAAAATATTTACTCTCGTACCGTCATATACAAACGTGTGTTTGGGTAGGACTGCTACAATTTTAGACGAAAAGGGATCTGACATTTAAATCTCCATTAGACCTTCTGTGGGCGGTTGATTTTCCGCTGCTTTACATGCAAATAATTCGTGTGAGTCAAACTCATATTCATTACCTACCAAGTTTTTATATTCTTGAAGCTTCGTGCTATTTCTAACATTTTCTTCAGCTTGCTCTTGTGTCTGAGCGATACGATAACCTACCTTACCAAGCTCCCATATTACAAGATTAGAATCAAAATTCTCATTAAAGTTCATAACAAGGAATTTATGTTCATCATACTCATCTATCGGTCGAATATTCTTTTCTGATGCAAACTTAACATGAAGAGTTCCTGCGACCTCATCAAACTTTACTACCTTCATGAAAATCTTATCCATTCTACTTATTCTCCATTAATCTAGTCCTATGCCGCCTGAACGGAAGATTTTCCCATCTCCTATCGCCTGCATGTTCTTTATGAGGTCCGTTTGCTCTCACATAGTGTAAGAATACTTGTCCGGAATAATATCCTTCAGGTCCATTGCAGACCTCTCTCCAGTGCATTACATCACATCCGCTGTAAATAACCCCATCACCTTCAGCCAAGTCAAATCTATAACCGCCCATGTAAATAGGCCATGCATAATGATGGGACCTGCCTAATTGGATAGTGCAGCTAACCTCACAGGCTGGTCTATCTGTGTGCTTTTTAAGATCATCACCGTTACCGTACACTCTTGAATACGAATAAGTAGGAATGAGCTCTTCACCTACGGCTTCTTCTATAGTTGGCCATAGTGTTTCTAAGAGCACCTCATTCGACAATTCCCCGTGACTTACACCAATAGAATTTGGAACTTGAGAATCACCACCAGTACTATAGCATGCATGCTTAAGCATCATAAGGTGTGTAATAAATTTGCATGTATCCCGGGATACAAGACCTTTGAGGTGCAAAGCACCTCTCGCTTTAAATACTTCAACGTGATTCATAATTTAATTAAAATTTAAATAATTTAAGATGTACCTGTATTAGCAGCTGCCATTTCAGCAAGTTTAGCTGCTACCATGTCAGCTATGATTTGTTCTAATGTCTTTGTCGGTTCTGCTGCTGGACGTGGTTCAGGGACTGGTCTTATATATTTAATAATTTCTCCTGTATCATCTTTATAATAAAAGAATTGCGGGTCACCAGACTCTAAAGTAATATCAGCATTATTTACAAAAAAGAAAGGAGGTGCAACTTCAAAAACCTCATCATAATAATATTCTACTCTAGAACCTAAAATATTTCCATTATTATCTGTTACTTTAACTAATGGGTTAATTAGTACCTTCATTTTTTCCTCTTTATACTCTTAATGGTATTCTACAATAACTACGCCTGAAAATCCACTACTACCACCTTGACCTCCGTTACCAGCTGGACCCCCGCAGCACGAATAATAGCAAGGGGTATAAGTAGGAGGGTTAGGGGTGCAAGAACAGCACGGTCCGGGAGTTGGAGGGTTAGGGGTGCATGTTGCAGGGTGAAAAACCGAGTTCGGTACATAATTACCATAAGATCCGGACCCACCATAAACTAATGCGCTTGGGCTACCAGCCGATCCAGGATTGCCGTTAAACGCAGGTGTTGTGGATGAAATACCACCTGTGCCGCCGGTACCTATCGTACCACCCGAAGCTCCTGCACCGCCACCTCCAGCTCCTGCACACGCAGTTGATGGAGAGCCAGGACCTCCATTGTACAGAGTAGCGGGAGGGCCGCTGCCGGGACCACCGGCACCACTACCGCCACCACCACCTCCTCCTCCGGCACCAACAGTAATAGGAATTGTTGGAGGAAATGGACCGTTAATATATGCCACAGATACTTTACTTAAACCTGTCGGGTTAGCAGCGTTTATACCTGAGTTAGAATAAGGTGTACATCTTCCTAGACCTCGAGGTTTTGGAAGATTTTTTGCTAATAGTGATGTAGCAGTCGGGCAAGTGGCAGTTGTACCACAGGTAGACTGAGTAATATATGAACCTACAGAAGTTGTACCCCCGGTGCCACCAGACCCTCCTGGTGAGTAGCTACCACTACAACCACTTGCTCCAGGGGCACCCGCAACAACTGTTATCTTAATTCTGGTTGTGGTGGTTGGTACGCTAAATGTTGCGGGCGCTGAAAAGACGTTTACCTTGGGAAAGCCCGATGATACTGAAGTAAGACTAGCACCATTTCCAACAAATGATCCTGTGATTGTTTTGGTTACTACTACATTAGACGATATGGTTACTGCATCGGCAGTGGATGTGGTGTCTATAGTTACAGGGGTATTTGTGCCCGGGAGTAAGATCGGCATTTTATTTCCTATTAATATTCAATAATAACTACACCAGAGAAACCACCAGCACCGCCTACACCACCAGATGCTGGGCCCCCGTTATAGCTCACTCCTAAAGGGTTCGTACCAGTCCCTACTGGACATGTAGTGTTTGACCACGCCCAGTCTCCTTGACCACCAGAACCCCCTCTGCTTATTGTATTTGACGTTCCAGTACTACCCGCAGCAGCTGAAATTGTTCCGGTTTTTCTTACAGGGGCTGCTAATGGAGCACCTGGCCATGAGGAAGTACCTTTACTACCTGCGCTACCACCAGATGTAATTGTGTGTCCGGATGCACCACCACCTCCTCCCCCAGCACCTCCTGCAATAGCTCCTGGATTTGAACTACCTCCATTTCCGGCTTGTGTAAGGTTACCTGCTGTGCCATTGTAATTTGGCAAAGGACCTGATACACCACATAACGCAGGGTTCAACGTCATGCCGGCGCCGCCACCACCTCCGCCGCCACCGGCACCTACAGTAATAGGAATTGTTGGTGGGAAAGGGCCTTGTAGGTATACTGTGTATGCGCGTTGACTCTTATATTCATTGAGTGTATTAATAGTTAATGCGTATACTGGCCATCCATCTCCGTAAGAATACTGATGCTGGACGAAAAATTGTATTCTAACACTTCTAGTACCTGCGCTTACATATATTATTCGTTGCTCACCGTTGGTATAACTGCTGTTAGACGATTCACCCACTGAACTAACCATAACGCCATCCACGTAGAGAAAATAATGACCGGAGGCGCCTAGTCTAAAATCATAGTAACCTGAATACGGGAATGTTACACTATAAGTAGCGTCACGTTGAAATGTAGTGGTAGGCGACGATACGCGAGGGTAGTTATAATATAATACAACCCCATAGGTGTTCAAAAAATAATTACTATTTTTAATATACCCATTATAATTCGAAATTAGCCACCCTGGGAAAGAAGGAGTTGAGCTTGAAGGTGTAGTAATAACCCCAGGACTGTCCGGGTGATTAGCAGTAGCAAAAATACACCGGCCACTTGCATCACTAATACTACCACCACCTGGTACCCCATAAGCACAACCAACGACTGAATTACTATAACCTCTTGTTGGACACAGCTGCGAGTATGACAAAGAGGAAGACCCGGCACCTACTGTAACATAGCTACCAAAAGAAGTGACACCACCGGAGCCTCCGCTACCTCCAGATCCTCCACTTACACTAACACACGTGGATCCGGCAAAAAGGCCGGAGCCGTCTGCCCCGGCTCCACCAGGGCCGCCGCCGACAGCTGTCACCTTTATTTTTGTAGTAGAAGACGGAACAGTAAACGTGCCAGGAGAAGTAAATACGTTAATTGCTGGTAGTGAAGTAACTCCAGTTATGCCTTGACCGTTACCCGTAAGGGTAGTTGCAGTAACTGTCCCAGATATGGTTAAGTTTGCTACAGATAGACTACCACCAGTATTAGAAGCATCTAAATTTGCAGAGCCTGATGTACTACCTTTTAATATAATTGTCATTTAATCATACTCCACAATCATAATTCCACTGAATCCACTTCCACCCCCCTTACCACCGTTCCGATAACTCCCTGGACTATACGTGGCGGGTACAGAATCTGCAGATCCACCGGCGCCGCCGGTTACTAATGCTGCCGAAGAACCTGCAGGCCCTGCTGAACCTGCAGGTGAGCCTGCACTGCGTGTTGGAACCGGTACTGTAGGGTTCCATGTAGTGGTGCCTTTCGTACCTGCGGCACCGCCAGTACCGGTCGACCACCCGGATGCACCGGCGCCACCACCACCGGCACCTCCTGCCCCAATAGTAGCTAAAGGCCCTACGTTAGGAGACGAAGCACCAGCACCCCCAGTAGTTAGTGAACCAGGAGATCCGTTAGCATATGTTGTACCAGGTGCATGTATATCAAATATACTACCTGGAGTGGAGGCCCCGGCACCAGCACCACCGCCACCCCCACCACCACCTGCACCTATTGTGACAGGAATTGTAGGGGGGAACGGACCTTGCATGTATACAATTGACGCAAGTGCTACACCACTAAGGCAGGGCGATGGATTTAATACTGTTTGAGATGTACCATAAAGACTGCAACCTGTTACAGCAGCCGCGCTAATATTAAGTGCTAAGTTTGCAGTCGTGTTACTAGTAGAAGTGCCGGAAGGTGAAACAGTTACGTAAGAACCAAAACTTGTAGTACCGCCGGAACCACCGTAGCCGCCATAACTACCGGCTCTATATCCTAATATTGCCGCTACAGGAGCAGGTGTACTTGTTTCATTAACTAATATATTATTACCTGCTGCACCAGATGCGCCCGGGGCTCCGGCGACAGCTGTTACCTTTATTCTTGTCGTTGTAGCTGGTACTGTAAAGGTGCCAGGTGAAGTAAATGTGTTTACCTTAGGCATACCATTAACCGCTAATAGCGCACCGTTACCTGCAAATGATGTAGCTGTAATTGTACCATTTGAGGTTAAGCCGCCATCAACATACAAGGATTGTGTTGTCGGTGTAGGGGTGGTGGTGTCGAGGACTACTTCACCTCCGTTCTTACCTCTTAATACTAATGGCATATAAGTTTCTCATTCAATTAAAATTAACCCCAGTTTCCAACATAACCTACAGTGTTAGCACCCATAGGTGTTACCTTGAACCATGAGTCTGTACCTACTACTGCTGCAGCTGCTACTGTTTGCTGTATACTAGGAATTATAGTTCCACCAGTAGTAACTCTAAACATTCCTCTGACCCAGACTGATGCTGCTGAACCAGTGGTCGCTACGAGAATGTTACCTGCTTGCCCTGCAGAAGACGAATAAACACCGCCCATAGCTGCTGGTGTTGATAATGTTGATGTATCTATACCTATTGCCTGCCACGATGCAGAGGAGATAGATGCAGTTCCGGCACCTATGATACTAAATCCCATGTTATTGGCATTTGATGTTGACATGCTTGAAACTGTGAACTGTGTTTCAAACAAGTACAATGTACCACCAGCCACGGTTAAGGCACCGCTAGCGGGGGCACCTGTATAACCGAATATTTTTTGTACTGATGTGTTATTTCCAAGTGTATACGTTGTGTTTGAAACGATAAATTGCTCTGTTGCTATTACCCCTCTTGCACTATCAACATGTGTACCATAAAACACTGTGCCGTCATACTCAATCGAGCCATTAGAAGCTGATGTTTGTAATGCACCATTTGATAATTTTAATGTAGAGAAGGTAGAATTGCCAGCAGTTAGATGAAATTTAGTACCTGACGCTTGGCTACCAGTAGTAGAAATAGTTCCGTTTGAATCTAGTATAAGTCTACTTACTGATGCAACTGAGTCTATAATTCTAAGCGTGGGTGTCGAACTAGAACCGTACACGTCTATTGCATAGGCAGCAGTATCGTCAGATGACCTATTAAAGTTTATTTGACCACCCTCGGTGGATGAATCGTTTCTAACAGCTGTTAGAGAGTTTGCATATAGCCTATTAATAATAACATTTGCTGAGCTATTAACCGTTAAAGATGTAGAGTTAATAGTGACAATAGTATTAGCATTAGATTTTAAAGCTAGTGCTGTTGTATCCTGTGTATCAACATTATAAGTTCGTAATGTACTCATATCAATATCCTATTGCCAGGTAAGTTACAGAAGCTGCTGCGGCAGTGTATGATGACCTAACGGTTGCTGTTGTTGTAGAAAACGTCGTGACATAAGGGACGTTTGCACCCACGTATAATGTACTGTTACCTGTTAGCGTAACTGAAAGACATGCTGTCGGAAAGGACGTAGGGAATGTAACAGAGCTTGTTGAGTTTGCTACAACTCTTCCCCATTGTATAATTAGCCCATTTGGTAGATATGTATATCCGTTTGCAGTCTTAGATGCTGTGCCTAGGTTAAATGTGTTTGTTGCATTATAAGACATCGATGTAGAGTTAACTACAAGAGAGCCTCCGGTGACCGTTAGGGAACCGACATTTATGTTTGGCGCCGTTAAGTATGTGCTCTGCACATTTGCAACAGTAGTGTTAACGGATAAAAGAAGTGTGTCACTAGCACTATTTCTAAAATTATGACTATCAAAATCTTGATACGAGGTGCTTATATTTTGCCCTCTGATTTGACTGGAGGTAGAATTTACATTATACTGAGTGTACAGGTTACTATTCATAGCTAACCGGAAGTTTGATGTACTCCCTGATGTAGTATTAGTATTAAATACCGATGCTATAGTAGAGAACGCAGTACCTACCACACTAAAAAGAGTATTAGGGCTAGATGTACCGACGCCCACATTACCATTAGCAGCAATGAACATATGATCGGATGCATTGTTATTAGCTACAAACCGAATTGGGTTTGCAGTAATAGTACCAATCACCATATCGCTGTTTGATGATAAAAGATACGTTGCACCTGCTAGGTTAAAACTACCTGTGCCGGTATATGTACTACTGTTAATACCGAAGTTGGCGTAGTTTACTGTATCTGTGCCTATATCATTAGTAAGAACAAAGTCGGCAGAAGCACCCGACCCGGTATTTGAATTATGAATAATAGCCTGGACATATCCATTCTGATTGTCCTGAAGCTTCAATAAAGCATTAGCAGAATAAGTTAATGTACCTGTATCATACTCAGGTGAACTAATTCCAGTTGTTCCATTAAGTGTTATAGCCATTTTTTACCTTTAAACGACAGTCCAGGTAGTACCTGAAGGAATAGTTACTGTTACACCACTATTTATAGTAATTGGTCCAAAAGTACCAGCGTTCTTTCCTGCTGTAATACTATAATTTGTAGTAACAGTAGTATCATTTTCTACGAATACAAGATCTGACCCACCGCCCTTAACGGTCGATGATGTAGCACCCCAATAAGTTCCTGTACCATTTGAATAGAGAACATACCCTGACGTTCCTACGCTCCCGTTAGCTGTTAGTGTACCAGATAATGTCATACCCCCGCTAAGCGTTACTGCACCACTAAAGTTGCCTGTATTTGCGTTAACTACCCATCTTGCAGTTGTGTTACCTAGAGCAGAGCCTGAGGTATTTGAAGCAGGATAAACACCCGTTGTATTTGCAAGTACAGCTGAACCTACGTTTGCTGATGAAGTTGCATATAATGTTGCAGTGTTTACCTGGTTAACAACGTTCAGTGCAGCTGCATTAACTAGAGTTGAGTTTGCTGTAAACGTGGTTCCAACGCTTAGTGTAGCTGCGTTTGTGGTACCAGTAGTAAATACACCGGAGCTGTTAGCAATTACTGCGGTGCCATTAACTGTAAGACCAGCTGATGTTAATACGGTATTGACAGTGTTGTTGCCGGCGAAGAATGTTGTAGTATTTGCAACCGTACCACCCGTACCTGTACCTGTAGCACCAGCAGTGTGTGATGCAGCATTAATTTGACCGGTAGTCCATACCCCGGAGCTGTTAGCAACTACTGCTGTACCGTTAACTGATAGGCCAGCCGATGTCAATAATGTATTAATTGTATTATTACCGACAAAAATAGTAGTCGTATTTGCTACTGATCCGCCAGTACCGGTACCAGTAGCACCAGCAGTATGAGAAGTTGCATTAACGAGACCGCTTACATATGCACCGGTAGAGTTAATAACTGCACCGTTAGCGTTTAAAGTAGTTGTATTTGCTACGACAGTAGTACCGACACTTAGAGTAGCAGCGTTAACTGTACCGGTTGTATATACACCTAAACTATTGGCAACTACAGCAGACCCGTTAATAGCAACTGAGCCAGCTGAAATATTGGTATTAATTGTACTATTACCAACAAAAATGTTTGTTGTGTTTGCAACGGTACCACCGGTAGTACTAGTTGAACCAGCATTATAAGAAGTTGCATTTACTAGACCGCTTACATATGCACCGGTGGAGTTAATAACCACTCCATTAGCATTAAATGTTAATGTGTTGGCTACTAGAATATTACCAATATAAAATGAACTTGTATTGATTGCGGTGTTAACTGAACTGTTACCTAACATTAATGCTGTGCTGTTAGCTAGGAAGCCAGTAGATGTTGCGTTAATAGCACCTGCATAATGATATGAAGCATTTACTGAACTTGTATTAACTGCAACGTTAACAGAGCTATTGCCTAATAATATAGTGGTCGTGTTAGCTAAAAACCCTGTCGATGTTGCGTTAATAGCGCCTGCATAGTAGAACGAGGCATTAACTGAGCTAGTATTAACTGCAACGTTGACTGAAGTATTACCAAGTGTGAGTAAATTGCTGTTAGCCAGTAAGCCGTTAGCGGTGGCATTAATAACATTTATAGCAACTGTAGTAGAGTTTGCTATTGTGTTGACAGTTGAGTTTCCTACTCTTACATCAACTGTAGTAAGGTTAACGTTTGCACCAACGTTTGCTGACGTAGTAATGTCTAGTGTGCCAGTGATCTTTGTGTTGGATGAAGTTGTCCACTGGTCGTTCGTTTCATTCCAGAGGAAGTTAGTATTTGCAGAACTTCCTCGGTTAATAACAATACCAGCATCTTCGGTAGGTGCTATAACGTTAGTGAGATCAGCATTAAGAACTACTTGATTATCACCAACATTAAGATCAGTTGTATTAATGTATGTTGTAGTGCCGGTTACAGTTAAGTTGCCGGATATTGTGGTATTACCGAAGCTGGCAGTTGGTGATGAAATGCTAGTAGCAGATATAACCGTATTTACCGCACCGTTACCTATTCTTAAATCTATATCAGTAAGAATAGTAGTAGATGTCGAATTAGTTACGCTTATACCGCTGTTTGTAAGAGAGGTGGAAATAGTAGCATTGCCTACCCTGACATTGGTAGTAGACAGG
>Ga0209085_1000226_pt1 | contig 43463 bp, 63 predicted proteins | sample C_131016_EF_Meta_FD_187310 | JGI IMG/M metagenome (GOLD analysis project Ga0209085, IMG submission 187310) | Freshwater microbial communities from Lake Croche, Canada to study carbon cycling - C_131016_EF_MetaG (SPAdes) (version 2) | ecosystem: Environmental > Aquatic > Freshwater > Lake... | reverse complement strand
GGCACACTTTACCAATACACCTTTCTTCGGAGAGGTGTATTGTGCTTTTAAATTTTTGTAGCGCCGTTACTACCCAATTAACTTCTCTTATTCTTTGCTACTTAAAGGGGAGAAGATCCAGAAATATAGTTACTACCCAATTAACTTCTCTTATTTTTTGCTACACATATAAACACACATACAACACAGATAGAAAATACATGTTACTACCCTATTAACTTCTCGTACTCTTTGCTCCTTTACTTTTACTATCAGTTACTACCCAATTAACTTCTTGTATTTTTTGCTACTTAATTCGCACCCAAGTTACTACCCTGTTAATTTCTCGTATTCTTTGCTACATACTGGTCTAATTAGCCCCAATTCACTATTGACAAACCTTTCAGCCATGTTTTATAGTAATACATTTTCTAAATTACTACCCAATTAACTTTTTGTATTTTTTGCTACTGTCTCTACGTATCCACCAGCCGTCGCACTCAGTATGTAAAGCTTTAATCTCCTGTATGAGTGCTCTATCTTTATGTGTAAGTTTAGCCTCAGTCAATTACTCACCGCTAAAAACCGAATCTAGCAAGCTATGTTTAGAATTGATGGCAAAGAAGTTAAATGGTGCAAAGCATTGGACGGCTACTTCTATAAACAATATGTTTACTCCTCTATAGGAAATATACCTGTAGGGTGCAAAATACTAGGTAGTGAAAATGACAATACAGATAATGTCATAATCTTTTCAGAAAATCCAATTCTACCTACTGCTGATTGGATTAACCATTCTGAACAGTACGACTGGGCTGATTCTATTAGTTTAGATTGTGTAATTCAACTTACTAACGGCTACAAAGTTTTGCTTTTACTCCACGACGAAGAAGATGACTTTAGATTTGCAACTAAGGCTAAAGGCATCTACTACTTAACCGAAAACTAAACTAGTTACTGCCTTATTAACTTCTTATACTTTTTGCTACTAACTAGTTCACCTTCTAAAGCTAGTTGTTTAGATTGTAATTTTATTTAAAAAGTCCTTGATTGTGTTGTGCGGTAAATCCTACTGCTACTTTTTCAATCAATCAAGCAAAGAATAATTGCATTTATTGGAAACCAAAAAAATAATAAATAAAAAGAAAAAACTCAAAACTATCCAGTGCTAGAAACACTTTTAAGCCTTGAGCAAATGTACATCAACGAGTTTGACATTATTATATTATAATTATTATATTATAAAAGGAACCGCTAATAAACTAGTCCATTTTTTAAAACTTTTGATAACAAATATACTTGTAAATTTATTTGTATTTAAAATGTGTTACTATCCTATTAACTTCTTGTACTCTTTGCTACTTCAAATCTATTTATAGTATAACAAATTATGTACCAGTTACTATCCTATTAACTTCTTGTACTCTTTGCTACCTTAAAACCACATACTTTGTTACTACCCTATTAACTTCTCTTATTCTTTGCTACCCCTGCCCTTGGAAACATTTATCTAGATTAAGTTCTAGCAGTCGTTTCCGAGGGCTATTCTTTTTTGACTACAAATTACCCGTATAATAAAATAACAAATCGTTAAAACCTTTACGCAGTAAGCTTTCGAGGGCTAAATATGAAATATGTATTTTGTTTAAACGCAGACAAAACTCCGATGAATCCGATTAAAGCAGGAGAGGCTAGACATCTTCTTAAAAACAAAAAAGCAGCAGTATTTTTAAATTATCCATTTGTAATTATTTTAAAAGAACAGAAAATACAGAATCTAATAGAATCATATCGTCTCAAAATAGATCCAGGCGCTTGCTGGACAGGTTTGGCAATAGTAAATGATTGCACGGGAGATGTTATTTGGGCGGCTGAATTGAGACATAGAGGACGTGCTATGCCAGGATTAAAAGAAGGAATAACCGAAAAATTAACGGCTAGGAGATCAATCAGACGGGGAAGAAGAGCTAGGCACACCCGTTATAGAGCGCCAAGGTTTGACAACAGATCTAGAATAAATGGATGGTTGCCCCCAAGTCTACAAAGCAGAATTTTAAACATAATGACTTGGGTAACTAGATTGAAAAAATTTTGCCTTATTAACGCTATTAGCCAAGAATTAGTAAAATTTAACATGGCATTGATAGACAATCCCAATATTCAAGGCAAAGAATACCAACAAGGAGAATTATGTGGATACGAAACAAGAGAATATTTATTAGAAAAATGGAATAGACAATGTGCTTATTGTGACGTTAATAATGTGCCATTAGAAATAGAACATATTATTCCTCGTTCTAAAAACGGATCTAACTCTATCAGAAATTTAACTTTAAGTTGCCATAAATGCAATATTAAAAAAGGTACGCAAGACATCAAAGATTTTCTTAAAAAAGATCCTAACAGATTAGCAAATATTCTTAAACGTACAAAAATGCCTTTAAAAGATGCGGCGGCTGTAAATGCTACTAGATGGGCTTTATTGAATGAGTTAAAAAAGACAAAATTGCCTGTAGAGTGTGGCAGTGGCGGGTTAACTAAATACAACCGCACATCTCAAAAAATAAACAAATCTCATTGGACTGATGCTGCTTGTGTTGGATTATCTACACCTAAACTTAATATTAAAGGTGTTCAGCCATTAATTATTGCAGCAATAGGACATGGAAATAGACAGTTATGCCAAACAGATAAATATGGGTTTCCTAAATCACATCGACAAAATGTTAAAAAATATTTTGGATTTCAAACTGGTGACATTGTTATTGCTAATGTATCAAAAGGTAAACATAAAGGAGTCCACAAAGGTAAATTAACCGTTAGAAAAACAGGATCGTTTGGTATTACTACTAGTCAAGGTAAAAAAGATGGTATTAATTATAAAAATTGCAAAGTGATTCACAAAGCTGATGGTTACAACTATCAATAAAGAAACATTAAATACATTAACTTTGGCTATTGATAAAATTGTAACCAATAGTTTAGAAAATAATACTAAACCATTTTTACATATTAATCCAATTACCGGAGAAATTGTTACTTATTTTTCAAAAATTACACCTTATCTAGGTTTTATTGAATTAATAATTGATTGGGATGTAGTTAAACACTATTATTTGTTGCCCGAAAAATGGAAATTGTCATTTTACAAAAATACTTTAAAACGTATTTTAAGTAATTATATATTTACAATCGGTTCAACTAAATTTTTAGCTAATAAACGTCCATAAATATCAAGAATAGTTGCTTCAGTTTCTCCTGTAAATGCAACAATTACAGATAATTCTACAGATAAATCATCTTTAAATATAGAATCCGTAGCAATTAATTCTAATAATCCATATTCAGAAATTGATAACGGAGTTCTATCTTCTGACAATTCACTATATTGACAAAAACCTTCGTTACTTAATTTTAATTTTTGAGTCATAATTAATTTTCTAAATTTTTTTTTAAACTTTTAATTTTTTGAACGTGATCTAAAGTTAATTTAGCATTTTCAATAAGCAATTTAAAATTAGCTTCATTAAAACATACACCAGCTATCTTGTGTGTTTGATTGTTGTCATCAATATACCCTAGCTCTAGAGTGAAATCAAACTCATCTGTAGTGAAACCAAACCGCATCAACCAGCAATTTTCATACCCATTTTTAAAAGTGTGGTGGTGAACGTCCCAATCAAACTGATTAACTTCTTCTTGGCTTAATTCATTTTTGTCTTTTTCCATATAACCTCCTAGTTGACATCCTCCCCGACATGAATGTCGAGGATTCCCTTAAAACAACTTTAATTGTGTTGCTTTAAAGGTGGTTGACACTTCACGGGGTACTGCTTGATTTGACTCAAGTCTAACATTCCCTCGATGTCCGTTTAAAGTTTCGGTCTGTCCAACCGCAACTTTAGTTATATTTCTAGTATTAAGTATATTTTTACTTGCATTGATATCTCTATCGTGGACATCTCTACAGTACAAACAAGTCCATTCTCTTACATTTAATGCCTTTTTACCGCCTATTTGTTGGCAGCTAGAGCACCTTTGAGAGGTTGGTTCGTATCTGTTAATTATCCTAAACTCCCTGCCATAGATTTCTGATTTAGCAGACAACATATCTCTAAATGTTCTCCAACCTAAATCACTTATAGCACGAGAGAGTTGACGATTCTTAATCATATTTGAGACTGCTAAATCTTCTAAAACTATTACTTGATTTTCGTTAACAATTTTAGTTGAGAGTTTATGCAGAAAGTCGTTTCTAGTGTCGGCTATTTTAGCATGTAACTTAGCTACTTTAAGTCTTGCTATCTCACGTCTTTTACTTCCTTTAGTCTTTCTGCTTAAGTTCTTTTGTAGTCTCTTTAATTTCCTCAAATATTTCTTAAGAGGCTTAGGGGCTTTAACTTTCTCTCCAGTCGATAGGGTTGCAAAATCGGTAATTCCTAAATCAATACCTACTGACTTACCGTTATCTGGTAATTGAGTAGGATTAATCTCTACTAGAAAACTTAAGAAATAGCGATTAGCAGCATCTTTTATGACTGTTACACTCGTAGGAACAGAAGGTAAATCTCTAGACCAAATAATCTCTAATTGACCTATTTTAGGTAGATAGACTTTATCTTGGAGTACCTTGAAAGCGTTATTAGTAAACCTAGCAGTCTGGTATCCTCTACGTCTTTTAAACTTAGGTGGCTTAACTTTAATGCCTTTTCTTTTTCCTTTAATTGAATTAAAAAAGTTAGAATAAGCTGTCTCCAAATCCCTAATAGATTGTTGCAATGGAACGCTAGAAACTTCACCTAACCACTTCTTCTCTTCTGTTTTTTGGCTTGAGTTAATCTCTTACTTAATTCTGTTTCTTTAGGCTTTTTACCCCCATTCTTATATTGTTCTTGACAGAAAGCTAGAGCGTCATTCCAAGCTACGCGACAACAACCAAAAAGTTGAGCTAAACTTATTAGTTGTGTGTTAGTTGGGTAAATGCGATACTTATATCTAGCTTTCATCGTTAATTATTTTTATGCTATGCTACCATTATACATAATATTTAAGTAGTTAGCAATGTCAAGATTAGATTTAATTGTTTCAGAAGAAGAAAAACGACTCTTAGAAGAGTACTGTAGGAAGACGAAAAGAACAAAGACTGATGTTCTCAGAGAGTTAATTAGGAGTTTAAACCCGAATACAAAGCCGTCCTGAAGGACGGGGTTTTAGACCCAATTTTTCGATAAACTCCGCAATTGTTAAACTGCGGAGAAATAATATTTTAAACTATATTATTAATTTTCCAAAAATTAGAAGCTAAAGAATTACCATCTTGGTCATCACCTACTAGATATTCATAAGGCATTGTAAAATAACCTTTTTGTCCCCAATGTTCACCCCATGAATTTCTGACAATAAATACTTTTTTAGTATCATCATAACCCACTGCTAAGACTGCATGACCACCTAAAATTTCTTCATTATCAAAATCAGGAAATTTAAGAACACCTGATTGAGCTACTTCCGGACTTTCAAAAGAACTATAGACAGTAAACCCAAATACAAAAGGATAACCACTGGCTAAAGCTTGTTTAAATGTCAAAATGCTTTGAGCTAAACTTTCATATTTAATGCCTTTGTGCAATGATGCTGCTACATAAACTGATGGTGATGGTTTTTGTTTAAATTTAATATCATCATCTGAATAAGTCCATAGAGGCTCTGGAGGAACACCAAATTTAGCAACAGTGTGAATGCCATCATGTATTTCTGCTCCTGCATCTTCGTCAACAGTGCCTTCAATAACTCGTTCGTTATAGTAAATAAATAAACGAGAAGGTTGGAAAACTGGTAATTTTTCTTTAATTAAATCAAATTCAAGAGCACCAGCAATAGCATTAGCTGTACAAGAGCCTAAAGATCCTTGATTGTAAACTGCAGGACATTTTGGTCTTAAATCAACTTTAACAGGTAAATTTTCAACAGTAAGCAAAGAATGAAATTTAGGAGCGGTTTCATCTTTAACTTTGCTACGAATCCAACCATATTTACGAGTAATGTTAGTCATATTTATCAAATTAATAATCTTTAATACAAATGATTATAAACTAAAATTGTCAACATGTTTTCATTAAGCAGCAGTAGCAAGTCCTTGAGGAAACTGTACAAATAAAGCTAATTTCAATCCTAAAACAGGGTCATAACCATAATTAAGAGCACTAGGAGTAGAAAACGCTCTATGGCTAACTACCCTGCCTGTAATTCCATTAACTGTGGCTAAAATATCACCCTGTGCTTGTATAGGTAATGGATAAACTTTTGGGTTAATTAATCTTCCTTCAAAATAAACAGTTTGAGTATCAGATCCTAAAGGAGTTTCTAAAATAGCTTGAGATAAACTAGTTTCTTTAAGATAACAACTCAAAATAACTTGTTTATATTCAATATCTGGAACATAAGCGTTACCATCTGGTAAATATTGAATTTCTACAGAAATATTGTCACGAATAGTATTAAATGACAATGTTGCATTAGGAATGACATTTAAAATATCACCTATCATGTTTATCTCATCTCGAAAAGAAAAATCAAAAACCATAATATTAATAAATATTTTTATTTTTAAATGTGTTTAACAATTTAATATGTTCTAAAGATTTAAACCCATGCTTTATGCCGTGCTCTATCAAAGTTTCTTCAATGTAAATGTTCCCATTGTCAAGATACCAATGAAGACCTTTAATTAACATACCTTGTCGATTAAAATTTTGAATATGTTCTGGCAATTCAGGAATTAATGTGTAAGTCATATTAATTATTTAAAATATTAATACAAAATAATATTAACCACAACGCTAAACCAATAATAAATATTACCGTTAACACTGACAACAATTGGTCAACATAAACAATTAAAAAAATCATAAATTAATTTTGAGATTTTTTAGTTAAAATAACATAAATATTTGATTGGTCAAACAAACAATCTAATCACTAAAATTTGTCCATTAACAAAATTTTAATCCCAATTTACAGGCTTCCACTGTTCATTAGGTTTAACTTTTAACATACCATCAGTCAAAGGTAAAGAAACTTGTTTAGCAATATCTTGGCGCTGTTTTGCTAAATCTTTTTCCATTCTTTTTTTTAACTTTAATTTCATTTCTAATCTTTGCCTGTGTTCTGATTCATTAATCAGAGAAAGCACTAATATCCCGAAAATGGATACAGTAAGACCATATAACCAAATCGGAATAACAATCATTTTTCATTTTCCTCTTCATCTTCAATTTTATTAACTAAACGAATTGGAATTTTATTATTAACTTGCAAATAAGTTAAAGCTGAACCTAAAACAAGAGAAAGACCTTGTGATAAATCATTGCTTTTAAGATAAGCGCTGTTATAGCCAATTCCTAAAAGACAACCAATCATAATCATAAAAGGTAACCCAACATCGTACAATTTACTGTTCATAATTTAAAAATTTTTACAACTTTAAATGTAATTTACCACAATTTTACAGTTTATTTTTAATGGTTTGAGCAATTTTATCTAACCATTCAATATTAATCATCGGTTCTGCAAGTTGAAAAACTTTCCAGCCGTGGTAAACCAATAAATTATTTTTTTCGTAATCTCGTAAAAGTCCTACGCCGCTTGAATGCTTGCTTTTTACCCATAATCCTCCATTGATTTCGATAGCAACTTGCGTGGATATATGAGCAAAATCAAGCCTAAACTTTCTTTTGGGAATTGCTAAAACTTCCCTTTGCAATAAAAGATCAGAATGTGTAGATTCCCAAAGATTTAAAAATTTACTTTCTAGTGCGCTATTGCTCATGCAAAAGAAAGAATTTTAGCGGTCTGGGAATTTAAAACTCTAGCACTTGGACAATTACCAGCCGTCACTAAAGATAACTCAATAGTTTCTTGATACCCTGAACGAATCCAATAAGGAGCCACAGGAAAAGAATTATTAGCATATTCAAAACCTGGTATCAAATGTGGGCAATTATCATCATCAAAATCTGTATTACAAACAGGACAAATCATAGATCCATCAGCTAGACCACCAATAGAAGCATTAATTTTCCGCCCGTAATTTAGCTCACTAGTGATAGGATGACTGGTTTCGGTAGCAATGCAACATTTAAGCTGATAAAGCCCCTCATCTGCCATAATTTGTCGATCGATATCAGGCGCAGGAGATAAAGCTAGAAAATAATCTTGAACTTCTTGGCTAGGTTGAGGGTAATGATACAAACAAGCATCATAAATAAAAGCGTGTTGTGCTGCGACATTCTCCCATTGATGATCTAAAAGCAGTGGTTTTCCGGGATAAGTCTGAGCCATTTGAATTAAAGAATTTTTATCCCATTTAAACATTGAGGCGTGAAGCAAGTTATTGCTTGCTAAAACATCAAAACTGGATAACTCCCCGTCTGTGTATTCAGGAGAATTATGAGGTCTATATTGATTAATTTTTTGTAAAGTTGCTGCGTCCATATTTTTTATATTAATTCATTCTATCTATCAGTATAAAAGTTTTTTTGTTGTTTGAGTAAATGTCAAGTTAGTATTTAACCATTTTCAATGTTATACTAATTAAAATTTTGTAAATATTAAGTTTATGACAAATATTCAACCAATCGCCCCACTAACTGGTAAAAAACTAATTAAAAAAGTTAAACAACTTGAAAATTTTTCGCAAAAAGAAAAAGCTTTTCAATGTGGATATTATACAGAAACCAAAAACGGTGTTAAAAGAGTTAAATTAACAGCTTTTCAAAAAGCATTATTAACGGCTACAAATATTAATGTTGACCAATGTCCACAACCAAAGAAAAAAAGCGGTCGTCATGCAATTTATAAAGTTAGTGTACAACAAAACTACAACATATTAATTAATCCAGCTTACACAAAACAACTAGATGTAGAACCGGGTACTATATTTGAGGTAATTGTTGGAAAAAAATATATTACTTTAAAAAAAATTGAATATGACAACAAAGAAAATAAAAATTAACATATTTAACAATATATTGACACATACCATAAACGTACATCTTTTTGAACAGAACAATTATTAATTTTATCTTCTTGTATTTTTTGAAAATGTTTTAATTCTAAATACAGTTCTTGGCTAAACTGATCAAGATATATACCAATATACGGAGCTTTAAATTTAAACTTAGGATTAAGTTGTTTAAAATCTTCGCATAATTTTTTAATATCTTTACGTACTTCCATAGCAGAAGTATTTTTAAAAAATAAAATTCTTACAGTTTTATTCCATTCTGTCATAAACTTTTAAACTTTCCATCATTATTGCTTGTTTGTTCAGCCATTAATAAAATAGCTTGATATAGATTAGGAACGGCTACAATCACACTTAAAATATTAGCAGGAAGATTACCAGCATCTCTAGCCGCAATAATGCAAGTCGCTGTTTCTTTATCAATCATTTGAGATTGTTCAGCAGTTTTGAAATCGTAGGGAAGAAAATCTTCAATATTGCGAGAACTGCTTTTTTCATGATCTCTAATATATTCATAAACCATGTGAGCAATAGTAGCCACAGTAGAAGATAAAGCATTAATTTCATGTGCTTTGATTTTCTTAATACCCTGCCAAACCTTAACAATAGTATGGCTAGGGTAATTATAAAAATCATCAAGGGGTAAACCCCAAGCTACCCACTCAAAAAAGATAGTTTCCCAATCTAGAGCAGGAGCATTATAATATTCTCGCTGCATTTCTAGATGGGATTCTAAATCTATTTCTTTCCCTTAGTGCTATCTTTTTCCCATCCTGTAATTTCATTGGTTACAAAACTTGCTAAAGCACTTCTAAAACCAGTGTGCAAATTGCGAAAATTTTGAGGGGTAAAAGTAATTTTTTTGCCAGTTGTAACACGTTTGCCGCTTAAAAATAACGCTATAAGATGAACATAATACTCATCAAATGTTTTATTATATTCCGCAGTAGCTTGGTTAAATTGTTCGGTATATGGCAATAAAGTTTCAGCTATTCTGACGCTTTCTTCTCTTGATGTTTGCTTAATCCGTTGAAGTTCTTGTCTAATTTCTAAATAGCTACTAGATCCATTTTTGGCTTTATCGGCAGCCGTCCTGATCTCTTCTTCTAAATCATCTATATCTTGAGGTAGCCTTAATTGAACTTCTGTGCGAGTTAGACCCGTTCTGTTGGCAACATCAGTAATGAGATTAAAATACGCTTTAGAAGCATCTAAATAAGCTTGATGTTGTTCTTTGATGGCTTCATCCTCCGATGGGTGAATACCATTCCTTTTTAAAAGATTAATACCAATTTCACCATTTTCTGTTTCTGTAACTATTTGTTCAAGAAGGGGTAACTCAGCAGAATCATAAGAAAATTCTAACCATTCTGGTTCAAGAGTTAAAAAATATGTTGAAGGTTTAAATTTACTAAGTAGTGAAATGCTCATTTAATTAACTCCAGTTCTAAATATTGAACAACCATTGCTGTATCCATTAATATTAATGGCTCAGGTATTATTATTTTAAGATGATATCGCATATCTTTGGTGGGATAGAGATTAACCACTTGTTTATCAATTCCTTTAGCAAACACGCATAAACCAACTTGTAATTTTTTGTGTTTTACATAGGCACTAGCTATCCATACCCAATCTCCGTTATGCCAATGAGATCTAAGAAGGTCAAATTGATTGCGTCCTTTATTAGGTTTCATTTTAAAATTACTTTACCATCAAATAATCTGTTAAAATATACAATTTAATTAATGCACCATTTAACGTAAATTGAAATGTGACGTACCCGACGCTTATTGAGCGCGGGGCTTCTAAGAGGCTAGCTAAAAAAATTAGCTTTTCTTACTTCTGTTCTTAAATCTTGTAATATTTCTTGGTAAACTGCTAATTTTTCTTTTAAAATTTGAAATCTTTTGTAATGAGTAATATCCGATAAACCATCAAAAGTCGATAACTCATTATCTATTTCTACAATTTTAGCTTGGTATTTGTTGATAAGATGTTGCATTATGAACCACCCATTTTGTAGTTATTTGTGAAAAAATTATTGCATAAAATACAAAAAGACTCCAGATTTTAATGTCTGGAGTCTCTAAGATAATGAAAGATTTTAGTATTCGTAAGAAATTAAAGCGCCAGAGCGTTCGAGGTTAATCGTCTGCATGATGTACTGGTTTTTCTGAATATTTTCAGGAAGACCTGCAATGATAGATTCAAATCGACGAACACCACGTTGGAAAGGTTTGACAACCTCTACAACAACTAAATCACCATTGGGATTAGCTTGTTGTAGAATTGCAAGACCCGGATCTTGATAAACTTGAACACCTTGCGCATTAGCTTTACCATCTAATTGAGTAACAGCTTTCTGTGTATCAAGTCCAGCGCTGAAATTTTGTTCTGCAATAACAGTCGCTGTATTATCTAGGTTAATTTGGTTTGTGCTGAATACGGGAACCCAAGCGTACAAAAAGCCTGCGCCAGGTGTAGTAGGCAAAACAGGGCTTGGTAGTGTAGATGGAGCTGCAGGGATAGCATATTTAGAAGGCTCAATAGGAATGGCAACTGATCCAGCAGGCGTAAAAACTGACGCATATACAGGAGTGCTTATACCATTAACTATAAATTCAATGCGAGTTCCTTCATAAATATCAACAGGAGTCCCATCAGGTACTGAAATTTCAATATCACCAACTGCAACAGCACCTGTAGAATTGGTAAAACCAGTAATAGCAGCAGTTGTTGCAGAAACAGGATAACCAGAACCACCAACTAAATCACTATAACCAGTAACCACACCATTGGTTATTGTCAAATTAGCACTTGCACCAGAACCACCGGAACCTGTAAATGCAATATTAGCGACTCCACTATAACCAGAACCACCTGCTGTAATTTGAATAGCAGTAATAGATCCTGTGGTACCACCTGCTGTAGCAGGTGTAACAGTAACAGTAGCAGTGGCACCACTACCAACAGCCCCACTTGTACCAGCTAGAGTTACATATTCAGTAGGGACGATACTGCCTCTACTATAAGAGTGCGAAATAAAAACTTTTGTCTGTTGACCCGGAGTAAAATTAGTTTTGTTGCTTGTGAGAGCTTTATAGTTTAGCGCTGAAGAAGCCATATATTTTAATACCTACTATAGTTATTTTTTTGTATTGTAGCACATATTTTTATTGTTTGTAATACCAATCACCTACAGAAATTTTTACTATAGTAGTTTCCAAAGCTATACCTGTTGTCAATTCAGTATAAGGGGTAGTGCGAGGTGATTCTAAAATCAAAAAATCTTTATAATTGACAATTTTAAGAACAGCTAGTTCGGTAGATTTTGCAGGGTCAAATTGACGCAATTGTATATTAAACGTGCGATAAATTGCTTGTCCTCCAGATAAAGCTCCTTCAACTTGAATATCAACAGCCCGATTGATTATGCACTCTATACCAGATTTAGGAGCCATTCTAAATTGAGTATCAAGCACGGGTGGGGCAGTTCGGATACTTGGGGTAAGTCCTATAATTTGATTACCTTTGACTAGTTGGTATTGCCCCAGTTCATTTTTCAAGATTATTTGCAAAATCTGATTGAGGTAAGAAAACCTAGAGTTTAAGTCGTTTTCAGTCGGTAAAGAAGGAAGTGAAAATCCAGTCATAATTTTAGTGTATATTCTTAATACTTGAATATTAATCTAAATATTTTTCTCATGCAATTCACAGTCCTTCAATCCGTTTTGAACCAGCACTTGTCTTTAATTAGTTCAGTTATTCCATCATCACCAAGTCATCCAATTTTAGGTAATGTACGTATTGATGTAGCTAATAACTTAGCCACTTTAACAGGATTTGACTTGAGAACTGCAATACAAGTTAAATTTTCTGTTGAAGTTGTAGAAGAAGGTAGTTTTACTCTACCTTTAGGTTTTTTGAAAAACTTAATTAGTCGCATCGAAGAAGGACAAGTAAAACTAACCCTTTTGGATGCTGAATCAGGACAATTTCAAATAAAGACAGCAACAGGTGATTTTAAAATACAAGGCTTACCTAGCAATCAATTTCCAAATTTACCAGAAATCACTGCTGAAGAAAATATAACTATTCCTGTAGACGTGTTTCAAAAAGGATTAGCAGGGACTATTTTTGCTGCTAGTAAAGAAGAAACTAAAATGATTTTGACGGGAGTTTTGATTACTAAAACAGATTCTCAATTAGAATTTGCTGCTACAGATAGCCATAGATTAGCAATTGTAACTTTAGAAGTTGATAGCACCATTCCTGATTTTAGAGTCATTGTTCCTCGTTTTAGTTTAGGTGAAGTCTCTAAACTAGTCACCGCTAGTAAAGTTGATAAAATTTCTATTGAAGTATCCAATAATACTTACATTTTATTTAGAATGGGTAACTATACTTTAATAAGTCGGTTACTAGAAGGCACTTATCCCGCTTATCGCCAACTAATACCCACATCGTTTAAAATTACAGGAATTTTAAACAAAAAACAATTACTTGATAAAATTTCTATTATCAGCATCATTGCCGAATCTAAAAATCATTTGATTGAATTTCATTTAGATAATAATGAACTTGGGTTGCAAGCTTCTAATGAACAAGGAACAGCTAAAGAAAAATTAGAAGTTCAGGAATTAACCGAAAATTTGTCATTAGCTTTTAATTTTAAATATTTAATTGATGGATTAAAAACTCTTACATCTGAAAATTTAACCATCAATGCTAATAATGAACGACTTCCTGTAATTTTTACACCAGTTAACACTTCCAACATTTCAGCTATTTACCTAGTTATGCCTATACAAATTTCCAAATAAAATACTAAAATAGTATTAAATATGCTATTTTAAATGTCAATTTGTGGAAAATGTCAATTTGTGGAAAATAAAAAAGTAGAACTGTGGGATCAATTACTGGAAGAACCTGATTTATGGTATCAAAGGTTCCTCCAGTTCTACTTGCATGAAACTAGAAAAACACCAAAAGTTGAAATAGCTTACTTAAATTTTGTTGAAGCAGAATGTATAAAAGGTAGAGATAGATTATTAAAACAATGGCTTAAAACTTGTATTGTCCCAAAAGAATGGTATGAAAAAGCTGCATTATACAAATGGGAAGAACGACTAGCCGCTTATAACAAAAGTATTCAAAAATTTCTCCGCCAAGAAGAAACAACACAACTTAAAAATTTAACAGCAGTTAGAGCTAAATTTTTTGAGATGGGTTTGAAACGTGGGGAAATTTTGCAAGAACAATTTATTAAAAATTATGGTAATCCTGATTTTGTTTATGAAAAAACATCAGATTATCTAAATGTTGTTCGATCATCCATAATGTTGACTGAAGATAATGAAAAAAATATAGCGGGGTATGCTGCTTCAAAAGGATTGCATGAAATATTAGAAGAAAAAGAAAAACAACAAAAACAACAATTAAATTCAAGTCTTGATGTTTTTCCTACAACCAATATGGGATTTACGCTTCCAACTACCAAAGAATTAAATAATACTCCTAAAAATTCCAAACAAAAATGAACAAAAATTATCATCGATTATCCAAATTGTATGACACTCAATTGGAATTTAACACAGGAGGAATTCAACCAAAAACACAAATATCTAATAAATTACTCGTTCCTGAACATTGGCCTGATTTTGCACGAATTTGTAAAATCAGAGGAGATAAAGGTGTTCAGCAGTTTGAACCATATGAATATCAAATTAAATTAAGTAATTTAATTGATGACTGCCCATTAGTTGTAATCGGCAAAACTCGCCAAATGGGAATTTCTGAATATGTACTTAATAGATGTCTTTGGAAAGCAATATCTATACCAGGTTATTTAGCAGTTATTTTCTCCAAAAACGGAGGAGATACCATGAACTTTGCTAAAAGAATTAGACGAACTATTGATAGTTTAGATGCTTATTGTGAAGTATTAACTAATTCATTGACTGATATTGAGTTCAAAGATAAAGGAAGACTTTTATTTAGAAACTCAACTCCCAACGGGGCAAGAGGTATTGATGCGGCATGGGATTTAATTTTTGATGAAGCTGCTTTTGTGCCCGAAATAGAAGAAATTTTTAAAGCGGCTATTCCTACAACTACAGTAATTGGGGATCGAGCAAGAGTAATTATTCTTTCTACTCCTAATGGTCAAAGCGGGTGGTTTTATGACAAATTAGCATCTAATAATGGTGAAAAAGACATTATAGAGATGTGTGATGCTATTAAAACAGAACGTATTGATCCCTATCAACAATGGGTAGATGAAAACGGTAATGGAAAAGTTTTACTACATTGGTTAGATCATCCTAAATTTAGACTACAAAAAGATACTTATTTAGAAGATATTCAAAAGAAAAGAGGTCTTTCTAAAGAAGCAGTTGAACAAGAATACAATCTTAGTTTTACCCGTGCTGAATCAATTGTCTTTAGTAGTGAATTAGTAAGTTTGGTTACTACAGGTCAATGGGAAAAAGAAGTCGATATCAATGCTTCTTACTATATGGGTATTGATACAAGTTTGTTAGGTCAAGATTATTTTGTAGCGGTAATACTAAAATCCTTTGAAGATAAATACTTTTTGGTTGATATGTATCGTAAACAAAAAGAAAGTAACGAGTACCACTTGTATAAATTGTCTGAACTAATAGAAAAATATGATCCGGTTAAGATAGGAATAGAAGTCAATTCTGGAGGGCAGATTTATTATGAAAGATTGCTTTCACAACATTCCGATAAAACCATAGAAGCTATCAAAACTACTGCTCAAAGTAAACCAGTAATGATTAATCGGTTAATGTTGGCTATGGAACAACAAATTTTAGTGTTACCCAAAGATAAAATAGTTTTAGAAGAGTTATTCTCTTTTAGAAACAATGACGGGGTTTTAGGGGCAATTTCAGGCAAACATGATGATATATTGATGGCAGTAAGTTTTGCGTTGTCTATTACAACTTTTAACAAATAACTTAAATCTTGTCGTTAAATTGATCTAATTTTTTATCTAATTTGTCAAATTTTTTATCTAATTGTTGAATTTTTAATTTTAAAAACTCTAATTCTTCGTGTAAATCTTGATGATGAAATCTAAGAGGCATTTGAAATAACTGTTTAAGAATTTTTTTAGGTTTCATGAATTTAACTGTTTACTTAAATTATGGCTATTTCAATCACGTTCGCTTTCGGTAGCTCAAAAAAAAATATCTTTAGTAATTGTTTTAGTGCATTAGCTTTTGACCATGTTAAAGGAAAACAAACTATAAAAGGTTTTAAAAAAGGTCAAAACATCAAACAATTACTAGACAATTTTATTGTACCTTTTGCTAAAGATGAATATGACAAAATAGAAATTATTTTTAAATCTCAACGAGTAGCTAAATCATTTCAAGAGCAACATTACACACCCCCAGAATGGAAAATAAAATCTTTAGAAGGTCTGCAGATACTTAAAATAGAAAATAGTAAATTTGATGAAAATTCTATTTATGCTATTTTATTAGAATCTTTAAGTACAGAAAATTTAGATATCACTAATCTTACTAAAACTGAACGAGAAGTTTTAATTGATTTAGTTCCCAATTTGGATGATGCACTAACTCAGAGTTTATTAGTCGGGATTGCTAAACAGCCTAAAATGCTTGATTTAAGCAAGTGTTTTGCTCCACTTTCTAAAGATGTAGAAACATATTTACAACAAACAAAAAAAGATTATGAATGCAAAATCAAAAGAAACTGAAGAAGATTTAGAAGAACTTCAAGATATTGACGACCAAGAAAGCTATTGGGATTGTAAATATTTTATGCAACAATACCATATTAGACATTTAAAAAAAAGTAAGCTACCATATTTAAAACAGGTAGCTTTTCAGAAAAAATGGCAACAAAATTAAAAATTTGCTAATTTTGCTTGAGTTAAAACTGTTTGATATTTAACAGTGTTTAAATTTGCGTAATTATTAAGTAATCCCCAATTACCATATTTATCACCTAAATTAGTGCCATCAGCCGCTATAGTGTCTGGAGTAAGCAAATTAAATTGGTTAAACAAAGATACATTATTTTGAATCAATAATTCAAATAATATTTTATAAGCTTTGCCGATTCTAGGGTCATCTTGTGCCAATCTAAAAAGTTTTAAAAGTTTAGGATCATTATGAATAGAACTGTCAGCTACTAAACTTTGACCTCCTTCATAGCACAGTAATTGCAAATTAGGATAATTTTGTTTTAAGTATGTTTTCCATGCAACTAGTTGATTAGTTATTGTAGTTTGAATAGCAGGAATAATTTGATTAAAAATAGCATCCAGTCCTACACTATAACTAGGCTCGTTAAACCACCCTGCGTTCACAGCATTATCTAGATCTGCTCGTTGTGGGTAGTAATAAAGGTACGGAGCTATTGCCACAGCATCGGTTAAAGGTGCATATTGAATGGCTACAGGGTCTGGATTAACAATCCAAGATCCAAGTACAGCAATTACATTATTAGCCCCTAACGTATTTTTAAAAATAGTAAATACATCATTATTGCGTTGACCTAACCATTGACTACGAGAGATTCCAGCATTTTGCGCCTGTTGCGTCACCCAATAATATTGCTGAAAGTCCGGATTCCAAACTTCATTGCTATACTCAATATAAATTTTTAATTTAGTATAGTTAAAATTTGCTTTAATATAACTGGCAAATTGCTGTACATAATCATCAGTTGCTTGGTGTGGAATTTGTACCCATAAATTAGTTTGTAGACTACTAGCAATATCAACTAAAACTTCTATGGGAACTCCGCTAGGACGCAACCATGAATAATAATTAAATTGTGTATTGTCTGACCAATTAACAACATTAGAATTATTAATTTTTTGCAAATCTAAACATCTAACAACATTAAAAGGTTGAGCAGCAGTTAAAAAATTACTATTAAATAAAGCTTCACGGGATTTTGCTACATCAATGACGCTAAATTCTCTAGGATAATTATTTGGGTCAATGCTTGAAACATCTATAAATAATGGATTTTGAGAAGCATCAAAAGCAAAAGTAGCAACATTAGTATTTAATGTTTTATTAATTGTTACATTTTGTTGATTTCTAAAATTTACATTTCCCGATCCTTGCCATACTGCTTGTAAATTACCTGAAAAATTAGGAGGAACAAATACGCTTAACGTATATGTAGTGCCAGATGGTAAACCATTAACCCAACCATTAGAATCAAAAGTTATGCCAGTTCCATTAGGTTGAAAATTATACCCTGGTGAACTTTTTACCAGATTATTTACCCAATTATCCGAATAATAATCTAATTGTGCTAAATTTATACCAACATTAATTTTTTTTACAGTCATTTTATAATATCTCATTAAAAAAAATAAAGTACCTAAGATTAATCTTAGGTACTTAAAATACGATTAGATTGTAGTGATTGTGATTGTTACACCACCATCAATTTGTCCGTAAGCTAATTGATTAGAAGAGTCTGTAGCGCCGTAATTTGCATTATCTACAAATATTTGGAAAAAACTGCCGTTTAAATCCATTCCTTTGTAAATCCCTAAATCTGTGGAATATTTGCCTGTTGTAGCTGATGCCAAAGGTGCGGGAGATTTGAATTTATAGTAAGCAGCCGCATTTTGATTGACTGAAGGTTGATAAGTTCCAGAAACAATAGGAGCGGTAGGCGGTAAAGGCGCTGGTGCGGTTGAGTCAAAAACTAAATTAACATTGGCAATACTACCTGAACCACCACAACCAGAAAGCAATTCAACAGCTTCTATTTGATCGCCGCCTAAATATTTAGGATGTTTTTGAATTGGTCCTGCTGTATTTGCTAAAAGGACAATAAGGTCGTTAGTCCAAGTAAAAGTAACACCTGATAAACTGACAGTAACATTTTCCACTTTTCCTACTAATCCATCAATAGGAATAAAAACAGGGTAAGGAGAAGTGAAACTGGACTTGGTGTATTTAGGAACGACAATCGGAGCATTATTCGTAAAAGTATAAGTAGCCATAGTTATTTCTTTTTACATTTTCAAATTTATTATATAGGCATTTTTGAAGTCAATTTTTCATATTGCTGTTGTCACATTTGTTAAAATCAATAAACAAAGTTTGGTAAGGAGAACTTAAATGCCCACATATATTTTGTATCACGCTAATTGTTTAGATGGGTTTGGCGCTGCTTATGCTGCTTGGAAAAGGTTTGGGAATAGCGCTCAATATATTCCCGTACAATATCAACAAGACCCCCCAGAGATGGAATTAAACTCTGAAATTTACATTGTTGATTTTTCATACCCATTGGAAACATTACAAAAACTTCAATCTCTTCACAAAAAAGTTTGTGTATTAGACCATCACGTCACAGCTAAAGAAGCATTACTATCTTACAAAGATTCAATATTTGACCTTAATAAATCTGGTGCGGTCATTACATGGGAATATTTTCATCCAGATATGCAAGTTCCTTGGCTTTTACAAGCTGTTCAAGATAGAGACCTTTGGCAGTTTAAATTTGAAGATACCAAAGCCATTACTGCTGCTTTGTGGGTCGGTAACAAAACTTTTAAATTTTGGGATGATTTGATAGGTTGGGATGATCCTGATCAACAATTTAAAAATGTTCAAAATTTAATTCAAGTTGGTAATTATTTGTTAAAACAGCAAGACCAAATAGTTGAACATCAAGCCAAAAATAGCTATAAAAAAACTCTACCTAATAGACGTACATTGTGGGTTACTAATACCGCAAACTTTCCTAGTGAAACTTGTCAAGCCATTATGACGTTACGTGAGGTTAATATTGCTGCTACTTGGTATGAAACCTCTGAAGGGATAATCTATTCGTTTAGAAGCAAAAATGATGAAGATGCAGGAGAATTAGCCAAAGAATTAGGAGGTGGCGGTCATCGTCATGCAAGCGGGGCAATGATTAAAAATTAAAGCCGTCTTGAAAGACGGGGTTTTGACCCATTTTCCTGATAATTACCTAAATTTTGATATTCACTCAATCTAGACAACCATGTCTCCCATAGATTCCACTTTTCCTCTTGGTTAAAGTGGAATAATTGCACAGTGTGAGGACAAACAACAGCAATCAAACCAGAATTAATTTCTACATGGTGCATCTCCTGATAAGCCTGTTGATATGCGGCTATTTGAAGAAATTCATCTTGCATCCAGTTTGATTGTTTTTCCTTTTCAGAAGTTTTAATGTCAATCAAAGTTAGTTCATTTTCATAGTTTGCCAATAAATCCAATTTGCCAGCATAACCAAAACTACGACTGTATACTACTTTTTCTGAACATATAACTTTGGTAATTAATTTTAAAAAAGATTGAGTATTGCGCCAAAAATCTTTAAACTCTTCTGGACAGACCATATTCCAGCCATATAACTCAGCTTCTATTAAAGAATGAATAGTTGATCCTCTTTTAATTGAATTTTGTTTAATAATTTTAGCTTGTTCTTCTCCTATTTCTTGTTCCCACTTTTTAAAATGTTCAATTTTTTCAGGAGCCAAAGTTTTTCTTAAAATTGATGTAACACTTGGAAATTCCCCATCTGGTGTCGAATATAGACCAAATTTTGCTGCCATGGATTAAAACCTGCTCGTATCAATTAATGCTGCTAGTATATAATGTAAAAAGGTAAGTATAAATGTAGGTATAGGATTAATTTTATGTATTTCGTTGAAGAATTTACTCATTTAGTGCAACAAGAAGGATTAGAGTTATTCAAATATTTAGAAGAAACCCTTTGGACACCTTGGTTATTGCAACAACCGGGCATTGTAAACAAGGAAATGTGGATTCAAACTGATGATTCTAATCCATGTATAGTCAAAAACATTATTACTTGGTATAGTTCTGATTCTTTAACAAATATTAATCAAGCAGAAGTAGAGCAAGTTAAACAAACAGTAGAAGAAACCATGGCATCCGCAGGGTTTATTTTTCAATATATTAATTCTGCTACTTGGTATTCTCAAACTATTATTGATCAAGGTGTTTTAGATAATGACAATGACCAAGATGATAATGATGACATTACAGGAGATCCAAGCGGTTTAAATCCAGATGGTTCAGTTATTCCCGATGATGATTCTGATATTCAAGTTATAAACAACATGGATATGAAAGATATGAACATGGAAGACATGAAAGACATGCTTAAAGAAATGGGTATGTCAGATGATGATATGGCAAATATGTCAGAAGATGAAATGTGCAGTATGGTAGAAAAAATGAAAGAAATTCTTAAAAAATAAGTAAAAATATTAATTAAAAAAAACGCTCAATCCTTATGGAAATTGAGCGTTTTAAGGAGAACAATTGTTATTAATCCCATTTTACAGCAGTGGATTCTTTAATTGTTGGTTTAGCCGTTTCAGTTGGCAATAAAGCAACAAATTTATCTATTAAAACCACAAATTCATCAAATTCAGCTTTAAGTTTAGGATTACCAATTAAAAGAACATCTAATTCTGGTTTAAGATTGTCTAAATAAGTACCAAGAGCTTTAATTTTGGGCATTTCAACAACAATAAAATTTTCTGCTGCTTTAATTTCTTGTTGGACTACATCGAGTATGTTTTGAAGTGACATAATAAATTTGCTATAGTAATTGACAAATTTATTTTACACCATCATGACAACAACAACTGTTCAAGATTTTTTAAAAACTTAACGAAGATTTACCCCAATATTTTTCTCGATACCATTGGGCTAATTCTGGAACCCATTGATAAAATTCTTTGTAAATATACTCGCAAAGAGTTTGAATTTCAACTTGAGCATCCTTAGCTACTCTCATGTTAAAGAAATGAAGTAATGAGCGAATGTTACAAGTAAAAGTATAATTTTGCCTGATATTTTGCGTTAAGTAATGCCGTGCTTGTTCAGGAGGCATTCCTGCAAATATATTGTCAGCATATCTGATCGCTGATTGCTTGCTAAACCACTTGTCATTCTCTCTAGCATCTTCTGTATACTCAAAATGATTGCCTTCACGGTCATGGTATTTCCCCACAGGTCTGAAATAAAATATTGATTCTATGTCTGTTTTTTCATCTAGGCATGTAATAATTCTGTTACCTGTATAGCGCTGTGATTGTACATCAAAGGTAGCTATACGATGTGTCCTGTGCTGCATTACAACATCGTGAGGAAAACCGCCTACCGCTATAGTGATATGAGCGTGTTCTAATGGACCTGCATGAGGTCTAGCTGAGTGTAAAAGTTGTTTGTCTATCAATCGCAATGCTTTTTCTTCATCAGGCCATAACCCGTTATCCCACTCATCTCCTATAAAGCCTTCTGAGTAATCTCCGTGGGCAGGAGTCCAAGTTGTTGAATATGGGTTAGGTGTTGCAGCTATAGTTTTAACTTTAAAGTATGGGTCATTAATAATCATCAATTGTACCTATATGAAAAAATCTTGAGCTATTTGTAATCCTTGGTGTAAAAAAGAATCTAAATTATTATTAATCAAAAAAGGGTAAACTTTTACACCCAATTCAGCTAAAGTATCGTAATCAACATAATTTCTAGAATCGCCTTCAAAAGTATATTCACTTCTTATTAAAGGCAAAACTTTAACATTATCACAACCAAATTTTTTAATTAAAGGCATTATTTCTTCAATAAAACCACCATCACTAATTACAAAAAATTTTAAATTATTATCTATCCAACGATTCTGTTTAAAAATTTCTTCTACAAGGCGTTCTCCAAAAAATTCAAAACCATGTATAGGTTTAATGTATTTTTCAGATAGATTGATGTAAGCTTGCCTAGGGGTTAATCCAAAAAATGAAGGATTTGGAATATCTTTAGAATCTTCAAACAAGTTTGATTCTCCTAATATGTCATAAAGTTTGTGTGTCATATTTTTTAAAAATGTTGCAAACTTTAAATGAGCAGTATTTGGTAAATTATCTACAATCCAATTAGCTAGGGTATCTTTACCTGATCTAGACGGTGCGTTTAAAATTAATACTTTAATTGTCATTTTGTTAATATACTAATAGGGTGTATGTTATCTATTACATACTTTGGGCAGACTGAAGGAGAAACACGTCAAGTCTCCACTTACTATCAAAACTGGTTTTTGTGTTTTCCCAGTTTTAATTTAATAAATGTTATCCCTTAAAGGGGGCAATAGATAGGAAGAATTGAAGATAGGCACTTGCTTACGGTTTATTGACTGTAAGTTTTTGTGTCAGTAGACCCAAATCCTCCTCGTTGAACTGTGCGGGGGTCTTCTTCTATTTGGTTCAAAACACTAGGTATGTTAGGCGTTATTACCAATTGAGATACTGCTTTATCTGCTTTTAACAAGATAGGTTTATGTAAACTATAAAGTGTTAAAAATAGCTCTCCAGTATATAGCGGATCAATGACCCCTATTGAATTGGCTAATTGTACACCTTTTTTAACAACTGAACTTCGAGGATAGATGGTAAACCAATAATCTAATTTATCAGGAGCTAAAACAATACCTGTTTTTTGTAACGGAAATTTATACTCATTTTTTTCGTCATCAAATGGGATTTGTGAAAAAGGTAATATTAGCGTGTCTTCCGTTAAATAAATGTCCCAACCTACATCTGATGGGTTATGTTTAACTAACTGTTTGGGTGGGCAATGTGGAAGTTTAAGATAGTTTAGAGTGTATGGAGTTTGCATATTGTATCAAAAAATTTAGAACCTATATCCCCGAGTAGGATTTGAACCTACGATCCTTAAATTACAAACTTTAATGCTCTACCAACTGAGTTACCGAGGATTAGTATTCTTTGTTTATTATATGGTAAATGCACCAAAGAAAATTTAAAAAATTGTCAATTGACTGAGATTTTTATTTGATTTCTGACTAGTTAATTTTTTCTTTTCTTCCTGTTTAACTATCTTAATATGATCTTTAAAAACTATAGGCTTAACTTCATACCAATTAGGCAACATTGCTTTAGCTTTATGAACTACACGCTAGCCGCCTACGGCTGAGCTAGCGGTTTCGGTTGCTTCGTCATAGTTTCTTGCTTCCAACCGCCACATTTTACTGTAGGTTTGGAAGTAGAGGATACTACTCCACAATTATTGAGGCTAGTTCCTAACCCCAGAGCGTAATTGAGCATTACTTTCGCTGCGGCCACGTCCCGATTTAAGGTACAGCCACAACTACAGCTATGCACTCGCTCGTTTAATTCTTTCTTCTTCTTAGCGCCACAATTAGGACAGGTTTGACTAGCGGCTATTTTGATTGGAACTTCGACAAATACTCCATCACACTCGCTTAATTTATATTTAATTAGTGAGGTTAGGTTGCCTATTCCAACATCCAAAAGGCTTCGATTTAATCCCGTCTTCTGGGCTTTTCTTTTGCTACCTTTCTTAGCCTTTTTAGTCATAGCCTTGATATTGAGTTTCTCTGTAGCAATTAGGCTATTACCGCTAACTAATTTTGCTGCTACTTTATGAGACCAATCTGTCCTTTGTCGTGTGACTTTGTTCTGTAACTTACTTACATTCTTCCTAGCTTTTCTCCAGTTCTTAGAACCCTTAACTTTCTTCCTGAAGTTGGGCGCTTGTTTTCTTTTTAATGAACGAGATGCTTGCTTAACCTTAGCCCTAGACTGAGTTAGATACTTTGGATTATCTATCAAGGTACCATCGCTACAGGCTACGGCATGATTAACACCAAAATCCAAGCCTATTGCACCCTGATCAGTTGTTCTAGTCGGCTCACAATCTACTGTTATGGATGCGTACCATTTGCCATCTTTAAAGATAATCGTACAAGTCTTAGGCATTCCCCAAGTTCTTGCTTTTCCTCTCATCTGGATAGAACCTAAATTGCTTAGATTTAGATAACCATTTTCTCCATTAGTAGTAGCTTTCCAACCTGCTATACATGGGTAAGTCCAGCCCCTGTAATGGTGAAAAGACTTAAACTTTGGCTTACCTCCTAATCCATTGAAGAAACGTTGGTAGGCAAAATCTACCCGTTTAACTGTCGCTTGTAGTGCATGACTCCCCAACTCTTTATAATCTGGCCAGCACTCTTTAAAAGCTGGTAAGAGGTTCTGCTGGTCAAAGTAATTGATGGACTTTCCTAACTTTTCGTACTGTATCTTGCGTTCATGCAAGCAAGCATTATATAGTTGTTGATGCAACTTGCGCCAATTATGTAATTGCTTCTCTTGTGCTTGTTTTGGATACAGTCTAAAAGTTATTCGTCTGGTAGCCATGCGGTTAACTTTGTTAAAGTGTTACTATCAATTATAGTCGTGCGGTTGGGGCTTTTCAATTGCACACAAAGCGTCCAAGGTTTCTAGTCGCATGAAAGATGTCACATTGTCGCAAAAAGATACGTAAACTTGTAGAGTCATTGTGGGAAAGAAATCTCGAATAAGGTCACTGTCTTTGATGTCCCAACCCTCGGCGGATGCTCTGTTTCGCATCTGTTTTGCCCGTTCTCCAGTGATTGCCAGATTAATTTGGTCGTGCACCTCGGCATAAAGATTAGTTCTAGGTTTCCCGCCAATCCGTTCTAGCTGCAGTTTAATTTGATCTGTGAGTGCTAGTCGAGATTTGTCTTTGAGTCCATTTCTTAAATCAATGCGTTGAGTGTTGTAGTTGGAGTTTTTAGTGGTGGCTGAGCTTGTAACTTTGTAACCAGCTATTGTGTGAAGGTAAACTCGCACACCTGCTTTTAATAGCTTTTTAGCCATTCGAGGATTATCATCTATAATCCATTCGACTATAGTATCCTCATCAATTAATTTAACACGTTGTAATCCGCCACCTGTCTGTATTTCAGCTATTTTAAAGCTCTTTTGGTTATCACCCGTACATCTTTTCGATATAGCAGGTTGAGACAATCCAGACATCCGAGCGTAACCACGAATAGATGCAAATGTTTCGCCATTTTGCAAATCAATGATAATTTCTATACCATCGCAATCAAATCGTTGTAAACTGTTCATTGGGATTACTCCTAGTTGTGTAGGTTTAATTCAAGTCGTCTAGATAAGTATTTCGAGTGCTTTTCTAGGCGCATTTTATATACTAATTATATCAAAAAAAAAACAGTTTAATTTTGGTCTTTCAATTCTAAATATAACGAATTAAAATAATTTTAATTGACTATTATTAATTGCATAATCTGAGCGTTTAATCCATATACATTCAGTTCTTTTTTTTATTACATCTTTCTTTTTTGAAGCACTCATCACAGTTTTAAACTCTATTTTTTCCCAATCATCGGGCATATTCCCCTGTGGATAACAACTCAAAATCATTGAACCTTGAATATTTTTTAATGTTTCAATTAAATTATTAAAATCTTCTGTTGTATATCCTTTGTAATGTCCTTGGTCAGTATTAATGTAAGGCGGATCGCAATAAAAAAAAGTTGTTAAACTATCCCATCTTTTTATACATTTAATAGCGTCTTGACAATTAATGTACACATTTTTTAACCTATCTATTATTTTTGGCAATCTTTCTAAATGTGTAAAATAACCTGCACATTCATTTTGATTAATTAATCCAAAAGCCCATCCTGAATTTATTTTATTAGCAAAACTACAATTACATTGAATAAAAGTAGCCCATGCGATTTCTAATTCTGAATATTTTTGAGGATTTTTATAAATTATTTTAGATTTATTATATTCCGATTCAGAATAAGGAGTAGATTCAATTAATTGTAATAATTCATTAGGATATAATTTAGCCATTCTATACATTATAACTAAATTGTTATTAATATCGTTAATAACTTCTTGGTAATCAGATTTATTTTGTAAACAATGTTGTTTTTTAGCAAATAACATTGTACCCCCCCCCACAAAAGGTTCTACATATATATTATGTTTGGGTATATACGGTAATATTTTTGCAATAATTCTTTGTTTTCCGCCATAGTAAGAAACCATTGGTTTTAAATTAATTTTAGTCATACCACCAAAGGACATTTATTAACCACATTTGCACCTCCATAACAGTCAGGTCTATACTTTTCAACCAGTTTTAAAACTAAATTTCTATGGGAAAACTGCTCAGGTTTTTCCCACGCCAATAAAGTCATATTTTCTTCTGGTTTTAAACTATTTAACCAATCTTGAATAACACACCAATTGTCTTTAATTTCTTCTCTATAAACCTTGGTGTATTGTTCCTCGGTGATTTTATTGGCTCGACCATTTCTTAAAAAAGATGCTTGGGGTATAAAAAACTTAAGCGGTGGTTCTAACTTAAATTTATATTCAAATGATGGAATACCAAAAGAAATAGGAATTAACTTGCCATGTAAACAAGCATAATCATGGTAACAAGCTGTATAAATCATGGTGTCAAATCATCAAATCGATGTTTAGCTTGGAATAATATTGTGTATAGTTTTTCTGCCACCATAGCAGGCAATATGTGAGCGTTATAAGCATATAAAATAGATTGACCGTTATCTAATTTAATATGTTTTTCAAAAGTTAAAATAATGTCAGTACTGTTATCTACAGCGCTAACTACAACCGTTTCATCATAATTTTGCTCATCTGTAATTAAGAAAATATCAAGAACATTTTCATCGTCATCATCAAAAATGACATCTTTAATGCGTTCTATCTTTTTCCAAATTTTCTGTAAAATCGTTAATACAGCCTGAATCTTTTGCATAGCGGCAAATCCTTTGTTTAACTTCTTCTTTACTGATTGGTCTGCCCCAAGATGGACGTGGTACATTATCTACAAATTTCATCGAACAAGCTGGACATATTTGTGTATTTAATTCATTCATGGTTTTTTTAATATGTTTAAGGTTAAGAATAAATTAATTAAAATCTATTCTTAACCCAATAATAATTAATTAGCTTGTAATTTGCTTAAAAAATCTTGTTGAACTACTGGATCATCAATAATAATAGTATCATTTTCTTCAGTTGATAAATAAATAGTTAAATCTTTTTCATCTAAATCTTCATAAACATAAGTAACATTGTCGAGGTTAATACGATAAATGCCATTGTCTTGAGGATTTAAAACTGTAATAAATTTACTCATTTGTAATCTCCGTAAAGGTTCTTGAATTTATTCTAACCTTAAAAATCCCACCCTTTTTTGTCGTTATTAATTTGATAAGAAGGCACGGATTCAAAAAAGTTACTTTTGGTGTGTCCTTTATCTTCTAAATCAGCAAATCTTTCTAAATGCTGATAAGGGTTAATTATCTTATCATTTAATCCCGTAACACCTATGGCTTTTAATCGAGTATCAATTAAATAATTGACATAGGTATCAGTAGATTGTTTAGTTATCCCAAGAATGTTATTTTGGCATACGTGGCTATTCCAAGTTTTTTCATTGTTACTAGCATCTTTAAACATGGCATGAAGGTTGTCCTGAGAGAAAACTTTCCTTACCTCAGAATCTGTTGAGTTTTCATATTGTTTTTTAGCTTCAACAATTAAGTTTTGATAAAGTCGCACGTGTGACAATTCATCTCTGTGAATCAACTTGATAATATCTGCAGTTCCTGGCATCAATGACCTTGTAGCCAAAGTGTAGAAAAACATAAAGCCACAGTAGAAATAGACACCTTCTAGGATGTAATCAGCAATGAGCGCTTGTAAATAGCTGGTCAAACTGCCATCATCAATGAACCCCTGATAAAGTTTAGAAATGGTTTCACATCGTTGACGCAGTATTTCATCTTGTCGCCAAAGCTCATAAATAGAATCTCTTTCAGATTTAGGTATTAATGTCTCTATGAGCACTTGGTAAGACTGCGAGTGCATTGCTTCTTGTGAAGTTTGTTCAACTAAACAAATATTAATTTCAGGAGCACTAATAGGCTTTTTGATATTGTGAATATTGTTAAGTTGTATGGAATCTAAAAAAACTAAAAAACCTAAAATCTTGTTAAAAGCATTTCTTTCAAAATCTGTCAATTTCTTATAATCATTGACATCTTGGGTTAAATCTATTTTTTCAGGAATCCAGAACTGACTCCTCATTTGTTGGTAAAGACTGTATGCCCAAGGTCTTGCTATATTGTTCAATTGACAAATACCTGTGGTATTTCCTTCAAAAATAGTAGGGTGGGGATCTTGTCCATTAGGATTAAATAATTGATTAATGTGCATTTTTCTCCTTAATAGCATTAAAAAACATAAAATATTGGTGCATCCGCATAATTAACATTGAAATTAAAAAATCTTTTTCTACAACATCAGCTAATTCTTTTATTTTTTCTGCTGATGCTAAATAATTTAATTCTAAAAAAGGATTTTCTTCAATTTGAACTCTGGTTTGTCCAATTTTTTTAGTGTAATCAATAATTAATTCAACTATTAATTCTTTAGAAGATTGCAAATTATCTACTACGGCTTTACGTAATGCAAATTCTTGTTCAGTAGTAATTGGTTTTAATTGTGGAATATTCATTTAACTCCGTTTTTTAGTTTCAGCATTTATTAACTCAGCGCTCAATTCATCCATACGATACACAAATTTTAATGGCAACAAATAAGTTACTGGTGTTCCTTCTTCAGAAATGGCTTTCATTTCTGATAACAATTGATTAAACATGGTGCAAATATCATCTTTAATAATTGCAGAAGTTCTAACTTGTGTTGCTTCATATTTATTGTGTGGGATGTGGGGGTATGGTGACATTTTTAAAAAGAATTGAATTTTATCAATTACATCTTTTAAAAAAAATCCAATTAACCCACCACCGACAAATACTATTAACCGCAAAATCATTTTACATACCCCATTAATTTTTACAACTTGTACATTCTACATTAACTGATTGCCATTTATCTTCTGGCACAGTTCTTATATAGTAAATAGCTTTTACTTTTTGTTTCCAAGCAGAAAATAAAATACTATAAATATTTTTTGGCTCTACATTATTTAGATTAAAAAGTAATTCCATAGAAATTCCAGTATCTATCCATTTTTGAATAGCTGCTACGGTATTTACTATAATTTGTTGATCTAAATGTTTATTTTCCTCGTAAAACCAGAAATATTTGTCAATAAAAGGAGGAGCAACAGGCAAACTTCCTTTAGCTTTATCAAAAAATAATCTGCTATGTGTGGGTAAAATTGACGCTGTACAGCCTTGTATTAAAGATGATGAAGTATTAGGAGCAATAGCTAAAACTTGACTATTTCTAATTCCAAATTCAGCTAATTCATCAAACAATCTTTCCCATCTTGAATAATTGGAAGCATTAACTTTATACCAAGCTTTATCTTGACAATTAATTAATCCTTTATGCCATTCAGATTGTCGATAAGCAATAAAAGATCCTCTTACTTTGGCTAAATCAATTGATGCTTTGTAAGCATGATAGGCTATATCTTCAAACAACAAGTTAATATTAGCTAAATTTTTAGTGTAACTAAATTCTTTTTTAACCAACCAATCCGCTAATCCCATTACACCTACACCGATAACTCGATATTTGTAATGATGTCTAGCCGCTAATTCAATGGGTGGTGTAGCTACATTTAAAGAATTATCTAATATAGTTACAGCTAATTTAGTTATTTGAGGCAATTCATCATCATTAATTTGAGATAAATTGAGAGACACTAGATCACAAGCATGTGTTTCGTATGGTGACACATTGCTAAAACTTTCGGTACAAAGATTTACTGAGGGAATATAACCACCATCTTTATTAGGATTAGCTTGGTTAATCGTATCTTTAAAAGCCAAATAAGGAAGACCTGTGTCTAATTGGTTTCTCATAATTTGCTTAAACAAGTCTTTGGCTTTGACTCGTTTATAAAGAGTGATTTCAGATGCTGACTGAGTTCCTCCGACATTGCAACTAAATAAATCTTTATTACCTAAAATTTCGCTTTCAATGACGGCATAAGCTTCCTCAAATTCTTTTCCCCAAAGAGTTGCTAAGTCGTATTTAAAAACTTTTTGAACTTCGTATGGATCAACTAAAGTCCATTCCTCATCCTGTTCTACTCGTTGCATAAACAGATCGGGAATGACTATTTGAGGAAAAATATCATAAGCTTTGCGCCTGTGGTCACCATGTTCAGTTTGCAATTCTAAAAACTCAGGAACATCTAAATGCCAAATATCTAGAGCTACAGTAATGGCACCTGCCCTACGACCACCTTGATTAACAGCCAATGCAGTGTCGTTGAGAATTTTTACCCAAGGTACGACTCCCCCTGATGAATTGGGACGATTTCTGACCCAAGAACCTGCTGCCCTTATTTTGGATAGACATACACCTAGTCCTCCTCCCTGTTTGGAAATTTCAGCGCATTGAGCTACTACTTTGAAAATATTAGTTAAATCATCTTGAACATCTAAAATAAAACAACTAGTAACACTTTGGTTCGGCTGTCTTAAATTAGACAACATTGGACTGGCTAAACTAATTTTCCGTTGTGATACAGCTTTATAAATTTCTTGTGCTAATAATAAGCAATTTTCTTTGTTTGTATCATACGGTAAAGTTCCTGAGGCTAGCAATAAAGCAGTAACTAAATACGCTTCTTGCAACAATTCATCTGGTAATAAATATCTTGAAATTAATAGACTTGTTCCAGCATAGTCGTACTCTTTATCAGCGTTAACATTAAGCCAGTTACAAGCTTCTTCAATGTCATCTAACCTGTAATGTTCTATTAATTTTGGGTTATAAATCCCTTGATTAATTTTGTTTTTGATGGATTTAAAACTTGAAGAATAGATATCGTTAATATCTGTTAATTGGCGTTTAACTTTAATATCTTTCCATAATGCCCACATATGGAGTCTACCTGCAACATAACGCCAATTAGGATATTCAGGAGTGCATAATTCTAGGCAATTAGAAATCAAATTTTCTTGAATTTCGCTAGTTGTAATCACGTCTTTTAATCTTGCGTTAAATACTGCTTCTAATTCCACAGCATTAACATTTTCAATCCCCACACAAGCCCACTCTACAACTGCTTTGATTCTAGAAATATCTAAAGGTGTGAGTTTACCATTTCTATGCTTTACCTGAATATCCATTTTCTTGATTCCTATTATTCAAAAATTAAATCCAATGTTAATTGCTGTATCCAAGGGTTTTTAAAAATCCTTGCGTTGTCTGTGGATTGCCAGCCCCACTCTTTTAGCTTGTCAATTAGAAAATCCATAATGTCTAGAGTTTCTATTTCGTCTAAAATCTCTTCAGGAAAAAGGATTTTAAAAACGGTGTAAAGAGCAACTACTGGTTTATCACTAATTTGTTTTTGTACAATACCTTCCCAGTTTAAAGGTAAAGATTTAGGAAGTTCTTCTAACCAAAAATCACTAGTTTTAGATGGCTCAAAGTTTTTAATTAATTCTCCTGTAGTGGCTATAGAAAGATATCTAATGGCAATATCATGGTCTTTGTCGCCATACTTTTGCCTGAGTCTTTCAGCTTCTGCAATTTGTTTAGGACTAGCGTATTTAATTAAAACTTCGTACGGTGGTAAACGATATTTACGTTTGGTGACTTGAGAGTTTTTCGCAAGAGTAGTAGTAACCATCTGAACACTTAAGGTAGGGTTAGTAGCGTAAATATCATCCTGTATTCACGCTATTTTCCGTCCAAACTTCAACTTCTTCAATAGCTGCGAGAATTTCATGATTATTGTTCAATTCTTGTAAAATAACCCAATTAGGTGATTTATTTTTGTGCTTAGTCGTTAGCTCTAAAGGATTAGGAATACCACAGAACCAATAAAGCTTAGAGTTATGTACAACTAAAGATCCAGCCACTAAAGGACACCAAGCAGGAACAGTAAATGGATTAAAATACTTAATCTTTGTAATCTTCTTGTAATTAGTAAGAGCTAAAATTTTGTAACGAATATCTAAGGGTGTATTTTCCCAAACTTTACAGAATGTCTCATAATTACTGCGATTAGCGTTATACCAATTTTCAATTTCAGTAAAATCATCCTCATAAACAACTTTAGTTAATTCTCTTGCCAATTCATGTGAGGATTTATTGGGATAAATAACCGTAACCTTTGTAATAGGCTCAACTGTAATAGCTGATTCATTATTATCCACTAATTTTAAATTAGCAATTGGGTACTTAAAGTTCATATGAGATTCATCCTCAACTGTTGCATACTCCCCAGTAATTTCTGTAATAATTCTTTGATTTTGTGTACCATTTACAAAAACTTTATCACCAACTTTAAAAGGACAATCTGCAACACTTTCAGGTTGACTTGTTAATATTTCAACAGAAGTTTCTATAGGTTGTGGTGGCGTTTCTGGTGGTTGTTGATTAATAACAGGTTGTGGTTGAGTTCCTGCTTCAAAAGCATCTTTATGGCTTTCTAAAATCTCAATTAAATATTCTCCGTTAAATCCATCATCTACAGGAGTATGTCTCTGAATATAATCAGTAGGTATCAACATACAAGTCCTGCAAACTCTTTCGGGTTCTTTAAGAGTATTGTTAGGGTCATTTTTTTGACGTTCCCAAGCCTCATACGCATTTTTAGACTCTGAGAATTTTTGCCGATCTTTTACTATTCCACCAGCTTTAGTAACTAACTCTTTAAGCGTTCCCATGCCATAAACTGGCTTATAAGCAGCCTCGAACTGTTTCCATACGCTGTCTAAAACTACTGCGTAATATTCTGGTTCATGCCCATTGCTTTGAACACGTTTTTTAATAATGCGATAATTCCAATCACCAATTTTAGATTCACCTTTCAAAGATTCACATTTTTCAATAAAATCAAACAAAGAATCTTGATTGACGCTAGCTTGGCTAGCAGTTTTACACAAAGTATTTAAAACATAAAATTTAACTTCTTGCTCAGTCAAACCAGCATAAGGAGCTAACGCCAAAGCGTAATAAGTTAAAACTGATAAAGTTTCTGGCGACCGACTATCTGCATCCACTAAATTAGCTGATAATTCCTTAGCCAGTTCTCTAATCTTTTTATGATTGTATCCAATTGAAATTAATTGACTAAAAGCTCCTGACGCTTCTGGAAATAAATCAATTAGTTCTGCTCTTTTTTCCTGATTAATCACAGGAGACCGGAAAAAAGGAATATGTATGAACCGTGAAGTAATAGCTGATGAATGCTCCCCTAATGGGTGATTGCTGGTAATAATTAAGGAACTATGCGGTAATTGCGTGTTTCCACGGACAGTACGAGCTAACCCGTTAAACAATCCTTTAAATATTTCTTCTAGCTCTAAATCCTTAGCAGGATCATCAATACTTAGGGTAAGACATCCAACTTTACTAAGGGACTCATACAGCATTGACTTAGAACTACTAGACATACCCCCAATTTCATGCAGCCCTACCAAAGCTTGACCAATTCTAGTAGAGTTGGTTTTTCCTGATGCTGCATCACCTGTAGCGTTTATCAATGGAAACCAACCATTATGCTTAAAAATTTCATCATAAAAAAGACCCATAATTTGGGCAGATATGACAAAAAAGGTAGGCATAAAATATTTATTATCTGCAACTAAAGCCTTAGCTGTTCTCAGGACTTTTCCTAAAATTTCTTTATTGGGTTTTAAAACTGTAGGATTAGGAATTGCGTCACCATCTCCGTAGGACGGATTCCAAACTATCCCAGATTGTTCAGAAGTACAAACATTACCTTTAGAATCAAACTGAATTGTTTCAAATACCCAATAACCGTTTTTTTGCTTGCCACGACAGGGAGCTAGTATGTGGCGTTTGCCCCCTTTGTCGTAATATTGCTGCAAGCGAACATGTAGTAATGCACCAATTTCTTCACCTTTTAAGCTACAAATCAAATCAGATTTATAGGCTTTTTTCAATGCTGTAATAAAATCTTTGGGGACTGAAGTATCTAAAGATTTAAGTAATATTTCTTTAAATACATTATTGGTCTGTTTTAAATTTAATTTGTAACCACCACCATTATCATCTTCTAAATAATCCAAGATTTCAAAATCAAAATCAGCTTTAGGTTCAAAAACCTGTTGCTTTTTAAGAACAATGTCCCCCTTTTCATCTAAAAGTAATGTTTCTACCCCGTTTTCATCAATAATCTTTTGAGGTACCTGTTTAATTTTCCATTCACCTAATTCACCATTTAAAGAAGCAGGAGCCTCCCAATGATTACGGGCATTAGTATTAAGGCTATTAGGAAGAGATGGTAAATTGTATTGTTTTTTGGGCTTTTGCCAAGCGTCAAGGCAATTTAAAAGCTTATCTTCAGAAAGACAAGGAGTCGGATTATCTTTGAGTGCAGACTTCCAAATAGTCTCTATCTCACGGTCTGTCAAAGGAGGATTACATTTACTATTAGCCTCTTCTAGTAAAGATCTTGCAGATCCCGTATATTCTACGCCCGTGTTTCTGCACCAATTTTCACACCCTAAAGCATCTCTTACAAGCGTAGATAAAGTTGTATTGCGGCTGCCAGATGACACCCCACGTAAAACAATATCTCTATGGGCAACTGAGCATAATTGTTCTAAAGGTATAGCTTTAAATTCTTTTTTAGGTAATGGCTTTGTTTGTGGAAGAGTAGGAAGTTCTGGCGCTGTTGTGGGAATAGAATCTCTAATTTCTTGAAAAGTATATTGATTCCCAGACTCAGCAATTATCCTGTTTTGAAAAGGCTCAAGATCATTACCCTGTTCATCTTTTCCAATATGCCAACTTCCCGCAAGTCTAAAGACTCTACTAGGATTTTTATTAGCTTTATCAGCCTTTGTATAGATTATGAGATCATTGATTAAAACTTTCCAATCATCAATAGATACTTTCTCGCTAAATACCCAATATTGATGAATGCTATTCCGAGTCTCAACCTGAAAGGTTGGCTCAGGCAAATCAAGAGATTGCCACAGGACTTTTTGTTCATCCTTGCTTAGTCCATCTTTAAAGTCATGCTCAATAAAAACCGCTCTAGCGTATTGAACATCTGCATCTTTTTGACCTTGCCCATTAACAACCAAATATAGACCTTTATGCGGATCTTGTTCTAATTTATTTAATTCATCAAAAGCTATGTCCCATCGTCTAGGCGCAACTTTAGGAAAAAACTCAGGCGGTTTCCCTACAAAATCAGCTAGATAAATACGGTCATTTAGACTATAACCTAATAGGGTTAACTGTCGTTTGGTTTGTTCTTGGTCAATTTGTCTCATAGGGAATTAAAATAGCCCCTATTAATTTTTAGTATTTGCCGAATATACATTGTCTTGATTCCCCTACTTCAATATTTTAGAACATTTCTACGAGTTCTAAGAAAAATCTCAAGACTCAAGAAAACCACACCTGGAAAAAAGAAAAAACAGCTACTATAATGACTATAAGAATTGTTTTTGCTTTGGGCAAGGGATTACAGCCCCTTGCTTTTTTAGTAAAGACCACAAACAACTTACCAAAGAGCGCCTTGTTTTTTACTTTCTCTTATTTTGCCATATAAATCTTGTTTTGAGTGAGTATTCTTATAAAAAAATATTTTTCTGTAAATTTAAGTAAAATTTATAATTTTCAATATAATTGTATTTTATATTTTGTACAATTTAACTAAGAAAAAATACTTATAATACAAATGTATAAAAAAAAATATTCACAAAAGATAAAAATCTATCATAAAATTAAAAGCATAGGAATAATAGAATATTCCACGGTTCTACCATATATATGTATAACTCATGCAACAACCTATTTCCGTTACGCCTCTTGTAATAAAACCCCCAAAAGTCCAGCAATACAATAAAAAATTGGGGGCACTAAAAGACTATGGTGGGTATCCCAACCCCACGCTTATATTAGCCGAAGTGTTAAAAAAACAAGATTGGATCGTAAACAATGATTTAGCGATACAATCCACAATCACAGCTAATCAAATAAGCAGAATCAGAACTGGAAAGGTTGATGATGTCAAAGGATCAGATATTTTCAAAATTTTGGTTGTGCTTCCACATGAAATGCAGTTAGAATTTATTCATCAGATTGAACTTCTGTTTGAATACTATCGAGAGCTAGTATCTGAGTATCCATACCTCCGTCAAGATCTTTTAGGCGATTCCCCTCCTGAGATTGGCGGTTAATTTCAAATTTTCTCCAAAACTGAAAATCTTTTGCGGCTTGTTTTCTAAATTTTTCTTTTTGAATTTCTCTATGTACAGATGATTCAGTGTTGATAAAATTTGGTAAAATCCCGTCTGAGCTTGTTTCGGAAAACTTTTGAATTTCATCCAATGACTCTGATAATTGCTCAATGGTTAGTTGCAGCAATAATTTTACACTATTTTCAAACGATGTATTGTCGTTTAATAATTTTAGTAAAACAATCGAACGTTCTATTTTTTGGGTAAAAGTGTGACTATTGAGCATATTATTTATCGTATTTGAGTGGAAAGGTTAATAATGAGAATTTTCTTATTATGTCTCAAAACCAATATTAAAAAAAGGGGTTAGAGAAAAAAATATTACAATATAAAGATCGTACATAAATAGTTCACTGTTTATGATTAGTCTTCCCTAAATCTTCCCTAAACATAAGTGACACAAGTGACAAAAGTGACAACTTGATTAGTAATATAGGACAATACGAAAAGTTAAAAAGGTTTAAAAATAAAGATTTTAGAGAAAGGACAGACAAAACTCAGACAGTATATGAGATGTTCCTGAACAACATCGACAAACAGCTAAAACCTATATGCAGCAAAGATCTTAAAATTACCTTCCCTAATTCTTCCCTAATTTTCATATTGTATCTTTAATACCAAATTTACTCTTTTTTAAAAGCTTTTTCCCATGCTTGTTTGTGGTGAGATTCGTCAAAAAACTTTAAATAATTTTTCCAGTGAATTTGTACGGAATGTCCCATCCATTTAGATGCTATCACTGCATCAATCCCATAAAGCGAACACCTAACAGCGTAAGCATCTCGAAAATGATAAGCAGTTAAACCAGCATACCCAAATTGGGTTAAAATCCTAGCAACTTTTTTGGAAAAATTTGACCCATAAATCACATTACTATCATAATTTTCTAAAGGCGGAGTTTTAATTTTCCATAATTTCCATTGACGTACCCATAAATCTGGAACTGGGTAAACAGGTCTATATCCAGTTTTGGTGTTTTTGTGGACGTAAATAATGTGCGGAGGTTCTTTAATTTTTGAACAATCTAGCAATCTAAATTCATGCCCTCGTAATCCATAGGTTGCTAAAATACCAAAAGTCCACCGCCAATCATCAGGAACATCGTTTACTATTTGTATCACTTCCTCATCTGGGGGTAATTCTCTTTCAATTTGTGTTTTATATGGAGTTTTGTATTTATCTAATTGGTGTACTATTCCCGCAAATTTTAAAAGTGCATTAAACGCAATAAAACATTTAAACCTATTACTTGAATTTGCTTCATATTTTATTAACACAGGAATTACATTAATTTCTGTTAATGGTTCATTTTCTGGTAATAATTTAAAAAAATTATGATAGTTAGTATAATATGTACGTTGTCTATCTAGAGTTTTTCCATGAGTATTCCAATAATGCTGTTCAAATTCTTCTAGCCAGCATTTAATGGGTTTACTGCCTAATTCACCATTCTCAAGATAATCTGCCCAATAAAATTTCTCTAAGATCAATCTAGATTCAATTTCCTGTGCTCTAGCTAAAGCAATCTTAATGCCTTCTGAGGTAGCTGCCAGCCCTGTAGATAGCTCATATTGGCGAGGAGTGATGCCGTCATCAGGTCGAGGTGGAAAAGTTCCTCTCAGATATAATTTACTTCCCTTAGCCCTAATCTTTATCTTGAAAAGTCTTTTATTTGCGTTATTCAATTGTGTGGCTGTCTTTTCATCCATGGGTATCCCTAGAGTCTGATATCTTAATTTTGTCACTTTAGCCAAATATGTTTCATATGTCTACCACCCCTTGGCAACCAGTATCAAAAACAGCACAAACTCTAGGAATTTCCAGACAAACTATTTACCGCCAAATCAATACAGCTATTAATTTTCCTCAAAAAAGTCCTTTCAAGAGAGGTGTAGCTTGGCGAAAAGTGTCTGAGAAAAAACTGCAAATTAATATAAATGAATGGTTAAGGATTGTACAAAATATATAGTATGGTGTTTATATTGAGATAGTATATATATAGTAACTAGGGGTTTTCTTTACACATTTCAAAAACCTGTATAGAAAACCCCTAGTTTTGAGAATAATCTTCCGGAAAGTTAAGGTTTTCACTTAATTTCATTTATCCAAAAAATCGTCTATCTCAGCTATTGCGTCACTAATTGCATTCTCAACCCTTTCATTTTCATCATAGAAAAAAATCGTCTGATATTTCCTTCTTGTCCCACAATTCACGCAGGAGTTTAAGCTGAATTTTTAGATGTTCTATTCTCAGTTCGATGTATTGTATCATATTGTTAATTTTTTTGTTGGTTAGGATTGATTTTGGTAGATGCACCAAGGAATTATTGATGATTAACTTAAAGTTTATTCAAAGCTTCCCAAGGAGTTAGCCCACAGTCCATATATGCGGCAATCTTTATTTGAGCTTCGTCTAATATAAATAACTTCTCTAAAGAGAGTGTATCTCTTGTACCGTTCTTTATTTCTAGTTTTGATTGAAACAATGAAATAAAATTACCATACTCCCACGGATTCTTAAACCCGTATTTCTTTAGTTCATCAGTAAATGGCTTGAATGTGACTTTAGTTTTTTGACGGCGGATTAACCAATCTTGGCGCTCTTGAACCTCAAACTTAATTTTATGAGCATCACAAGCAAGTTGATGTAATGATAGCCCTACTAGACTATCTCTTATATCTTGCGCTCTCTTATTCCCTGCTCGATCAAGTTTTGCTAATAGTTTCTCAAAATCGGTTAGAAGTAATACGTTTACAGCTTTAGAGTTTAAAGGGGTAATCCACTTGTCGAACTGGAAACCTTTACCTAGTAATGCTTTCACATTTCTTGATGCTTGGTTAGTGTCGAACGAAAATTCATTGGCTATTTGGGGTACGGCAATTCCGAATACATTATCATCTGAGAGTAAAACTGGAATTGTGTAACTCCCTATTTGCATATCTGCTATAATCGCTTTCATTGTGAGTCTCCTTATTAGACTTACTTCCCTTGGGGTATCAATTGCGTCAACAATCTACCCGTGAAGGGATTTTTCTTTATTATACGATTTTTCTCACCTAGTAATATTTCTCTCATGCAAAAGACCCACCTGTTAAAGTGAGTCTGTTCTAATTAACGGCAATTTTTTTTAGAAAATATGAATCGGGGGCTGTGCGATTATTTGTGCAACTGGATGAAAAAGTTGAATTGGTGGTTGTGCTATTGGGGCTATAGGTTGTAAAATGGACTGTCCACCTACTATGTAGCTCATCTGTGACGCTGTGATAATCTCTAATTCTTGGCTGATCAGGTGCAAGAGGTTTGTGATTTGTAGCTTGGAAATTGCCATGTGAATAATTTTGTTTCTGGAATTATTCACACATTGTAATATTTTTCTTAGATGGTAATGGATAAGTCAGCGAGTTAAAATTATCTAAATAGTTTTTAGTATATGTAAAGTACCAGCTTTTCCATCAATCCAGTCAACATATCCTTTAATTCTTAATCTATTCATTTTACTTTGAACAGGAGCAACAGATTTACCATTCATAGCAATCATCATTTGTCGATATGTAGGCGGTTTATTATTATCATTAATGTATTGAGCTATATATTTATACAATTGTAATTGTTTTTCAGGTAATGGTTTTTCTTTTGTCATGTTGATATTAAAGATAATTAATTAGTTTTTTAGTAGATGCACCTTATCAGTTAAACGTTTTAGCTGTACCATATTGCTTTTTTAGGGTCTATGGGTTGTGTTAATTCTGTGAGTGTGGCTTCGCCTATCTCAAACAAGCTTAAAACCCAATCTTTTTCAGATTTTCGTATCTTGTTAATAAAATATACATTAATGTATTTAAGTGGTTTTCCATCCGCTAGGATATTTGCAATTTGTTCATTTAATCTAGCTTTCACATCTTGGCTAGTTTTAGGGCTTGGGAAAGATTCTAAAGCGCTTAACACTTCTTCTACGCCATTCATTTCGATAGCTGCTTCTAATTCCCATTTAGAGGTAGAAGTAGCTAAACGCTGAGCAATTAAGTTAATAGTGGGTTGTTCCAACATAAAGTTAATCAAACTTTGTTTTGAGAGACTATTTTATTGACATAGCTCTTACCTACCAGATTAGCATTGCTTTGTCAACTTATCAGGTAAGTTATTCTTGCGTGATTGCTAATGATAATGGTTCTTCTGGTTATGTTATATTAGCCTGAAATAATCGCTATAAAACTTGTATAGCAAAGCTTACAAAAATCCAAAAAAAAACAATTTTAATAAAAAATTCTTTGTAGTGTTGGATTCCTCTTTGTGCATCAAATCTAATAATCTTTTTCGCTCAATAGGATCTTGAGTATGTGCATAAATCTTTTTAATAATGTAGTGTTTAGCGGCTGCTTGTTGAGCCAGTATAGCTTTCATTGTGTCTTCAACAGACCAATCAAAAAGTTTAGCTGGTAAGTCTATGTCATCTGGTTTCAATATCTTTTTAACTACTGTATTAGCTTTTTGCCAATGCAATCCCCACCCCTGCAAACTACCAAATTTATTGTAAGTCAAAGCTCTAGGAACACCACACAAGCGCATGATTTTGGTCACTTGTTCATCATCAGAACAAAACGTTACAGGAATTACCTCTGTGTAAACTTCATAATTAGCTGTGGTTTTTGATTTTGATGACATGATATTTTCCCTAAACGCCTCGACTACTTTCAAGATGTTTATATATTACATGAATTTTTTGGCTTCATTTTTGACTACAGCAAAAAAAACAACCTTAGCCAATTAAATTAAAAATTTAAAATAGGTAATTACGTTCTTAAAAATTAACTAAAATATAAGTGAAACTTATTGTAAACACATTATAAACCATCAGATTAACTTATATAAAATTTAAAACTATTGCTGTATAACGACTTGATCGTCTTTACTATGCGATTGATAAGCAAAACAATGTGTAAAAACCTCAAACTATATAAGTTTTTCTAATGTTTAAATAATACGAAAAGTAATATTTTTTTTAAGATAAAATAAAAAATAAAAATTATGAAGAGTAAAAAACAGTCACGGTTAGTAATTTTGCCTCAGCGAGATATGACTCCACTAGACTATGCAGTATTTTTAATAGGTCAAGATAATAAAAAAGAACTGATAGGCACTATAAAAGCCACTAGTCAGAATGAAGCTAGTGAGATAGTGGCTCAAACCTATCCAATAAATCAATTATACTATGTTGAATTTGTACCAAAACATTAATTTTATTCCCAATTTTTTAAAATTTTATATTGATTGGCTCGCCTGTAATAACCTACAGAAATAGTTGAAAATTTAGGGCCTGTGTCTGGTGAAATAACCAATTTATAATTTATAAATCCATCATCTCGCATTTTTTGCAATCGTCTAGTAATAGAAGAGCCAGAAACTTTTAAACCTTTACCTAATTCTGACACTGGGATTATAGAGTTACCAGATTGTATTTTTTGCACCAATCTATCATAAAGAATTTTGTCAAGCCCTTTAATTAATGTACTCATTGTTGTTATTGTTGATCCTCACGTTCAAAATCTTTACAATCTGTTTGTTCGTATGGTTTTAGCAAAGATGGATAACTAGGATTAACTGCGCATTTTAAGTTATATTCTTTAGTCCAATATTTGCAATTACGGCACGATTGTTCATGTGGTTTTGGTATAGCGCTAGAAAAATCTATTTTAGGTCGATCATTGGTTTCCAAAAGAAACTGATATTGTTGACGCTCTCTTTCCATTGATTCCCTAATCTCATCAGATTCTTTTCTTAGGGAATAAATATCAACTAATCCCGATTCAGTGTCAGTAATCATGTTGAGCCAGTCGGCAAAAGCGTTCAATAATTTTTTTAACATTTTGCGTGATTTTTATCTTGTTTGAATATTTTTAACATGAAAATACCCCCTGCTTTGGTTAAAAACAAGGGGTATTTTTTAATTTGTACTGTAATGTGTGTAGAATTCAGAACGAGTAGAATTAAGCGGCTGGTAATTGACTATATATTCCCCTTCGACAATAGTGGGTACGATAGATGTGATTTTTGCCACAGTTCTTTGTCCACTCTCTGGGTGAATGACATAGCGGCAAAGACCAACTACAAACATTTTGCCGTCAACTTCGATGCTGGTAATCATGTTAATTCACTCCTTACCGATACTTTTTAGCTAACAAATGCTAACAAAATTAGCAAAAGTCTCCACTAATATATAAGCTACACAGCTAATTGCTGTGTAGCCAAGGCGTATCAACCAATGCCCGTAGGAAAATCCCACGAGCA
>Ga0209085_1000224_pt1 | contig 43819 bp, 45 predicted proteins | sample C_131016_EF_Meta_FD_187310 | JGI IMG/M metagenome (GOLD analysis project Ga0209085, IMG submission 187310) | Freshwater microbial communities from Lake Croche, Canada to study carbon cycling - C_131016_EF_MetaG (SPAdes) (version 2) | ecosystem: Environmental > Aquatic > Freshwater > Lake... | reverse complement strand
TATGTGAAGGATCAGTACGACCGATTGGCCGAGCTGAGCCCTCCTATTCCTAGTTCGGTTGCAAGGGAGTTTTCTCACCGTATGGAAAAATACATGGATATCTCCAAGCCAGAGGAGACAAATGGATTAAATAAGATTGAGATCTTCGTGGATTCGGCTAATGAGCTTGGAGGCATGGTGAGCCCTCTCCCTGCTCCTCCTTCTCCATCGGCTCCCATGGCGAAGATCGGACAGGCTCCGAAACAGGTGCAGGCACAGCCCCCAAAGCCATCCGCGTAAGGGTGTAGTTGCGTTTTCGGTACAGGGTATTCCTCGCTCCAAACTGACGGCGGAACTGGGGATCCACAATATCCACAATAAGAGGATGAACCTTTCTCGTCGATTTTTCAACTCGCAAAATACGACCGACAATCTGGTCAATGTCAGGTCGGGGTGTTGCCATGACTAACGTATTTAATGTTGGAACATCAAACCCTTCACGACACATTGTATATGTCGCAATTAGGATCTTCTTAGATGCACAGAACTCTGCCCTCTGACTTGATTTTACAGTCTGTGAAAGGATACATGCAGTTTCTCTGACTGGTTCAGACAGTCCATCAAGAATGTCCTTGCAGTGCTGAACACGGTCAGACAGCACAAGGATCTGACGACCATCCTCAAGGATATCTTCAATAATCCCACAGAGCCACTTTGTTCTGTCTTCGCACTCTGCAAGTTTGTTTACCATCGCAGGAACACACACGTACCCCTGCGAACTCATCACAATCTCGTTGAAAGCATCGTCATTATTCACATACTCAAACACCTCAACATTAACCTTGGTATCTACGGAGTCACCTGTATCGGACTTGTAGAGCAACGGACCAAGAAACCAGTGAATCACATGCATCAATTTGTCCTTGCGGTCAGGAGTCGCTGACAGACCTAGCATATATTTCGAGGTGACTTTTGGTAACGCCTGCACAAACACCTCCGAAGCGATGTGATGACACTCGTCCACAATGACAAGTCCGATTGGCTTGAACACATCTATATTCAATTCCTTCATAGAAAGTGTCTGCAACATAACGATGATGACGTCCCTGTCGGCTACATCGCAGACACCCGCTTGAACCCTCCCGATTCTCGCTTTCGGTAGAAAGGATTTGATGCGATCTTCCCACTGGTCTCGCAAGAAGGTGTTATGGACCACAACAAGGGTGGGGAGGCGAAGACGAGAGGCGATATACAATGCACAGACAGTCTTGCCTCCACCTGTGTGGAGTGAGATAATGCCATCATGTGGTTCGGGTAACAAGAAGGAGTTGACAACTGGAAGCTGAACTGGGCGGATGGATCCTGCAAAGGTCCAGTACTTTGCATCAGTTTCGGCGACATCTCGCTTGGATGGAACCTCTCCGAACTTCTCGATTCCGTAGTGCTTGGGGAGATAGAGATGATGCTTATCTTCACAGTACACGGGATACCTTGGAACTGCATGGGGATTGATGAGTGAGAAGGGCTTGACTGTGAGAGCTTTCTTGATGGCAAACTCATTTGGACCCTTGGCAATTTGGTATCCATTGATCGTCAACATGGTGCCTTCTTACTTATTTGACCTCCTACGTTTCATTTTCTGTATAGAAAACCAAATGTGGAAGATTGTTGCTGCTGAATATCTTGGAACCCTATTGCTGATCGGTGTGATTGCCCTTGTTGGAAACCCCCTTGCGATCAGCGGTGCCCTGCTGGCGGGCATCATGCTGTTCGGTAGCTTCTCGGGCGGCCACTTCAACCCTGCGGTGACGTTCTGGGCGTTCCTCAAGAACAAGGTCGGTGCCCAGCGTGCTCTGCTTCATATCGCCGCTCAGCTGGCGGCCGCTGCGACTGTCTGGCAGTTTAGTTAATCGTAATCACGGCTAATGTCCGTGTAGAGAACCTGATCAATCGTTGACATGACAGACTCCTCAGCGTCCTCAAGGTCGCTCACGTGGTACATCACTGGCGGGCCAGTGACAGGAGATATCTGGATCTTCTCGGCGGGGTCCTGATCGAAACGGAGAGCGCCGAACACGTTACCGAGGTAGCGACGAGCCTCGTCACGAGAGAACTTGAAGCGGTAGATCGAGCGGCTCGCCGAATCGCCAGGAGTGAAGGTGATCTTCAGCTGATCAGTCGCCTGCTCTCCACGGAACACATCAATCTTATCATCACGGCGGTTGCTGTCAGAGTAGATAAGCCAAATCGTAAGCACTAGCATTGTCTAATCTACCAGGTCACGTTTAAATAGGTTCATCTCCACGGTCAAACATATCGGGCTGTAAATCGTCACGACCATCATTATTCGGTCCATTGGAGTAGTCCCCATAATTGCCACGCTCCACAATATCCTCTGTAATCGGTAGATCACCCTGATCTTGATAATCCACTGGGCGACCCACTCCTGTCTCCTCTTCCTCGGTCCTCTTCTCCTCGGCAACCTCCTTTGCAAAGAGGATACGATCCTGCTTGGTGATGATGTAGGGCGCCAATCCACGGTCCACGAGTTCCTTGGTGATTTCACGATCAGCGTCCGTCATCAGTCGGAACCGCTCAGTGAAGGTGATACGCTCCTTTGCTTTGAGACTGTTCGTGATTTCGGTTGCCTTCTTCACATCTGCTGTCAGCATCATCAGCGCAAGGTCATTCTTCTTCATCGCATCCAGTTTCGTCTTCTTGAGAGGATCCTTGTTGATTTCCTTGACTGCCTCAAACACGTATCCCTTCGTGATATCACGGAGGTCATCGCTTTTCTGAGTAGGGTCAATCGTCTTCACGGGTGGCAGTTCCTGTAACACGCTGCCCAGACGGGTCGCAATCATCACATTGGTATGCCAATCCTCAGAGGCACCATCCTTGCCTAACTTCAATCGAGCAATCACTTCCTTATCCTTCACTGGAACCGTAACAGGCGCCACACGATCGGACTCAGACTGCTCAATCAGCTTCTTCAGTGACTCGGGCTTCTCAAAGTGATTGATCCCCGACCTCAGTGGAACTTCAGGCTGCCTGATCTTCGGAGGGCGGGCGCTTGTCCAGTAGGCACGATACGAGTGACACACAGGGGGCGTCTTGATGTTTCCGAACGTCTCCTTGGCTGGCATCGCAAGATCTCCAGGAATCATCGTGTTTGGTTCGGCAGTGACCTCAACAGGAGCGGTTGCCTTTGCACGTTCAAGAGCAGAACGCATCGGCTCAGATCCCTTGAGGATTGTGTCCAACGTCTTCTGAACCAGGACATGGACCTTCTTAGGCGAATTCAGGACTGATCGCATGGTAGAAGCACTAGATCCCTTGAACGAAGTCGGGTAAGCCTCCAGCGTCTTGGTCAGCACAAGGATCATGCTATCAATGATCGTATATCCATCTGGCTTCGGCGCATCACGTGGATATCCTCGGATCGTGAGAGGCTTCTTTCCAAACGCCCTGCGAGGAACCAGAGCTGGAACATGGGACTGCATCAGAAGAATTGCCTGAGCAATACCAGCCACACCACCATCGAGCTTTGCCTTCTCAAGCTGGGCGGCAATCTTGCGACCAATGTCTAGAATAGGAATGAACTGATCCACCTCGGGGAAGATATGGAGCAGAGAGATCAACATGAAAAACACCTCATCCGAAGGCTTGGAGAAGTCAAAGAGCTCCTTTAGGGATGACAGGCTCTTCACGTGATCATTTGCTACATTCCCGAATGTCTTCACTGGCAGAGCTTCTGCATGACGGATGACCCTGCCATCATCTGTGAACTCCTCCTGTTCCTCAAGAACATCCGAATTGACCTGCTCACCACAATACTTGCACACACGGAAGCCATCCTCACGAGCTGTCCAGGTATCGTAAAACAGGCGCCGATCGATAGCCAGATCACCACCCAGGATCGCAAGCGTGTGAGAACAGATCAAGAACAGACCCTTGGAGTCCACATAGGTCCTGTTGGCAGTCACAGATTCACGCAGGAGATCCGTGATGTCCCTGAGCTTATCTTCAGCAAACCGACGCTTGTCTTCAAGGATCGCAACAACCTCCTTGCGAAGCTGGGAAATCTCACGAGTGGGATTGGACACTTTTTCTTCCTTTTGCTGCTTTGCCTCGATTGGACGAGCAGCTACGAGCGCCTTCACATAGGTATCAAGGATCGTTGAGGGGGTTGTCTCCTTCCACTGAAGACGCTTCTGATGGCCGTCACGCTTCCTCTCCTGCTTCACCAGTTCAAGAGGAATACACTGGTAGGTAACCTTTGATCCCCAGGTCCTTCGCAGGATTCCACGAATAGAGAAATCATGAAAGTCAAGTCCATCTAGATCACACTCTGCAATGGTGGTCTTTGGGTATTCAAACTCGGCATCGGAACCAGGAGACATTGCAACCGTTCCATTCTGTCCTGCCTGAGACAGAAGCATATGAACAACCAGCTCACCACCATCGATCTGCTCCATCAGCCACTGACGGGAAGAATACCCAGGCGAATAGTCGGCGTAATACTTCATCAGGTTCTCAGAGGGCTTATCTCCAGTAGGCTTAGGGAAGTCAATCGCAGCAGGCTCAGCTGCAACAGGTTGGGGTTCGGCTGGAGGGAAACGGCTCTTCCACGACTTCCACGGAATATCCGAAAGTTTGATGTCATAGACCTTAAGATACTTCATGCCCTCACCATAGGGATCAGACGTCACGGGAACCGCATGGGTCAGAATGGCATCCATAGATGGGACAACCTCAGACAAAGGAGCTGTTGACTCAACCATCACGGCATCACTGGACTTCAGGAACGGATGTTCGGGCAACGGATTCGGAATCGGAACAGGACGCTTCTTTGCATAGTAGCCCTTGAAGTTCACAGAGTCCGTCGTGTTTGCCATCGGCACCGACAGAATGTCAAACCGTCCATCCTCGTGACGCTGGGTACGAGTGTACTGAAACGTGGGCAATGCACGAATCGGCTCCTTTCCATCGTCATTCACGAACTGAGTGGGAACCTCTAGCGAATAAGGCGTCCCTTCCTTCTCGGTTGCATATGGCTTCGGAAGCGAAGTATTCATTGAACGGTAAAAATGCGGAAGCCGAACACGGTCCTCTGCAAACAACGGGATCCATGACTGATCATAGGAATACGCAGTTGTGTCAGCAGACTCATACACGGGATTAATCCAATCAAATCGCTTTCCGTATTCAGGCTCACGCAAAAGATAGGTGTCTGACGTGGGAACAATGTAGTCCGAATAAAGATCACGGAGACGGTCAGCCTCACCCTTTAAGACCTCCATCTGGAACTTGGTCGTCCGTCCACGAGGAATCATCTTTTCATATGCATCACCCACCTGTTCCTCCAACGTATAAAAACGGATTGTTTCAGGTCGCTGAATGGTTTCATCGTATTCAATGTCCTCAATGACTTGAAAGTCAGAGGGCTCGAATGTGAATAGTTCACTCATTATACTGACTTAAGAATGCTTTCACAGAGTGCCACCGCCTCTGCCTTGAACCGCTCAATGACCTTCTCGGGCGCAACCTTGCTACTGAATCGCACAATCATCTTTGGCAGAAGCGGGTGAACAATACGATAGGACACGTACTCAACCAGAGCAGCATCATAGATGAGACTCTGTGCAAGAGCGCCGATCGTGTGACCATCCTCATCTGTCTCGATCGAATACCAGTTGCCCTCCTCACGCAGAATGGGATTCTCGCACCAGGTCTCAATCTTCTTCTTGAAGATCGTGGCTGCCTGCTTCAGAAGCTCCTTTGCGGGAGTAACACCAATGCTCTCCACTGTAAAGTCAAACCAATACGGGCGCCCGTCCTTATCACGAGCATACGAGCGCTGGATCTCATAGTTGTCAAAGATCTTTGCACGGGTCGCACGCTCTACCTCATCGTCTCCTGCAACTGCAACATAGCTATCCTTGTCCAGCTTTGCGAGTTCCTGGTCAATGTGGTTCTTGAATGTAGCCACGCAAACCTGTGACGCACCCTTGGTCTCCACTGCAAGTGTCGCCTTGACGTGGATTGACTCGGACGGCTGAAGGCGCATGAAGAACAGTGGCGTGTCCAGGTCACGATCCTTGAGGATCACATTCTTGCGAGGGCCGTCCACGATAAAGTCATCCGTGGTCACCTCGACTGCAGCTTTACGTGTCAAATCAGGCGTAGCAGGAGGAAAGAACCGAAGCTCAAGCTTTGTATCACGGATCACAGCCGTCTCATCGGGCTTGACATTCACAGGAAGCATCTCCACTCGGTGCTTGAGCATCTCATGAATCATCTTAGTTGAGTTGTCGATAATATTGACGTCCTTGATCACAACCGTAGGAATCTCTGCAAGCAGAATACGGCGAAGACCATTGACGAAGGAAACAGGAACATTCTTAAACTCACAGTCCAGCCGATAGCCACCAAGAGAAATCGTAGAGGACTCCATTGTATCTACGTTGTCTTTCGTTATACCTTATCCGTTTTTTTCAAGAGAGACAGCAACGAGATGAACAATCAGCCGATCCTTTTCTATAGCACACGTTGCTCTCACTCTCAGCAGATTATCCAGACGCTGAAGGGTCTCAAGAAGGAGAGCCTTTGCAGGATGTTTTCTATCGACGGTAAGCAGCGCCACGAGCTCCCTCCGTTTCTGAAGAGCGTTCCTACACTCTACAACCCCGAGACAAAGGACGTGTACATTGGAAAGGATATCTATGCATACATTGCCAAGCCCGTCACATCTCGTCGTGAGGTTCCGACGCAACAGCAGCCACAGGTTGCCGCCCAGCAGCCCACTGGGTCCAAGCTCAGTGTCCAGGGTGGAAATGAGGGTATCCAGGAGTGGTCGTTTGCTGGATCTGGGTTCTCGGATATGTACTCTGACTGGGCTACGCCGAACAAGTTTGTTGCAGATGAGCTTTATTACACCTACATTGGAAATACCCAGTACACTCCTCCTCAACCCGAGCCTGAGACCAAGCAGAGCTATGACGGTGATAAGGCTGGACGCAACAATGATCTTGCTGCACGGATGGAACAGATGCAGAAGCAGCGTGACTCCGAGTTTGCGGGCCCTGTGCGTCAGTAGACTTACACATTCTACCAAAGTAAAGAGTAATGTCTAAGAAGATCTTTATGGACGCATTTTTCACCCAGTTTCACGCCTTCCTGAGTGAACTTGCTCGAGTCTTCCCAGATGACCCCGACTTCCCTGCATATGACACGGCGCTTGGTCTCATGAAGATGGGTAATCCTGCACTTGTATTGTCTGAGTTCACGAAGCACGTTATCCCGTTTGAGACAATGATTCGTGAGAAGAACTCTGATTTCTTTTTGAAGCATGACTTCTCTGAGTTTGATCCTGACAACACAATGGACCCTATCATTAAAAAATTGAAGGGTTACTGGGAGGGTATGTCAGAGGCAAACAAGGACGCCATCTGGAAGTATATCATCCTGCTTGTGGATATCTCAAAGCGGTGTTGAATCCTCAATGCCATATAACCCCCTCGGGTTCAGAGCCACCAGCTCATCCACAGCCGCCTTCGGATCTCCAAAGTTCTGGAACAGGATCCGAATCGCCTCTGCAGGTGTCCACTTTTCATCAAGCGTCGGGTCATCTGGGATCTCAATATCCTGCTCGTAGAATGAATCCACCATCTCCTTCAACACAGCACGACTACACCTCTTGAAATGAACAATCATATCGACACGGCCAGGACGAATCAGGGCCTTGTCAATACGTTCAGGGTAGTTAGACGAGAACGCAATAATACGACCATTTGCCTCCAGAGTTCCATCCAGAAGGTTCAGTAGGAACGACAGGTCAAAGGTATCCTTCTCATCCTGTTTCCTATCGCCAAAGATATCGTCATCCTTCTTCTTTTCCTCCACAACGGGCTTCTTCCACTCACGACTGAGAACCACATCACCCATGGCATCAATGTCCTCAATCACGTAGAGGCGCTCTGCCACGGGGATGGTGTACTTCTCCGTATTGACGCCATTGAACACATGGATCTCGTCGTTGAAGAAGAGGTGCTGGAGCTGCTGCTTGGTCTTGATCTCAGACAGCTGGATGTTGATGATATGACGGCGGCCCGCATTTGCAATGGCCTTGATGGAAGACGTCTTGCCTGTTCCTGCAGGACCATGGAACATGAACCCCAGAGTGTAGGGAATGCCCTTCTTCTCATACCAGTCTCGGTGCTCAAGGAAAAACTTGACACGATCACGAACCTGCTTTCGCTGCTCAAAGAAAACGTTCTCAAACGTGCGGGTCGTCACAAACTTGGTTTTGGTGTAGACGAGGTGAGTAGACGGAAGCGGATTCTGAACAGAGCCCTTTGCCTTTGTCTGAACCATCTGGTCAAAATAATACCGATGAGAACCTAGTTTGTTTGCCATACGGCGCTCGTAGTCCGTGTTGCAGTTATCCACAAAGGTCTGAAGGTGCTGAACATCATGCTCGTAGCAATAAAGCCTGAACTTGATAATCTCGGGTGCGCCATCCGTGATCTTGAGATCAATCAGCTCAAAGTACACATCGTTATCAAGGCACACAGGCTCAAACTCGTTCGGGAGGTAATCGTGGTTAGTCACACCGAGCAGGCTCTTCATCGCAGGCAAAGTAGTCACAAAGAACACCACCGCATCCATGCGACTTGAATACATGGTTGACTGAGTCGGTCTGTTTGCGTTCTGCTGAGGAGGCGATCCCCGTTCACAGGTAATTGTTGCCCTGGGTGTCTTGAGAGCTGACTGGGGAACTTCAGCTGTACCAGGCTTCCTACGAGCACAGCAAAACGCCCTCGCCCACGATGACCACGTAGGGAAGGTCTTGACGGCAATGTCGAACCCATTGAGTGCAAGGATGTTCAACATTGGGTTTTTTGTAGCGGGCATTTGCAGCATCATTTGAGTCTTGAGGATCTCGTTGAACTGCATGCTTTATATGACGCCATACGATGTAATACACTTGTCTAACGTGGAACCCGTCTGATGGACAGGCTTGGTCCTGCGTAACCTGAGTTCCTTGGATGCCTTGTCAACTGTTTCCTGAGACAGACTCACAAACTTCTTGACATCACGGATCGGGCCCTGGACATTCATGGTAGGAACGTACAGGCGGAGAGGAGGTAACTGGACTGCGATCATATCTTCAGAGTTTGCAACATACTCACGGAACTGCTCAATGTCCAGAGGACCTCCAAACATTCGGAGCATATGGCGATGCGGAGCTGGAGTCAGGGTCTTATTGACATACAGGGTCCGATACAGGTCCGACAGAAGGGCGTGGCGGGTCCAGCGTGATACATCGTTTACGGCAATGTCGTTGTAAAGATATGACAGGGCGCACTCGGGAGAGCAGTAATGACCCTCACAGATATACATATTCTCATACGCATCGTAGCTCACAGGCAGAACTGTAGCCTTCCAAGGGAACGGATGGCAGCACCACAGACAAGCCGTTGTTGCGCCATACAGAGGACTACGTGTTCGTGCAAGGATGTCCTTCATGGTGTCCGTGTTAAACCGATCTGCAATACGTGAGCTTTCAACCGAAGAGAGAATCTCGGCATAGTTTGTTGCCGTCTGTGTTGGCTCGGACCAAGTTGCCTGGGTCACATCCACGAAAGATTCTGTGCTCCCTGCAGGCACAGGTAGGTTTCCTTCTGTAGGAAGTCGTAATGAAAAAATTACAGGGGCTTCGGGAAGCTGTTTTCTAGGAGGCATTAGTTTCTTAAAGCGAACTCACTGAAAGCCCAACTCATTTAAAACGAATGATGTTCAGTCAGGTACACTAGTCTCACCTAAGAATGACGGACCTTTCTACAGCATATCAGCGCAAGACGCACCGTGAGCACATCCTCGACCTCCCCGACACCTACATTGGCAGTGTGACAACTGCTGAGGAAGAGGTGTTCCTTCGAAATGACGACTCCTTCAAGTCAGCAACCATTCCAGTGAATCCAGGCTTCTACAAGCTAATCGATGAGCTTCTGGTGAACGCTCATGACCAGGTTGTACGCCTTCGCAGTCGCCAGTCTACAAACCCAGTGAAGAACATTACCATCAAGTGCGATGCAGAGCAGTTTGTCATCACGAATGATGGCGAACCCATCGACGTTGCAGAGCACCCAGAACACAAGGTCTGGATTCCTCAGATGATCTTCGGTGAGCTGTTGACGTCAGCAAACTACAACAAGGATGAGAAGAAGCTGGTGGGTGGTAAGAACGGCTACGGCGTGAAGCTTGTCAACATCTTTGCGCGGGAGATGGCGGTCGAGGTCATTGACCAGGCCCGCGGCCTCGCCTACTCACAGGTTTTCAAGAAGAACATGACGCAGATCGAGAAGCCGATCGTCAATAAGAGCAAGCACAAGTCACTGGTGTCGGTCAGCTGGATGCCCGACTTTGCACGGTTTGGAATGCAGAACATCAATGAGGGCATGCAACGACTGATCGAGCGCCGTGTTTGGGATCTGGCGATGACCCTGGGCAAGGAGGTGAAGGTGACCTGGAACGGAACGGCGGTGAAGTGCAAGAACCTGACCGAGTATGCCAAGGCCTTCGGCTGCGATCCCGTGATCTACGAGACCCCAAATGAGCGCTGGCACATTGCGATTGCCGACAGCCCCACAGACAAGGCGTTCAGCATGTCCTTTGTGAACGGCATCTGGACCTCGAAGGGTGGCACGCACGTCGATGGTGTCACGAACCAGGTGGTCGGTCACATCGTAGAGTACTTGGAGACGAAGAAGAAGGTCAAGGTTAAGCCGAGTCTTGTCAAGGACCACCTCGCAGTCTTCGTGACCTCAATGATTGAGAACCCGAGCTTTACCAGCCAGACTAAGGAGACGCTGACGACCAAGGCGAGCGCTTTCGGGTCCAGTTTCAAGCTGAGCGACGATGCGCTCAAGAAGATTGTGAGCAAGCTGGCGATCGTGCCAAAGATCCTGGAGGCGCAGTCAGCCAAGGACGCCAAGGATAACAGCAAGACAGACGGCAAGAAGCAGTCTCGTATCACAGGCATCCCCAAGCTGGATGATGCTGTGAGCGCTGGAACCAAGGACTCAGCGAAGTGCACGCTGATCCTTACAGAGGGAGATTCAGCTAAGGCGATGGCTTTGTCTGGTCTGTCTCAGGAACAGCGCAAGTTCTTCGGCGTCTATCCGCTCAAGGGTAAGGTGCTGAACGTCAAGGACACAAGCGATGCCAAGGTTGAGCAGACCAAGGAGATTGCAGAGCTGAAGAAGATCATCGGCTTGACTTCAGGCAAGAAGTACACAGATGTGAAGGACCTGCGTTACGGGTCAATCATGATCATGACGGATCAGGATCTGGATGGCAGCCACATTCGAGGCCTACTGATCAATCTGTTCCACGAGCTCTGGCACGAGCTGATTGCGATCCCTGGCTTCCTGACCTACATGGCGACACCGATCGTCAAGGCGAACAAGGGCAAGGAGAGCCGCATCTTCTACTCACAGTACGAGTACGAGCAGTGGCGGGCAGGTGAAGGATCCAAGGGCTGGAAGGTCAAGTACTACAAGGGACTTGGTACCTCGACTCGGGATGAGGCGAAGGACTACTTCAGCAAGGTCAATGCGGTTCGCTTTGACTACGATGACAAGGCGGACAAGTCAATTGATCTGGCCTTCAACAAGCAACGAGCCGATGACCGCAAGGAATGGCTCAAGGGCTACGATCGCACAGCCCTGATTCCTACGGGCAACAGGGTTCCGTATGATGACTTCATTCACAAGGACCTGATCCATTTCAGTTACTACAATCTGGAGCGCTCCATCCCGAGCGTGATGGATGGTCTCAAGACCTCTCAGCGCAAGATCCTCTATGCGGCGTTCAAGAGGAACCTGTCACAGGAGATCAGGGTGGCCCAGTTCGCAGGATACGTGTCAGAGCACACAGGCTACCACCACGGTGAAGCCTCGCTGAACGAGACCATCGTGGGCATGGCTCAGGACTTCATGGGATCCAACAATATCCCGTGGCTTGTTCCACAGGGACAGTTCGGCACCCGTATCCAGGGTGGCAAGGACGCAGCCTCGCCCCGTTATATCCACACCTACCTCCAGCCTCGTGTTCGCAAGCTGGTCCCAGAGGAAGACTTTGCAGTGCTAAAGTATCGTGATGATGACGGTCTGCCAGTTGAGCCTGAGTGGTATGCACCTGTCCTGCCGATGCTCCTGGTCAACGGCGCTCGTGGCATTGGCACTGGGTATTCTACCTACATTCCGCCGTGCGATCCAAAGGTCATCAAGCACATGCTGACACGGAAGATCGTGGCTGGCACTCCTCTGAATAGCACGACGCTCGTGCCGTACTTTGAGGGCTTCAAGGGTACCTACACCGAGGATGGCGTGGTTGGCGTGTTCAAGAAGGAGAAGGATGAGTTCGTGGTCACCGAGCTACCGCCTGGCACCTGGACGTCTGACTACCGTGAGTGGCTGGAGAAAGAGCTGGCGGAGGGTCGCATTAAGGACTTCAGCGACACATCCACGGACCAGCAGATCAATATCCGCATCAAGGGGATTGAGGAGAAGGCACTGGTGAAGTCGCTGACAGAGAAGATCCGTACGACGAACATGCACGCCTTCAATCACGAGGGTGTCATCACCAAGTACGAGACGCTGAACGACATTCTGCTCGAATTCTGGAGTGTGCGCCTGAACCTCTACGAGACTCGCCGACAGCACCAGATCAAGGTACTGAAGGAGAAGCTGCCGTATCACATCAATGTGGTCCGCTTCATCCGTGACCAGATCAAGGATGAGCCTGAGGCAAACCTCAAGAAGAAGAGCCTGAAGGAGTGCGATGACATCCTGAGCAAGCTCGAGTACCAGCACGTCGATGGTAGCTATGAGTACATTATGCGGCTGCCCGTGTCGGCGTTCACGTCTGAGAAGATTGCCAAGCACGAGAAGGATATGGCGGATCTGAAGGCAGAGATCGATCGACTGGAGAATACGAACGCGCAGCAGATGTGGCTCGCAGATTTAGAGCAGGTATAAATAAGAAGAGTATGAGCAACTACTTAGACTTACTTGTCCAACAGGACACTGCATCAAGAAATATGTATAACTTTGATCCGAGGGCACTCATGCAGCAGACACGATTTGCTAAGAACATTGAGCCTTTTTCATCTGGACCCGATGTCCCATCAGTGTCCTACACAGATCAGCAGGTTGGATCTCATTCAGACAGCAGTATTGTGCAAGAGTCCCCTAAGACGGTTTCTGTTAAACGCTATGTGATCATGGACACCTCCCAGCGTGATTGGGTGAAGCAGCCAAATCCGTTCTCTAATCTTGTGTTCACGTTCGGGGCTCAGAACACAAACACCTCCAATCCACCAGTTTATTCAAACAACCCGTTTGTACCAACCTTTTCTCAGGAACAGCAGTTGCTTGCCTCTCCACTCCCTGGAATGCCAAACAAGCTTGGGTGGACACTGTCTAACGTAAAGTACCCTGCATACAACTCAAGCCTGCCAAACGGGAACTTTATTGCATATGACACTGGATACAGCATTGCTCCCTCGGGTGCTGGATTTGGAAGCGTCTTTACACCGTGTAACGTAGCTGCGATTCGCCTGGTTCGTGCGGTCATGCCTCAGCGTCAGTTTTTTCAGCTTCCCATTATTCCCTCTGGATCCAATGCAGCAATCTCAACGATTATCCAGACAAGTTTGGCAGATAATGCATTCTCTACCTTCTCAACCTATCCCTATCTGATGATTCAGCTCAGTGAGTATTTCGGACAGTATGTTGGTGGAAACGAGACAACCCGTCGTTCATTTTCCGTCATGACACAGAAGCAACGTCAGCAGCAGACCTTCAACACCTCAGTGGGTGTTCAGCAGTTTGACTATGAAGCATGGTCACAGGAAGCTCTGCAGCTTCAGAGCCCTATTACAAATCTTCAGCGCCTTCAGATTAGTGTGTCAGATCCAATTGGAAACGTGTTTATTCATAGTGATACCCTCACAGTCTCCCTGATGCAAACTGATGCGGATGGAATGTACATCCGATGCTTCACTCCGAACTATCAGTATTTCAGTGGAAATGAAATGCGAATTGGCGATCGTGTTGTGTTCTACCAACCGACGATTTCAAATATGTTAAAGTCGTCTTACATTGCGATTCAGAACGCAGACAAGACAAAGTTTCTTCAAGCCCTGTCTGTTGGAACATTCCCTGTGCTTCAGTTGCTAGACTATGTGCAGAACGCAGACGGTGTCTACGTTGATCGTGGAACCCTTGCACCACGCACTGTGCCGTATATTTCGTCATTTAACGGATTCATGATTCCGAACTTTTTCACGGCGGGGTCTGAAGGCAATACAACTCCGACCTATCCAGGATCGATTGATCAAGGAACCTATACAATTCTTGAGCCAAGCGTTCTTGTTGGATCCAATCTTGAGTTTATGAATGCAAGTATTCAGCCCGTGTACACTCTTGAACTTGACATCCTCCAGCCCGACACAGGTGGAATAGGTGGAAAGATTGTCGTATAATAAAGCAATGAGTTCTCCTCTTGTTGACCTGAGCGCCAATTCTCTGTCTGACTTTTACACTGGAACTGCAATCCCGAATGCCCCCAAGCACACAGGGCGTCTCCCACTGTCTGGAGATGAGGAAAAGTCTACTCTGCCTCCGTACAGCATGACCGCCAAGGAGCCGTATGTTGTCCCGTCCCGTGTTGCCGAGCAGATGCAGTACCGTCACGAGGCGACGCCCCTGAACAGTGTGTTCTTCAGCGAGGCGAACCTTGACAATCTCCAGAAGATGATTGCTGATGCAGTCTACCAAATGAGTGGTTCTAAGCGCTATGTCATCGGTCCTCAGAGCGAGGCAGACCTGAAGACGGTGATGCGGTCGTACTACCTGCAGTATGCTCAGAATGACCCTGCTCGTGTTGGTGAGGAGCTTGAGGTGCTGAACAACCGTGTCATCGGATGGTGCGCCAACAACATCCTGGTCGAGATCGAGGCATACAAGTCTTACCGCAAGGACATTGAGGACTTCCCTGCACCCATCGAGCGCCCCGTGATGACGAACATTTACGGAACGCGGACAGGAGAATTACGTTCATTTTTTTGAAGGAATAAACCACTCATTATAGTTCGTTTGGCATTTTCTATCTAAGTGTCGCTACCTTGTAATGTTGGTGAGGTTTCATGACCGAGTGTTTCTTCAAGAAGGGCGATGGTTTCTATGGGACACCTCGCTAGGTCTGTTTCGTCCAATTGATAACTATGCGTGGGACGGAACAAAGTATGTTGTAGATGATCTTGCGTACCGTAAGGATCCACTTGCAAAGACCTATTGCTTTGGATCGGCTGAGATGCTTGCCAAGTGTGTTGAGCTCAGTAAGAAGTATGAGAGCAAGATTGAGGCCGCTTCTGTTCCAACGTTTCTCTCGATTGGAACCCTTGAATGGTTCCGTGACCGTCCTGTGAACTTTACTCATGCAGCACCCAAAGACGCTGCTTCGTGGAAGAAGCTGGTGAATGGAAATCGTCGTACATGCAAGCGGCGTTCAAGCAAAAGATTTACAAAGCGCACCATCTAAGAATAGAAATGAGAGTGAACATTATTTACAACTCAAACTCCACGGGTCTCAACCAGGATGCATCGTTGCTTCATGGTGTACTCGTGCTTGCTTTGGGGAAGGAGACGGTAATCCGCCACGTTCCTCATTTTCATCCGCAGTGTGATGAGGCTGAACTCAACTTTTTCATTGAGTCCATTAATCCCGCTCTGTTCACATATGCGGCCAAGAACATTTGGATCCCGAACCCCGAGTGGACCTGTAAGACGTGGGAACCCTATATGAAGATGGTGGACATCTGGGTTAAGACACGTGAAGCAGAGAAGATCTTTGCGGTTCTTGGTATTTCCACGACCTATATCGGATGGACGTCTGTGGACAAGATGCTTCCCCCGTCCAAGGACTACGATCAGGCAATCGTTCCTGTCGGAAAGAACAGCTGGAGGTACCCGAAGCCGATCATCCAGGCCTACATGAGGATCCGTGAGCAGAACCCCAGTCTCTACACGAAGCTTCCTGTTCTCCATATTGTGTGCCAGCTTGATCTTCCAGAGATCCCTGAGAGTGTCTCTACCAAGATCCTTGTCTACAAGGAGAAGATGCCCGTTGCAGAGTATGACAAGCTCCTCCACACGTGTGGTGCCGTGATCTCTACATCAGCTGCGGAAGGGTTTGGGCATGCAGTCAATGAGGCAATGTCAGCAGGATGCTATCCGATCTTGTCTAGGATTGGACCTCACCAGGAGCTTGCAAACAATTGCCGTATCATCCTGGCCGCAAAGACGGTCCCTCATCCCGAGTGTCTTGGTGATCTGGTTGATGTCAGCGTTGAGTCTATCATCCGCTGCTTGGATGGCTACGTCCACGAAGAGGTCGCTTCAAAGAAGAACACTAGCATAGAGTCCAGGCAGACCTACGAGAAGCGTCACGAGACGTTTATTGAGCGTCTTGATGAGTGTATCACTGCACTTGTGAAGGATATGCCAGAGTACTGCATGAAGGATAAGCTTCCAAAGGAGGACGAGCTTCCTAATGTCTCGATCATCACGATCACCCGTGACCGCCGACCTTTCATCCCTCTTGCAAAGTACTCGTTCATGTGCCAGACGTATCCGTCTGAGAAGATTGAGTGGATTATCATGGATGACGGAGATGACCAGATTAAGGACCTTGTTTCGGATCTGCCGAATGTGAGGTACTTCTTGACAGACGAGAAGATGACGATTGGTGCAAAGCGGAACTTGGCCATCTCTCATGCGTCCCATGATATCTTTGTGATGCTAGATGATGACGATGTGTACCCGAACAACAGTGTTCTTACACGTGTTGCAAACCTGCTTATGGAGCCTCGCAAGGAGTGTCTGTTTTCCACAGTGATTCCCTGCTATGACATTCATGAGAAGAAGTCGTTCATGAATGTTCCTCCGAGCAAGCTTGCGATGCATGATCGTGTGTCAGAGGCAACACTGTGCTTCACTCGTTCCTTTTGGGAGGCTGGCAAGTTCCCTGATCAGCAGATCGCAGAGGGATCCTTCATCAAGGGTCGTGAGCAGCAGTGCCGTGAGATGTCTCCGCAGGATATCATTGTGAGCCTGATCCATAAGAAGAACACGTCATCTCGCAAGGCCCCGTCAATGAAGGAGCCGAATGGATGCCACTATGGATTTTCTGACGAGCTCTTTACGTTAGTTACAGAGATCGGAGAGTCTATTAATCAATAATGCTCATTCACACCGTGCCAGACAAGTTCTGGTATTGGTATGGCAATTTTTCACGATGTTTACGAGAAGGACGGATTGAATCAGACTTGATTCAGCTGATCCACGAACGAGATCCGAGTATGGTTATTATTTTTCCAAGATCAGACGGTTTTGTAAAAACAATTGAAATAGGATCTGAATCAACCATTGACCAAACAACTATTGATGAGATGAAATCCAAAGTCCCTCCTGGACGAAAGTATATCTTGGTTGGACTCTGTACACGAGAGTTTAATGATGAGAGGCTCTTGTTAGCACCTCTTGATGACGAATCGTATACGCACGGTGTTCACTTCTCCGTCAGCTCACGGACTCACATTCCGCCTTGGGAAGAACGATCGCCGATTGCCTTTTGGCGTGGAGGCGTTTCGGGCGGAACCTACCCTACCGTGAGAACACGACTGGTTGAGTATATGTGTGACTATCCGTATTCAGACTTCAAGTTTGTACCAACCGATGAAAGCCACCTCCGAACAGGACCTATGGATATGACCGACAAACGTATGTTTGATCAGGATCGTCATATCAATTATCAGGTCACATTCAAGTACATCCTCATTCTTGATGGCGCATGTATTGCATCTGCACATCAGTGGGTTTTTGCTTCTGGATCAGTGCCGATCCTGTTATCGCACCCAGAGAACAATTTTTGGTTCAAGAAGTATCTTCGGCCATGGGTTCATTATGTTCCCGTGAACTACGATATGTCCAATCTAAAGCAGACGATTGAATGGCTACGCAGTCACGATGAGGAAGCCAAGCAGATTGCAGACAATGCGATGCACTTCGCCCTTACGGTCTTGAGTCCAGAGTTTCAATGCGGATATTTACGTGAAGAAGTCATCAGATTAACACAGTAAGGATGCTCGAAGAGTACGTCTTTGCACGGCATACGCACTTGCACGATATGGCATGGTATGGGGAGTTTTCAAGCTGTCATTCGGGCGGTGCGATTGTACAGGTCATCAAAGAGACGATCCATGGACTTCCGAAGCCACTCAAGTTTGTCTTGACCATGGCGGATGGGTATTCATCTGATCCAAATTCTCTCCTTGCAGTCAAGGATCGTGAGAACTTTGAAAGCAACATAACTGGACCCAATGCGATTGTGGGGGTTCTTTGCACACGAGACTTCAATGATCCACGTGCACTTCTTATGCCGTTAGATGACGAGTCGTTCATGAAAGGCGTCGTTGACATGGTGAGTTCTAGGGTTTCATTGCCACCGTGGGAAGATCGCAAACCAATCGCATATTGGAGGGGGACTCTTTCGGGAGGCAACGCACCTACATTACGAACTAGAACTGTATGGGAACTATTTGAGTTTCCTCATGCAGATGTCAAGTTTTCACGAGACAATCCTACCCTATTGGTTCCTGAACGCCAGGGGCGGTTCATTTATACCGAGGACAACCGTTTCTATGATGACAGACGGGGCCTTGATGATCATGTGAAGCACAAGTATATCCTCATACTCGATGGAAACTGTATTGCTTCATCGCATCAATGGGTCTTTGCATCTGGATCTGTCCCAATTATGGTTACACATCCAGGCAATGAGTATTGGTTTAAGAAGTATCTCAAACCTGGGGTTCACTATGTTCCTGTGAACTATGATCTATCTGATCTGAGGGAGAAGATTGAATGGTTAGTCAACCATGACGCAGAGGCAAAGCAGATTGCCACCAACGCAATGGAGTTTGCAAAGACCGTACTAAGTTCCGAGTTTCAGCACGGACACCTAGTCAAGGAGATAAGGCGCTTTGCTTAATAGAAGAGGCCACGGCGGCTCTTGCGTCCACGGCGAGTCTTGCGGCGACGGCGACCACCCTCCTCCTCGGCGACCACAGGGGCAGTCTCAGCAGACTCAACGGCGGCCTCCATCTGACCACCCTTCATCTTCTTGAGCGCCTTGAGCATCTTCTTCATCTTCTTCGTCATCTTGCGGCGGCGACCACCGACGGCGGCGGGCATCAGGGCAGCGGCACCGCCCTTGAGCGGCACGGCCGTGGCAACGGCACCTCCCTTCGTAACAACAGTGGCAGCAGGAACAGCGGGGGCAGACATTTGTTTGTTTTAAGACCGATACAAAAATCTTTAGGCCGAGCAAGAAACGCAGGCAGGTGGCTCAACAGTGAATTGCTGGGCCTTGGCGGCGGCCTTTGTACGCAAGTAATAGCAGCCTGTCTTCAGTCCTGCCTTCCATGCATAAAAGTGCATGGACGACACCTTGGACGGAGTAGGCTCGGCGAGGAACAGATTCAGAGACTGGGACTGGCAGATGAAGGGGGCACGATCCCTTGCCATGTTGATAATGGTCTTCATTGGGATCTCCCACACTGTCTTGTACAGCTCACGAACCTCCTCTGGCAGCTCGGTCATGCCCTGAATCGATCCGTTGTTTGCAATGATGTTCGTCCTCACCTCAGATGTCCACAGACCACGAGCGACCAGATCCTCCACAAGGTACTTGTTGACAACCATGAACTCACCCGACAGAACACGACGGGAATACAGGTTCGACGTGAACGGCTCAAAGCACTCGTTGTTGCCTAGGATCTGAGACGTAGAAGCAGTCGGCATCGGGGCCACCAACAGAGAGTTGCGCATACCCATTGCACACAAGAGGCGAAGACGCTCCCAGTCCAGGTACAACGTCCTGGGCGCCTCACCCCAGAGATCAAACTGCATCTTGCGTTCGCTCATCGGTGAACCATTGAACGTTGCGTACGTATTGACTCCATCCAAAGGAAGACCACGCCACTCATCATTTGAGCTTGCACCCATCATGCTGGTCGTAGCAGCAGCGTAGTAGATGTTCTCAAAGATCTCGCGGTTCAGGTCTGCCGCCTCCTTAGATGACCAAGGCAGACGCATCAGCGCAAATGTGTCGGCCAACCCTTGGACGCCGATTCCGATGGGGCGATGGCGGAGGTTGGAGGTCTTGCACTTTTCGGTGGGGTAGTAGGTCTTGTCGATGACGACATCCAGGTTGCGAGCCAGGACGCAGGTATACATTCGGAGCTTTTCGAAGTTGAATCTTCCATTCTCGACAAATCGTGGGAGAGCCAGAGACCCGAGGTTGCAGACCGCCGTCTCCTCTGGGCTGGTGTACTCGATGATTTCGGTGCACAAGTTAGAGGATTTGATTGTGCCGAGGTTCTGCTGATTGGACTTGGCATTACACGCATCCTTGTAAAGCAGATAAGGCGTACCAGTTTGGATTTGAGCATCTACTATCATCTGCCAAAGTTTCTTAGCAGGCATCTGTCGCATGAACAACCCATCCTTCTCGTACTTGACGTAAAGATCACAGAACTCCTTACCCCACCGATCCGACAGCCCAGGGCACTGATCGGGAGACATCAGCGACCACATCTCATCCTTCTCCACACGTTCCATGAATAGATCAGGAATCCAGAGACCATAGAACAGATCACGTGCACGCTCATCATCTGCTCCAGTATTGAGCTTCAGCTTGAGAAAGTCCTCAATATCTGCATGCCACGGCTCAAGGTAGATCGCAAACGATCCGTTGCGCTTTCCGCCCTGGTTGACATACTTGGCCGTGTCGTTGAATACCTTGAGCATCGGAGTCAGGCCAGTAGACTTGCCATTGGTTCCCTTGATCAGAGAATCACGAGCACGGACATTGTGAACCGAAAGACCAACGCCTCCAGCCCACTTGGAGATCTGAGCGCACTCACCAAGAGTATCATAGATGCCCTTGATAGAATCATCCTGCATGTGAACCAGGAAGCACGAGCTCAGTTGCGGGTGCTTGGTTCCAGCATTGTACAGGGTAGGCGTGGCATGGATGAAATACCCCTGAGACAGAGCATCATATGTCTCCTTCACACGAGAGAGGTTACTACCATGAAGCTCGATTGCAACACGCATCCACATATGCTGCGGGCGCTCACCGGGAAGCAAGTAACCCTTCTGAAGAGTCTTGAATCCAAAGTAGTCAAACATAAAGTCACGTGAAAAATCCATCATCTTCTGATAGTCAAGTGACCACTCCTCCACATCACGCCAATAGCTCAACGACGCAAGATCCTTACGATAGAGGTTATCAACCACATCAAACAGGATGGCACTCGTGAGCTTGTGGTGGTTATCAATCAGAATACGAGCAGCAAGCTTACCATAGTTTGGGTGATACCTAGCCTGCATCATCGCACACGTCTCAGCTGCAAACTCATCTAACTCGGATGTCTTGATCCCATCCTGGATCTGATTACAAACCTTCTGTGCTACCAAATCAGGGTTCACATGAGTAAGCCCCTCAGCGAGGCGCTGAATCCTACTCAGCACCTCGTTGAAAGAAACAGGCTCCTTCGTGCCATTGCGCTTGATGACGTACATATGGTCAGACATCTTCACTACTATATCATCCATCCTTACCTGTAAGCAGGATAAATGTAAAAAGTTGTTTTTGTTTTGTTTTGTTTTTACTCGTAATCTCTGAATGCGATGCCCACCGGGAAGCGAGGAATGCCCTCATCAGTGAGCTCCTGGTAGCGGACTGTCAGCGACTTGCCAATGTAGTCGTCGGCCTCCTTGAAGAGAGCAGCCCGATCCTCGTGAGATCCGCGAGGGCGGACATTGAATGTCTTGCCCGTCGAGGTCTCGCAGGTCCAGATGACCAGGCCCTTCTCAAGACCCTCGCCCTCCGAGAAGCCCGTGACCTTGTACTCGGCGTCCTCAAACTCCTTGTACTTCTGGAGGTCCTTGGAGCGAGCCGCAAGCTGGTAGAGACCGGTCTTGTTGCGGATGATGAGTCCCTCCTTGCCCTCCGCAGCAAAGCGATCGTGGAAGCCCTTCAGCTCTGCCTTGGTCTTGCACTCCTCCGTAATGAGGCGGTAGACAAACGGATACAAATGCACGTGGTTCACGAACATCTCCCGGAGGGTTGCGTGGCGCTCCTCAAACGGCTTGTCGTTCACAATGTCGTAGACCCAATACTTGACCTGCTTAAGAAGCTCAATCTCTGCTGCATTGTGCTTCTTCTTGCGCACCAGCCCCACGAACTGCTGGAAGTTCAGCGTGTCCGAATAGAGCTCTCCATCCAGAACAAGCTCAACATCCTTGAGGTCGTTCACGATGTTCTCCATGTTCGGAAACACCTTGCCCTGGCGGCTGGTCAGCACGCCGTTGCGGAAGATGCAGCGGACACCATCCAGCTTCGGCTGTACGAAGCACGGGAACTTGATATCCTTGCCACGCTTGTTGTAATCGTGAGCCAGCATCGGCAGGATTGTCTCGTGCGCGGCCATTGATCCCTCTGATGCTGTTGCAGGCACCTGCGCATCATCCAGAGACTCAGCGTATCCGCCAGTCTTCTTCTTGTCCCAGGTAGAGCGGGCCTCTGAGGCAGCCTGCTGTTCTGGGGTTGTCTCATTCTTCTTGCCGATGTTCTTGCCGGCAGTGATGGTCTTCTCATTCACGGTGGTAGCCCCATCCTGGTATCCGTAGGACACGCGGATCGTTGATCCGATGACCTGGATATTCCAGACCTGGGTCTTCCCCGTCTTCGACTTGCTGTAGAGTGTAGGCAGTGACATTTTATACTTTGGAAACTAATATGAGGTGCGTCCTCACAGGTATACTTTCATATACCAAGCTACTATCTATTTTCTTGAACTAAACAAATCCATTTTGGACGATTCGTTTTGACCAATGAAAAATTGGGCTTTCGCCCGTGTTGTGGTTTTTGTATAATGTTTAGAAGCGGCTTCCGATGTCGAACAGCGAGCCATTGTGCTCGTAATTGTTTGTGTTGACGTAGGTGGCACCTCCGTAGTGCTCCACGTCCTCCCAGTTGTTGAGGTCCGCTTCCTCGTCAAGATCCTGGTGAGTCTTGACCTTCTTGATGCGGCGTCGGCGGTTGACAACCTGCCAACCCTTCGAGTCGTCCTCCATGAGAGGTTCACAGTGGCAGGGGTAGAGGTCTCCACCTGGGAGCTGGATGTGGTATGCTGGCTGAAGCTTGCATTGCTCCAGGCGCATGATGTACTCCTTGCGGAGCTTGATGTCGGTAGGGTAGCGGTTGAGTGCGAGAGAATTCATTTTAGCTGCAGAGGTACTATCTGTTTGTTTGAAAACCACAGATCCATTTTGTCGGAATTTTACGTGAGAAGTTTGACTTCAATATGGCTGGACTCTAACTCCTTAACAAACAGGCTCATTGCATAGGGCATTGCAAGCTTGTCGGGGCTTGTATCCAGATGCCCAGTTGAATGATTGAACTGTATTTCAGCACCATCTGACCGATCCATGAAACTCTCGTGGAGGAACTTGGACATTCCGTGAGCCACCATTCCATCACGCTCCATCTCACCGATTGCAAGACCGCCTCCCCGTGAGCGTCCATGCAGGGGCTGGTGTGTCAGGAGTGTCTTGGGACCAGTTGCACGATAGTTGATCTTGTCCTCAACCATGTGCTTGAGTCGCTGGTAATAGATAGGTCCCATGAAGATATCTGCCTCCATCATTTCACCCGTCATTCCATTGTAGAGCATCTCATGACCATACGGCTCAAATCCACGAAGGATCATCTCAGTTCGCAAGTCCGTGATCCGCTTGGAGATCGTGAACGGTGTGGCATCCACAAAGGCACCCACATGCAGTCCGAGCTTGTTGCTTGTGCTCTCAAGCAGCTGTCCGATCGTCATACGAGTTGGGAGACCGTGGGGATTGAACACGATGTCAGGACGCAGCCCCGAAGAAGTGAAGGGCATATCTTCCTCCTTGATCAGCTGACCCACTGTGCCCTTCTGCGAGTGACGGGACGCCATCTTGTCTCCAGGAACAGGCGAGCGATCCTCTACGATACGGATCTTGACGCCATTGATAAAGATCTGCTTCCTCGCATCGCCTTCACCCTCAAATCCAGCAGGCATAGAATACCGATAGATCGCATCCACACGCCCATGCTGACCACGCTTCGGCAGCTCAGACGCATCACGCCATCCCTTCTCACCACCCTCCTCATCCGTGATTGGACTGACGATACCGACCAGGACCGTCTTGTCATCCACAATGGAGTTCAGCTTGATAATTCCATCGGCATCCAGCATATCGTAGGACACATCCTCCTTGCGCTTCACGGACTCGGAATACTTAGGGTTTGTCACGGGGTTCGCAAAGAGAGTCTGCGTAGGAATGCTAGGGTCAATCACCGACTCCTTGATATCATAGGAATGGAAGTAATGCGTCTTGAACATTCCACGCTTGAGACCACTTGCATTGATGATCATAGAGTCCTCCTGGTTGTGACCACCATACATAGTGAATGCCACAATGGCGTTTTCTCCGTAGGGCAAGCAGCCACCTGCACCCATGATCTCACGGTACATCCAGGTATGAGACAGGGGCTTCTGAGGATTGACGGTGATGGATGAGATCGTATCAAAGCGCTTGTTGTAGTTTGTGTGGAACCATGAACAGGCCTGCTTCTGCTGGGCAATCGCAAAGTTGTTACGAGTTCCAGGATTGTGGTCTGAGAAGGGAACCAGGTTGGTAATCGCAGACATGCAGAAGGACATGTGAATCTCAGACTGTAGCGTGGGATGGAAGGGGGTCAATGAAAACATAGATACGCCAGACTCGGTTGCATCCACATAGTCCATGAGTTTCGTGAGATCCGTCCACGTCTTTGCAGCAAGAACCATCGCTTCCGTCACGCCCTCACGATAGACAGGACGCACAGGGCGGCCCGAGTCGCACGTAATCGTGTAGATGTTCTCCAGTCGGTTCCAGGCAAGAGACACATCAAATCGCAGCTCATCCGCCCTACGTAAGCCGAGCATCTTGCGATGAAGCTCCTCCGTGTCGCCAACGCAGAGACCAACCAGGTCAGAGTTCACATACACACGAGTCCAGAACGGCATCCAGGTAGAGGGATGAACATCCTCAATCCTGCGAACAAGTCCAGTTGCAATCAGCTTGGTGCGAACCACAGATGAAGGGAAGGGTGTAGAGACCTTTGCAAGGATGGCTAAAGACTTCAGATGACCCACGCCAGATCCGTCAGGGGAATCAATCGGGCATGTTAGACCAAACTGAGATGCATACAGCCTACGAGGAGGAGCAGTGTTCATAGACGGCTCAATCTGCAGGGATGTGCGACGAAGCTGAGACAGGTATCCAATGTAGGAGAGACGATTGAGTTCCTGTGCAATACCATCACGGCCACCCCACTGACCCTTGAATGCCTTTGTGAAATCGTTCATCATCCTGAACTGCCTCCAGTAGGCACCCACATTCTCACGCTCAATCAGCTGGATCAGACCACGGCCCTCGTAGGTCTTGCGCTCATACTGGATGCGACGATCCAGACGGAGAAGCATGTCCTTCGCCACCTCACGATAGATACGACGGAACTCCTGGAACATCAGGTCTCCTGACGTATTGAAGCGCTTGTACTCAATGTTATCACGATCCGACGGAGGGCGACGACCCAGTGACACATCAATTGCCATGTGGACCATCTGACCCAGAAGGTAGGCCTTGCGACGGAACAGCACACCAGGGTTCTCAGATCCCTCGATGTGCGGGAACATCAGCTCGTAGATGTTCTGGATCACCTCAGAGCGGTACTTCCGCTTGGTAAGGCGCTCAAGAACTTCAAGGTCAGATCCAGCAGTCTTGAGGAACTTGACGTGGCTGAGAACGATCTGCTGGAAGGTATCATCATAGGCTACACGATCCTCATCAGGTACACCTGCAAGAATGGTGTCGTAGAGATCACGATCTGTCGTTACGCCCAGGGCAGCAAAGATACTGAGAACAGGCACAGGCTCAGTGAACCCAGGCAGCGTCACGACTAGGCTACGACGAAGACGACTTCCCTCCACATTGTCCTCGTTGTAAAGTGCGGGCGGCCCAAGCACAAGGTAATGAGAATACGGTCCCTTGGATGCGTCCTCAGACACAGACTTGATACCCACATAGTATTCCTTGTTGATCTCATAGGAGGCCTTCTCAATACGCTTCATCTCTGCAGTCTCCTGGTCATCGTCCTCTGAGACATCTGCAGCCTTTCTCTCACGCATGCCCGAATACATCATGTTGTTGCCCAGCAGCTCCTGAGTCAGAAGGACACGCTCCTTGCCATCAATGATAAAGTAGCCACCAAGCTCATACATACACTCACCAAGAGGATACCCATCCATCGCAGTGAGGTAGCAGTTGCGACTCCGAAGCATCAAGGGGATCTCGCCGATCTTGATGTTCTCAAACTTCTTGGTCTCAGTTGCTCCCATTCCTTCAGGGAACACAAACTCAACGTCAATGTCTGCCTTGAAGGTCAGTGCATAGCTGGTATTGTCCAGGCGGCAGGCGTGAGGAACAACGGGGCCTCCATGCTCATCTGTAGGAGCCTCAAAGGAGATCTTGGATCCATCCTTTCCACCAATGTAGACACGGATAAACCTCTTGTCAGACAGTTCTAGCTGGTGAGGGTTTGAAACCTTGATGAAGGTGGGGATTGTAGTCTCAAGCATCGCATTATACGACGCAAGATGGTGATCAACTAACGGAAAACTTGTGTCTCGGAATAGTGCCCGAAGAACGTGCCTGGGAGCTTCCATTGTGTTTGAAGCAGTAAGCATTTTCTCTGGAAAGACGAAGAAGGAGTATGTGGAGTGAAACACGACGTCCTGAGCTTCTTGACCAAGTTGTTGGACACACTGAAGTAAAGACACGACTCTCTAACTACTTGGCACACAAACCCTTCTCAGATGTCATTCTTCTGCACGGGCCTCCTGGTATCGGGAAGACCACGATGGCTCTGGCATCAGCTCGGTCTGCTGGAATGGAGCCTCTTGAAATTAACGCAAGCCAATCTATGCGGTCCCACGAAGACGTGGCACAGCTGATTAACTCGTGTCGTCATACACGAACATTGACATCCCTCATTCGAGGTGATAACAAGGCCATGTGTTTGATTTTGGATGAAGTGGATGGGTCAGATCCACATGCACAGAAAAAGTTAGCAGAGTGGATGGCAGGCGATGACCGTCGTGTTCCTGTTGTGATGACATGTAATGAGATTCCACGCATCATGAAATCTAATCCTAAGATTCAGGTGGTTCGTTGTTTTCCTCCAAAGCCCTCAGATCTTCAAGAGTTATTTCCAACAGAAGACGTGTCAGAACTTGCCAAACGATTCAAGCATGATGTTCGTCGAATTCTTCAGTATCTTCAGTATGGGGAATCGGACTGCCTCCCGCAAGCCACGCGGCCAACCGATTGCGGACCCGAGGTGGCGTATGTACTTGGTCAGAAGATGTGGGTTCGGTCTGACCCACTTCTCGGATGTCGTGACGGCAGTTCGGGCAGTGTACGCTCCTCGTGAACCACTCGGTGATGCAGTGGTTGTGAAAGTCGTGCCTACAATGCGTCAGACGGATCGCATCATCCTCAATGGTCTCTTGGCAGATTGCACAGTTTGCGTCCTCAGCAGGAACCCTCTCAGTCGCAGCATCAATCTGGTCAGCTGTTGGCCGAACAACAACAGGATCATCCCACGCTGTCGGCACCCCACCTGAAGGGATCGTAATATTAATCGGAAACCTAACAGTGGTAGGCGTGCTCGGGGTGGGCATTGCCATATGCAGCCGTATCAGACTAAGGATAACTGCATTGTTCCGCTGATGAGCTTCAAGAAGGCGCTCACGGCCCGAATTCAAAAAACGGGTTGTTTGGTAAAGCACTCGATCTGTAATAAGCATTGAGTTCAAAACGTCCAGTGGATTGATGTCGTTCATTACTAGTTATCGGACCGATTACGAAAGCCTCTTACTTGCGGATAAAGGAATCCATTGGACCTCTGACCAAGGAATGACCACGTTTTCTAACAATAGCAGCCAGTTTTGGAGAACCAAGAAACATCATCTTATCTAGCTGATCCTCCTTCTTTTTTAGAACGGCGAGAGTGGCGTCTTCCTCGTCACCTTTATACTTCTCGAGCATGTCTTGGTAGATTGTTTTGTAGGATTTCATCGGCGCCGTGTATCCCTCTAGTTGCTCAATACACAGAGCGAATAACTGAGCCACGGGGTTCTGGATCTGATTTGTAACATAGAAAGTGCTATCAACATGAAGTTTGTTTTCACGAACGTAATCAACATGTTCAATTCGATCGCTCTGTTTCCCATGTGCAGCATTTTCCGCAATGTATACATATTGTAACCGTTCTCCGACTTTCGGCGCTGTACCTGGATCGCGAGCTGCCATGCGATCCGCTAGAACGCGATGAGCAGGAAGAGTTGCTCTACCCTTATAGTCATCTGCCATTGCAGCGTAGTCATCACGCAGGGACTTGCTCACAATGAACTTCTCCAGTGGCATCTTATCTTCCATAACTTTTATCAATATATCACTCACGAATGCCTGCGCCTTCTTGATGTCTCGTTCTAACAGAAGGACATCCAGAGCGCCACCGAAGACATCCTTTACAATTGGGGCATTGTCACGTCTCTTGAGGACGATACCCATGGACATCCGCTTTGCCTTGGCAGGGTTCGGGTCTTCTTCGTACTTCATCCCAACGTAACGCTTCCTACAAAAGAGGATGAACGGATAGAATGTCTTTTCATAAGCGATCTTATAAGGTCGTCGCATCTGCTTGGATATACTGGTTCCACATGTAATACCCATTCGAATGGATTCTGTGACGTCCTTGGTTGGAAACTTAACAAAGATCGAGTCTGTGTCGCCGTACACAACGGTTCCTCCAAATTCGGATTCGGCCACGCTCTTTGCGAAGTGCAGAGCATTTCGTCCAGCCGCAGTGGTGCAGGCGGCGACGTATACATTGCGTATGGGGGAGGTCCTAGCCCCTGCCTGTCCATAAACGGAGTTTGCAACGACCTTGTAAGCAAGCTGAAGACCGTTAAACACAGATCGCTGAGCCTCGTCATACTGTTGATCCTCCATCTTCTGTTTGAATTCCTTCCTCTTTGCAAGCAGGATCCCCAATGTCTTGGGTAGAATGCCCTGCGTCATCGGATCATTGTTGGGCTGAACAAAGGTACAGACCGTCTGTCCAATCACAGTATCTCCCTCCTTGTCATCATACTTGACCTCCTCAAACTGGAAGCCCTTCTCTTCCATCTCTGTGATGGTCTCTTTGGATAGCCCAAATACACTATCTTTTAAAGTGAAGCCCTCGTTGTCCATCCGCTTCACACGAACCAACGTATCAGGCGACAGATTCCACGCAATCATGTTGGTCGGGTAGAGTGAGTTGAAATCTAGAACAGAGACAGGCTGGTCCAGATACATCCCGATCTTAGGAGGTAGCACGATTGCACCTTCGTAGCTTCCATCGCCCTCCAGTGCCTCTTGCGCCTTGATGATCTGGTCACGCTGAGACGCCTGATAGACAACCGCCGAGAAGATCTTAATCCCCTGGCCACGGGTCAGAACAAACTGCATCGGTACCTTGCAGACATCAGCCATTCCACGAGCATTGACAATTGTGTCCAGCTTACCCATCAGCGTGGCTACTAGGTCACAGTCCTGAATACAGTACTTGGCCACCCTAGCACGCCCCTCAGGTCCGCCGTGACGGTGAAGGTGGAACATCTCTGCAGGAGACACGTCATCCTTTGAGAAGGACCACTCCATATGCTTCATCTGCTCGGCAGTGAACTCTGTGAACAAGGTTCGATCACACTTGAGCTTGAATCCATCCTTCTCTACGTCATAGACCTCAAACTTCTCGCTGTCATATACAGGGTCGTTTGTATTGCCTACCAGTTCAAACCGAACATAGTTGCCATTCCGCATGCCACGGGTGCTCTTGGTCGTCACTCGATTGTTTGCATACTTGAGGACCTTGTCACGCAGGAAGGTGAAGGCCACCGTATCAAGCTTGAAGTTGTCAAGCGAGTGCTCACGTCGCATGTTCAGGAGCAGGTCAATTCCCAGACGACCACGGATCGTAAAGTATCGCAGGTCAAACTTGCCTGCTGCCAGCTCAGTCTTCTTGGTCTCGAACTTCTTGTCTCCCCACTGACTCGTCTTCTTGCGAGCAATCTCAAACTCATCTTCGATTCTCAGGGCCTTCAGACGACCCTCAATGTAGGCATCATCGAAACCAAAGATGTTGTAGCCGCACAGAATATCGGGGTTGCGTTCCCTGATCTCCTCTGCGAACTGCATAAGCATATCTGTCTCGGTCTCGCACGATACAAAGTCCACGTCTGGGTCATCGGACTCAGCGCATTCACCAAGAACAAAGACCGTTCGGGCAGTCGGTGTGATCATGTCAGTCGATCGGCGATAGGACACGCCAATCTGGATGATCGGATCCTTGGATGCGACTGGAAACTGCATACTGTCTCCTGCAGGACACATCTCCAAATCATAAGAAGCTACGAGCAGAGGTATGTTTGCATCACAGGGCTCGACGGTCTTGTAATTGCACTCGTAGAACCTATCTACGAAATATGTCTCTTCGCCTTCCTCATCACAAGGAATGTCGGCCTCAATTGCCCCAGTCAACTTCAGAGGAGAAGCAGGACCCAGATGCCTCTCATGGAACATGCGGAGGAATGGAGGCAGATTGCTCTCATACTGAATGCCCTTGCAGCATGACTTTGCGGCACGGAACGTGGCGAGACTATCACACTCCACCTTCCACACAGAGACCTTGTTCAGACCCGTAAAGCCCGCCATCGTGTCATACTTCTCCACCTTCGTGATCTTGGGCGCAACATTCTCGTGGAAGTTCTTGCTCATCTTGAAGGCATAGTCCTCCTTTCCCTTTTTAGGTCCGAACTTCTGGACCCACTTCTTGTTGGATGCCTCGTAGATTGCAGACACTTCGGGCTTCTCGCTCACATAGAAGAAAGGGTGAAAGCCGAGCAGGCGAACACAGGCAACTTTCTTGTCTTCAAGGCGTCCGAATACTTCGATTACATAATTTCCGTTGACATCGTGTTCATACCAATCTACAGGTTGAAGGATCATTTTCAGGCTACTACTCATACCCCTGAAGAAAGACCATTCGTTTTTTCTGTATGTCAAGGTAAGAGATGTTCTCCACGAATTCAACAGAATGGTATAACGCACCCACACGTATCCGCTCAGATGAGTATGATACTGCGGCAAAGAATGTCGGCAACACATCTGTGCTGACACGCCAGACTACGGGCATGGAGTCGGCATGCTCGGACACGCTCAACCCTGCCGCTGCGATGGCTGACCAGCCTGGATTCATCGCCCGTGGTGGATTTGGACAGCCTGGAGGTGGCTGTGCGGTGGATGCGAACACTCAGCTTCGCTGGGGCATTCCTGGAGCCTGGCGTCAGAAGGGCAAGCATGAGCTCTGGGCTCGTCCGTTTGCCACAACGCCTGATATGGGCGGTGGTGATCCGTCTGCGGTGGATGATGAATCGAACCTCATTCACTCTGCCATGGTCCGCAACCGCAAGGAGGCGAATACGGTCATGGACTCTACGATCCCCAACTTCTACCAGCCGCTGATTGATGTCAAGCAGGCCGAGTATTCTAACCCCAACAACTGGATCTATGACTGGACTCGTGGAGGCGATGCTACACGTCTGGTTCAGACAAAACGAGTTGATGTGTCATAATAATGAGGCTTATCTTCTTTGCAGGGAAAATGCCCGATTTGTGCGGTGCGTTTCTTCATGATATTGATCTCGCAATTGAGCTAGAAAAGAGAGGTCACGAAGTTGCCTTCATGTCGTTAGAAGTTCCGAAGGAGGGAGTGAATGGCGGTACGTATCGTGGATTCAGGTATATGCATTTCTCAGCTGGAGCCACCTATCTAGACATGAGCCAGGCATGGATCTGTCCTCATGCCCCAGCACTTCCAGAGGTTCGCAAGATAAATGCTCGTGGATATGACCGCCCTATTATTGCCACATGTCACTATGATGGAAACTATAATGCGATTATTCGAAACAACCCAGGACGCCGAATCCAATGGGTTGAGATGTTTATGTTTGTGAACTCAATCATGGAGCCAAACTACCGTGCGAATGTTGTGCCGTGGCCGCCAAATATTATTCGGACTGCGGTTGTTCGTCCTTTGATGCATGAAAACAATATCAGAATTGACGAGGAGTTCCACGGAGACTGTATCACGCTTGTGAATGCAAATCAGAACAAGGGTGTTGCTCAGTTTATTGATATGGCGAAGCGCATGCCCGATCGCAAGTTTCTTGGCATCTCGCCGTATTATGGTGAGAGGAGTCTGCCCCCGTCTCCTGATAACATTGAGTGGATCCCGTTTGATGATGATATTCGTACTATTCTCAAACGAACTCGGATTCTTGTGATGCCGAGTTACTATGAGAGTTTTGGACGTATCGCATTTGAGGCGCTGTACAATGGCATTCCTGTTCTGTATTCCAAGCCCGCAGTGAAATCCAAGTATCCTGGTGGAAGTACCGAGGGTGTTGAAACGTGGATCAGGCCAGCTGGAATTGCATGCAACCGTGATAACATAGAGGAGTGGGCTTCCGAGATCAGTGCGCTGGATGATGAAAAGGTATATATGGCTAGGAGTTCACTTAGTAAGGATCACGTTCGGGCTATGAATATGTTTACAGAGGGTACTCGGATTGCCGAATTAGTGGAATCGTTTGTGCGAGAGAATCCTGTTGTAGTGAAACAGGTTCAGAAGGTTGAACCACAGGCACCTCAGCAACCTGCGAAGCTGGTTCAGCCTCAGGGAAAGCTAGGATTTTCGAGTGGGCGACTGAGAATACAGCGTTAACCTTGTCCTGCATCCATCGTCCCTTCTCACACCGTGCCTTCTGTTCCTCATCCATACCCGTATTGACAACAGGCTTAGCAGGAATATACTTTGATCCCGAGGTCGTTGTCTTCGGCAATACAAAATCCATTGCAGCAATCACATCATTCGAATGCAAGAGCAACGCTGCTTCTGCCTCCGCCTGATCACATCCAGTCATATGCATAATTGTCTCAACCTTGGATGTATCGCTCATCTTTTCTTGGATTAAGTGTAATACCTGAAGATGCGTTTCATTGAGGATCTCTGTCCGCCTGCTCTGCTCTATGCTATTTTCCTGGCTATCCAGCTCGGATTTGACGCCTCCCTTGGAATGTGGGCGACGTTTGTGATCAAGCTGCTCCTTGGTCTTGCTGTTGTCGTTGTACTGGACATGTTCTGCGGAATCGGCCTTGGCGTTGTCTCATGGTTCCTGGTGGCTGCCCCGTTCATCATCACGTCCCTTGCGACTGCGATTGCAATGGGATCGGATTTCGATACAATCGTGCTTGCACAGGTTTCGACAAAAGAAAAGTTCTTCAGCGGCAACAAAATGGAACTCGTTCCGTCAGCGTCTAACGAAGTCAAGTAAAGGATAAAATGTCGTCTCTCATCTTCTGCACTCTCCGTGTCTACAATGCCGCTGTTAACTTCTTCGACTGGCTCATCAACGGCCCTAAGGATCTTACCAAGGTCACCCGCTACCTCCTCTCAGACGAATACGATTCAGATGACTTTGAGTATTCCCGTGTCCCCGAGAACAGCATTCTGATTGAGGAGTGGGTCAAGGATGGTGTCAAGAAGTGTAACCTCTTCTACGAGGGCGAGGAGTGGGTCGGTGACCGCTACAGCCCGTTTGAGCAGCCCGCTCGTGTCCCTTGGATCTGGATCGGAGACAAGACCACCGAGGTTGATCTGACCGCCGCCATGCAGAAGTACATGGTAGTTGGTAACACAATCCGCCTGGATCTCATCCTTCACATGATTCAGGTCCGTGAGAATACGAACATCGTCTACATTGATGTTCGGACACTTGAGGAGGTAAAGTTTCCAGCGGACGGAGTAAAGATCGTTCAGGATGGTGAGCCTGCCGAGTAAGCCGTTTGAAACAGCTGAACGCTACATAAATCTACGAAAGAAATGCGCTCCCGAGTCGTGGGTGGAAACAATCAATCTTATGAGCGACATGATTCTCATGCCGATCATAATACTATTTTTAGCTTTACTCCGTCAGTCAGATCCGATGACAATTGCCATGACTGGAATGAAAGCATACCAGACGTGGAAAGACTATACCGAATATACCGAGTTGCGGTTTGAAGTCCAGCGAATGTTTTTGCATTGTCAGATGGTTGGTGGGCCGTTCATTGTGACGAATAACTCACTGTACATGCCCTATGTATTTGCAGATGCTGTTGTCCGCACTAGCGGGTCCCCGAAGGAATAGCAAAGGCACCGCTAGGGGGCAGGTTGGATGCATACGCAGACGGATTGGCTAGCCCACGTGCTCCATCGCCAGCAAATCCATATCCAACGTTCGCAACCGAACCACCTCCACGCATACTGCGACGAGTACGGCGAGACTTCTTGCCCTTACGAGACTTACGGACCCGACGACCGCCCGTAGGCTTGTACGCAGCACCATCGGGGACTGAAGTCATGTTAGGAACATACTCGAGCGCACCAACAGCGATCGGCTCACCGACACCATATCCATTGCCACCCCGCATCTTGCGGGTACGAGACCGACGACGTCCGCCCATATTTGAACAAGACATTTACTTAGTGTCAGGAATATAAACGCCGATTGACCCAGGGATATTGTCGTACTGCTCATAGCCACGAATATGTGATCCAACAGGAGCATCTGCAATCGTGGTCAATGCAACCAAGTCTGGTTGATGAAACAATTCAAGGATAGTCTCAATCCGTTCCTGACGCTGCTGAAAACTCAGAGTCTCATGAACCTTGACACCATTCAAGACAAAGAGATCATAAACCACATAAATCTTTGGCGCCAGTCGAACGACTCTAAAAATGGTGTCACAACAGACTCGCTCATCCATGACCAGAGCGAGCTCATCAGTCCTGTCTCCTTTCGCATCGGTGAAATATGCATGGGCATTACCTTCTTTGTCATGGGTCAGGTAAATCCATCCTGGAACTCCACTAAGCTGAGGGACCTGAAAGGGGTCCGAGGTTGGATTGCCCTTCTTTACTAGAGGATACGGCCGATAAAAGGCTCTCATACGTTGGGACATTTGCAGACAGGGTCACTTCCTTCTCCTTCGTCGCTTCGGTGAAAGTGGGCTGGGCTGGACGAGCGGGACCAGGATCACGAGTATCAACTGGAGGAGGCAGCTTTGACGTCACCAACGGGATGTCAGGAGCAACTGGCGGTGCTGGCTCTACTGGAAGCTCAAACCTTACCTGTGGAGGCGGTGCAACCATAACGGGCTTTGGAGGGAGTGGAGGATACATTGTCCGCACCACGTAGAAAACAGCGACATGAATGAGTCCAAGGAGTATGAGTGTTGATGCTCCAGTGGAGAGGATGTTCCAGACGTCCATTTACATATCCCAGACCTTTTCTAAGCATAAAACAAACCGCAAATGTCTGATGAAGTTAAGCCCGAGACTGTTCTGGAGCCTGTTGCCGTCAAGGTCGAGACGAAGGTCGCTGAGATCGTCGCCTCGGGTGTCCCCGATGCGCTGAAGGCTGATGTTGAGAAGATCGTTAAGGATGTACTGAAGGCCGCCATCAAGGAGCTGCTGGAGGAGCTCAAGAAGCCGCTGAGCAAGCTGGATAAGGATGGCGATGGAGTCATCTCTGCCGCCGAGGTCAAGGAGGCTGTCACGGAGCAGGCTCAGAAGCTCGGCTGCGGACCCACCTGCTCGATCGCTTGAAAAAAGTAAGTAGCTGGTCCAATTGTCTCACTCCACACACGAGGAGACGTAGAATAAACCGTAACCGTCACAAGCTCAGTGTGATACACCCTTGAAAACACTTGGGGATCTTGCTGACGACTGAAAAAATCATACTCGCCCTTGGTATCAACCTGAATTGTCTCAAGTGTCTTCTCATGTTCGTTATACCTACCAAACCCAGTATAAAGATACCTGGTTTCATAGGTTGTTCCTTTTTGGTTCTTGTAGTCCTCGGGGACCGTGCTAGTCATGATAAGCTTCATTATTAGACTACCACCGTGTTTGCGAAAACGATATCACGAAGGACATCATCATTGACCGTAGCAGACTGCATATGTCCGACCACCTCAACCAGCTGGTCCTGGATTGTCTTCCACTTTACAGGGTCGTTCAGGTACTTGGTCGTGCGTGTGCGGTGGTCAGGAAACGCCTCGAACAGCTCTGCCTCCTCAGCCCCAGACAGCTCCATGTAGACTCGCATCTGGATCTCGTCATAGAGCGGAACCTGGGGCCACCAGCGAGTGCGTGCCTTGGAATCAACGATGCGCTTGTGCTCGTCCACGTATCCATCCGTGCGACCAATTAGTCGCCAGCCGTCGTACGTCTTCTTAAAGGTCGTCGTGTTGCGGTCCTTGACCTGAACCTTGTTCTCGTCCTCATAGGTGTTGAGGATAGTGTTCTCACTGTTGATACCACGCCTCTTCTGAACAGAGCCACGAACCTCCTTCGCAACAATGTCCCGAACCTCGAGTGGAAGTTCAGAGTGACGAAGATCAATGATAAGGTTAGCCTTCTTCTCAACATCTCCAAGTACATCAGTGATATCTGTCTTACCTATGCAAGCTCTGATCCCATTTGCAATAAGATCCTTGACTGCCTGTGTGTAGAGGATCTCGTTCTTGATCTTGGAAAGTGCCTTACGATGCTCATCTGACTCAATCTTGGCCATGCGGATCTTGGTTGGGAGGTGCTTTGCGAGGAGATCATACATGACCTCATTTGGCTGTTGGTAGGGGTTGAGTCCGATGAGTGCTGCGACCTTGGATGCTGAGATTTCGGGATTGAAGTTCATTTTAACAGTTGATATACAGACCCTTCATAAAACCACATCCATTTTAAGCAAAACTCTGCTTCATTCTCACAATTGCATCAATCCATCCAGGCATCCCCTGAAGGACATTTGACACTGCAATCGTGCTTCCAGACACCACACTTGCATCAAACGTAGTTCCTTCACAGACGATCACAACGGCGGCGATGAGGAGATGCTGCTTAGACTTTGCTTCCGTAGGGCTCCATCGCAAACAGTACATCTTGTAAAGGATTTCGATAACCGCCTTTGCGTTGCCTTGAGCTTGCTTTCGGATGGCGTCCCAGAAGATCCAAACAGGATGGGCTCCATGGGGCTCCGACACAAACTCATCAAATCGGTTTGCAAAGATAAGTGCTTGCTTGGCTTGTTTTTTATGCTCTCGGCAATAGGCGAACACCCAGGCCATCCAATACAGCGCCCGTGTCGCATCACGAACATCGGATCGTAAGCAATATACAAACTCGTTGATCGGAACTGCGACAGGCAAGGGATCTGCGGGCCGAAGCGAAAGCCTCCCATAAAGCTGAGACGGGGCTTTGAGATGCTCCTGAATGGTCTGAGGATCGAAATCATGAACAGGCTTGATTGTTGGAAGTGAAGGCAATTTATTTTTGCGACACATGGACAACGTAGCAGCAACCTCGCAGACGAGCTGACGAACATCTACATTGTTACGGATAGACGTCATGTTGCTAACACTGAAGACCTGCTCAATCGGAGCATATCGTTCGTATGCATTAGCCAAGTACAGAAACACGTTTGGGTTTGCTCGATTGATGTGAAGTGCTGCGGCATCAAAGAAGGTTGCCCACAAGCTATGAACAAGTCCCGAACAAAGAAGTTCAAGAGACCAATAACATGCGTAATCCGCATGACCGAGTTGCACGTTCTGAAGGAGAACCTTCACGACGTGTGACCTTGGGTGTCCACAAAAGGTTGTTTTTTGAAAGTCTGCGACTGAGCGAGGATCCGTTACCTCCATTATGTTGGTATCATGGTAGAAGGAATAGGTGACTGAACGCGGTTCGTAAAGTGCCGAACGATGACAACAATCGCAATCAGGGTAGAAACCACGATGAGCCAATTCAACAATGAATCAATCCAAGACGTAGTTGATTCTGCCTGTTCAATCTGTTGCTTCTTCTCCATGTTGATCTGGTTCTTGATGTTTGAGATCTGCTTCTCAAATGCAGAGACAGAATACTGAAGATCGCCTTGGACGCTCAAGAGCTTATTGCGAACACCTTCAGCGACCTCAAGGGTCGACTTCTGTTGAGACTTCTTATTCTGAATATCCTTGAACTTGTTGAGGAAATCATTAACAACTGGCTGTGCCTCTATCTTTGCAATACGGTCCCTCTCCTCTTCAATCCACTTATCACCCTTGACCATCGTGTAGTAGGATACCCTGGCGGCTTCGTATGCATCGGGTGCTTGATCACGAGCATTCTCAGCGTCCTGAAGGGTGTTGAATGCAGTCCTTACCTTGACTTCCTTATCAATCTTCGCATCTGCAATTGCCATTGCGTTGGTAAAGCGATCAATTTCAGTTTGGTATACGGACTTGTTTTGTAACGTAGTGTAACTAGCTACATGACCTTGAGCCATTGGAACTACGCTCAACGGAACACTGATCGAAGGGTCGGCCGTATACGTACAGGAGAGCTTTTGTCCGTTCGCCGTCAACTGATAGTTCTTTGAAGCAGGGCATTGGATAATACATCCAAAGCCACTTGGCGCCACCACAAACTCGGATGGACAGTTTCCCATTATCTAGTACTCAGATAGATTCCGACGGAAGTTCCAATGCACAACGTCAGGAACGCAACCCCAGAAGCATACTCAGTTGGTATGACCAGAAACACCACAAGGGCAATCAAGATTGTGAAGAGTGCCGTTTGGATAACATTCATATTCGGAGGGTGAAGGATCTTCGTTCGCACTGTCTGAATCTCATTTGGCTGAACATGAGGACGAGGCATCTTTAACGTATCGGAAACTTCCTTGATCTTCTTACCTGCATCTGATTGAACTGCATATCCAGCATACTGTGACTTTAGGGTGTCATGCTCTCGTGTCGCAGCCACCGCATTATCCTGAAAGGGAGCTACCGAGGTCATGCCTGCTAACACAGTGGCAATACGTTGACGTTCTTGGTCATAGACTGGTGATGTGGGAGGTGCCATGGGAAGGTTTCTAAGGGGGAAACTCTTTGAATTATCCGTAAACAGAACACACTTATCTGTTTGAGGCGGATCCTGTGCATACTTGAATCCAGGAGGACACTTCATGCGGCAGGAGAAGAATCCTTGATCAAAATCGGACGGACACGATGTACCTGCTCCCATTGTTTAACGGTTCGGAATAAAAGACTTGTATGTTCCAAACTGCAGGTAGAAGAGTTTTGCGTCACGGTTTGCATCCATACTACGCCATCCAAGTCCATTAGGCCTCGCAGACTGACCCTGTGAGATATACGGTGCAATCGTAGCCGCCATGCGAACAAATCGTGTGTGTTCAGATGCGTCACCAACCATCGCCCTGCGAACAGGGGGGTTTATCTGTCCAAATGGAGAAGTCGGCATTTTGTTTTAGGAACAAGAAGATAATGAGTGTTCCGCCTTGGTTTGACCAGATTACTAACATATACAAACAGAATTACGCAGCATACAAGGTTTCTGGTAATGCATCACACAAGGCTGCTTATGAATGGGCTTCAGCCTGGATGAACCGAGTCATTGAGATGGAAAACGCATCTGTGGCTCAAGATAGCGAACGTATCAAAGACTTTATGGAGTCGTATGAACGCAGTAACAAGAACGTCACAAAACTTGATGCTGCTATGAAAGAGATCAAGCAGAAGGGTCCTCAACTTGAAAGTGAGTATGCTCAATCAAAGAGGATCTACGAGAAGCAGATTGAGGCCATTGACAACACTCACCTCTACATCAAGGGCGGTGTCATTGCTGGACTACTTATCATCGCAGGCATTGCAGGCGCCTTGTGACCTTTCCACATCAATACAAGTACAAATGCAATCGACACGACTCCTAGGAAGAATGCATACCAAAAAAAGGTGGCGTCAAACTTGACTTTCTCGTGACCCTGAAGCAGCTTAAGTGTTTCAAGTTGATCCTTCTGCTGAAGCATGATGTTGTGGTCATTCTGAACCTTGATCAGCTTAGCAATCAACTCATTGCGATACGTATCAATCTTGCCAGCGTCTTCCTTGACCCTAGAAACCTCAACGAGCATCTTCTGAAGGAGGGCTGCAAGTTCTGAGTTGAGACTCTTGATTTCAGTGACCTTTGTAGGGTCATTCTGTGCAATGAGCGAGTCGTACCGAGAACGCTTTTGGAGGTATGTGTTTTCCAAAGTATCCATTATTACTGAGCGACATTAACATCTTCAACGCAGTAGCGATAATACAAACTCCGACCCGCAGTGTCTGAGTGGCGAGTCACTTCAATCACATCACCAGGGATCGCACCAATCCACTTGATCATCGTATCTTGCGAATCAATCCATGGCAGCTGATTCTCAGGATCCGAGATCTTGAACTTATCAAATACGGCCGTGCGCTCATCCTCTGCAAGGATTCGGTGAGGCATTGCCATGCGGTGCGTTGTGATGTCAAACTGAAGCTGCCAAATGTGGAAGAACATTAGACGATTCTTCGAATATGACTTTGCGACCCGCAGAACGTTCTCCGACGGTGGACTCATTGCAACCATGATGATTCCATTCTTGTGACCGTTTTCTTCGGCAAATGACAACACATTCGTGATGTCACCCGCAAGAACCTTGTCCTTCTGGCTGAAGCAGACAAGCACGTCACCAATTGTGTAGAGAGTGACCTTCTCCATCTTCTTGTTGTCAGTTGTAATCCGTTCAGTCGTGGTGGCCAGCTTACGGCGCTCAAGCATAGTGCGAAGAGTAGATAGTGCGGTTTCCTCCATTGTGTAGTCTCTCTACTTACAGAGTACGACATTCGTTTTTTTCGGGTAGTTGAACAATGAAGCAGTGGGTCTGGTTTTTAGTTGCTCTTGTAGTCGTTGCCCTTGTTCTGAAACTCGTCCCTGGAATGGAGAAGTTCTATGGTGGACCCCCTGAAGGTAAGATGATTGACACCAGCCAGCAGAAGCGTGCGATGGCCCTTGAGGATTCGTCCTATTCTCAGCGGACCAACCACTTTGTGATCCCTAGCAGCGTTGGTGAGGCAGTTGGATCCACGTCTCCTTGGCAGGTGAATCAGTGGAACTCCAAAGTTTAATCGGCACATTAGATAATGAAGGGGAAGGGAGCATGCGGGTCAAAGCAAACGTGCGATGATGACGCATATCTTGCTGAAATGAAGCAGAAAACTGCTGCACTTAAGAAAGATCAGGATGCTCGTATGAAAAAAGAGATAAAGGGTGTTAAGGTTGAAATGGAAAGGTCTAAAAAGTTAAATGAAATTGTTAATCCGATGCACAAGGATATCATTGCTGAGATGAACAACCTTGGCGGCCGTAAAACTCGTCGGAGGCGTAGGAGCAAGAAGCTTAAGGGTCGCAAGTAAGAAGAACCAATGAAATCAAAAATCCCAAGAGCACTTCGTGAACAGGTTTGGTTGGTTCGTATAGGACCAAAGTTTCAAAGCAAATGCAAGGTCTCGTGGTGTACGAATACCATGAATGTGTTTGACTTTCAATGTGGTCACAATATCCCAGAGGCCAAAGGTGGAAAAACTGATGTTCAAAATTTGATCCCAATTTGCTCGAGATGTAACTTGAGCATGGGGAGTCAATACACAATTGATGAATGGAATACCAAGTTTGCACCACCACGCACTGTTTGGCAGTGGATTAAATGTCGAGTATCGGTACCTTAGGAGGAAGTGGCTCTGGTTTTGTTCCGTTCTCACGGTGACGAACGACATCATCCCAGAAGGCCTTCAGATCGGGCAGATGGCTAGGCAGCCAGTTAGGATCCTTAGGAACAAAGTCCTCCTTGATATCTGAGAGGACCCAATACACGTACTGCTGATCTCCCTGGAGCGCACACTGCCAGTCATGGAGATCAATGTCATCAGGCTTGTACTCGACCGTCTCCTTCTCATCCACAGCAAAGACTCCCTTCTTCAGTGTGCTCTCGTCCCAGGCCGTAAAGTTCACCTGCTTGAAACGGAACTCAACATACTCGCACTCGTCAATCCCCGTGCACTCCATCTGCATCTGCATTTGGTCCACGTAATAGATCGGGATCTCATCCTTGCGAACACGACTCATCGGGCACTTAAATTCGACCAAGCGACCATAACGCAGAGGATCGGAATCTGCAAATCGTGGAACAATAAGCCCGTCAGGAGAAGCACCCAGAAAGTCGTAGACTGGATGTCGACAGCACCCTACGTCTATAATGTTGCACGCAGTCTTATCCTCGTAGATCTTCTTTGCCACAGGCTCAAAGCGAGTTCCCCAAATCAATGCAGCAATAGGATTTGAACCCTCTGCCCTCACAGGCGGTTCAAGTTTCTTTGTCAGCAGCTCAAGGCGAGACGCAGGAGTTGTCCAGACCTTGGACACTTCAGACGCAGTGATCATTGTGCCACGCTGATTCAACCAAGCGTCCGTTCGCTGATCATTCTTGCCATACAACCGAATCACACGCTCAAAACAGCGATCACGCATCCACAGGCGTCCCAGCTCGCTCGTCATCAGCTTCTGCACCAGCTTCATAACTTCCCTCTTCAGACGGGTGTAAGAAAGTTCCGGATGAAGCGAGCGGCACAGGACCATGAACTGGCGTAGTCGGATGTTCAGATGTGTATACGGACGATTCTCTAGAAGATGGGAAGCAAGTGCCTCCTCCATTGCTGTCTATATCCTTGCTCTCCGAAAGTTCGTTTTGTCGTTGCTTTAGGCGCATCTCAAACTCTCCTGCACCCATGGTCCCAAACTCATCGAGACGGCTGAACATATCCTCATACATCTTCTTGAACTCATTGTCATACTCATCTAGTTTGTCAAGGGGAAACCCAGCGTCCTCAATCGTTGGCAAACAATCACCCTCCTTGAAAACAGGATCAGGGAGCGGAGGTTGATCACGAAGCATCTCCAGGAAGTTAGCGTACTCCTTGTCACCCTCGGGCATCATAAAAACACCTGGCGTAGTTGCCTCCATGACTCCACCTGACTTGCGAACACGATCAATGACGTCTCCGACACACACTGCAATTCCAACTCCAAGTTCTTCTTGAGCCATTTGTCTTTATCCTACCCAAGCACTTTAAGCGAGAATACCGAAGTAAGAATACAAATGGAGGTCATTCAAAATCGCGATCATTGGGTCCTCCACCGATTGGAGGGCTTCTATTCCAACCAAGAGCATCTCAAGAAAGTTCAAACAATCCTCTCAGGAGAGTCTCGCATCAGCCTTCGTCTTTTGGATTGGCTTGTGACCAACTATGCAAAGAAGCACAATGTTTCGTATGTGGTCGGGGGTCGTCACGTCATTGTCTATCTTGCCTACAAGTCTCACCTGAAGGCGTATAGCAAAAAGATGTTTGACCCCTTCTGCCGTTGGAAGCGTATTCAGTTTATGGGTATGGACACGACGGTTGGACAGCTGAACTTCTTTGAGTGGGCGATCCAGGATGATGTCCTGAAGTATCTCGAGGAGAACTATGACGCAGTTCACGCAGAT
>Ga0209085_1000223_pt1 | contig 43918 bp, 61 predicted proteins | sample C_131016_EF_Meta_FD_187310 | JGI IMG/M metagenome (GOLD analysis project Ga0209085, IMG submission 187310) | Freshwater microbial communities from Lake Croche, Canada to study carbon cycling - C_131016_EF_MetaG (SPAdes) (version 2) | ecosystem: Environmental > Aquatic > Freshwater > Lake... | reverse complement strand
CAGGTTGTCGTGAGCGGTGATGATCCTCTGCTTCTGGACCGGCCAGCTGACGGCGTTGAAGCGATCGTGGAAGCACGGCTCGCGGTTGGTCGCGTTGGCGGCGCTGATCACGGTGAAGTCGTGGTGTTTAGCGAGGTCGACGCCCATCACTACATGGCCGCTAGGCCGGGAGAGTTCCCGGACGCTCTCGTCGGGGATGCGGAACACAGATCCGGCGTCGCTGACGAACTCGGCCAGCACCTCCTGCTCGTACATGATGCGAGGCAGGGTGCGGCTCATCTCCTCGACTTCGTCCTCGGATATGTAGGGGTTGTCGGCGGTGGTGAACTTCCAGCTGGCCCACTCCGGGTACTCGGCGTCCTGCCCCCTGAGCCACAGCTGGTAGAACCAGTTGCGCCCGCGAGGCGTGGAGATCAGCATCGCTCCGCCCTTGCGGTCCATCAGGGTCGGGCGCACGGTCTGAGTCCAGACGACCTCGCGCTGCAGGGCGGCCTCGTCGACGATTACGAAGTCGACGCCTTCACCGGCCATCGCGTCCGGGTTCTCACCTGAGTAGAACTCGAATCTAGTGCCGCCGGGGAAGTGCAGGACCAGCCTGCCGGACGCTGCGACCGACGCCGGGGGCGGGGTCTTGGTCAGCACGCCGGGCGGGATCTGGCGCAGCACCTCGCGGTAGCCACGGACGACGTTCTTGTAGGTGTTGGCTACCCACCAGACCACCTTCCCCGGTTCGCGGCACTCCTTGAGAGCACGCTTGGCTGCGATCTTGGTCTTGCCGAAGCGGCGCCCAGCACAGACGACGAGGAAGCGCTCCTCCGCTGAGAGGATCGGCACCTGCGCCGGGTGCGGGGTGACAATCGTACCCTGCAGCTTCTTGGCAGCCTCCAGTACCCCTCGCGGGTCGGCGGCGGCCCATGCCTCGATCTGTGCGCGAGCGTCGCGGGCGTTACTCAAGCTCGCCCCCGCCAAGCAGCGCAGTGATCTTGCTGGCGAGGTCGGGGTCGTCGTCCATCAGCTTCCAGAGGTCGCCCTTGGCCGACGAGGTGTCGAGGCCGCCAGACAGCTCGATCGTCTTCTTGTCGCCGACGAGTTCCTTGCGGAACTTGAGCAAGGTCTCGTCGTCCATCTCCTGAATCCGCTGACTGTTGAGACGCGACTGCATCTCGTGGTCGATCTTGCGGGTCATCTCCAAGACGCGGTCATCGTGCAGCTGCTTCGCCACGGTGCGGACGCGCATATCGCGCTTCCAAGCGGTGATCGTGTCAGGGTGGACGTCAAACCGTGCTGCCATTTCGCCCCGGCTCATGCCGCAGACGTAGCACTCGGCTACTTCACGGGCGAACTCAGGGTCGGCGAGTTTCGAGATTCTGGCCATGACTACAGTCTATTGTCCCTGCTGCCGGTCATTTGACCTCCACGTCTTGGATGCTGCTGTCGGCTGCGATCAAGAGCCTGTCCGCCTGATCAAGGTCAAGCCAATCTCGCGCCCCCTGTAAGATCCGGTAGACAGTCCGGGTAGAGATACCGGCGCGGTCGGCAAGTACCTCGACCACCTCACCTCGCGGCATATGGTCGTAGCGGTTGATATGCCTTTCGAGGATCGCACGGACATCGTCGCCGTTGACCTTCGGTTCTCGCATCTTCTACCCCGGTGCACCATTACGAGCCATGTAGAAAACGCCGTGCATGATCGCGTCGTTGGCGTGGCGGTTCTCGTGCAGCGGTTTGAGGAACAGTTCCTCGGCACCGGCAGCCACCGCACCCTTCTTGATCGCAGCCGGTTGGAGCACCAGCTCGATTCCTGACACACGGCAGATCAGCTCGATCGCGCCGATGCCTCTAGCGGTGCGGCACTTGTCCCAACCAAGCTCCTTCAACTTCCACGGGTACAGCGCCCAGTCCTCCATCACGATCAGGTCGATCTTCGGGAACTGCAACTCCAGTTCGGGGTTCTCCCGAATAGAAGAAACCCCGCAGAGGTTGTCTATGACATCCCACAGAATGTCGGTCGACGCCTCTACGAGGTTTCCGCTGTCCCACAATGCCCACCCGGTGCTTTCTCCGGGGTCAATGCTGATCCATTTCACACAGGAAAAATACCTGCATGGGGTGACGTATTTAGACACCCACCTCAAACGGATCGGCGTTGACGGCCTTGCAGATGATGACCGCGTTTTCGTAGGAGATGTACTCCTGCCTGCGCTTGCGGCCTCGGCTTGTGTACTCCGAAAGTCCGAGCCTCCGCTTGAGCCGAGTCGCGTCGCCGACGATCAGGTTGCGATGCTCGCGGGTCCAGCCACAGCGGAGGGCCGCCTCGCTGAAACTCAGGCCGGAGCGGATTACCGCATCGGCCAACGGTTGGACGGGTACGCAGTTGATGCTTTCGGAATTGTAGTTAGGCACGAGTGTTCTCCTTGTCGTAATCAGGGGTGTAGTTGGGGTCTTTGGCGTGAGACCAACGCTTGACGATCTCGGCTGAGGCACCAAGCGGGACGCGGTCTTCGATCAGCGGGTGTTGGGTCATCGCTTCCTCGATCAGGCGAGCGACCTCTGGGGCGTCAGCCTCGTCGCACTCGGCGATGATCTCGTCGTGGACGCAGGCGATCACGGGAACGCGCTGCTCGTGGAGGCGCACCAGCGAAGCCTTGAGCAGGTCCGCCGCCGTGCCTTGCACGAGGTAGTTGACGAACCTGTAGGACTCCTGCTGAGCGTCGTTGCAGCGGTGGCGGCGGCCCCACGGCGTCTTGACGTAGCCGCGATCCATCAGGGTGTACTCGATCCGCCGCTGGAGTCCCTGCACCTCTGGGAACGCATCGTGGTAGCGGTCGAGCAGCGCCCGCGCCTCCTTCTGGTCTACGCCGAAGGTCTTGCGGATCGTCCTGACCCCGCCGCCGTAGATCTGGAGGTAGTTCATGGTCTTGCCGCGCTGCCGGGCAGACTCGACTACGCCACCGGCCCGCTTGCGATCGGTCAAACCCATCATTTTCGCCGCGAGAATGTGCATATCTTCGCCTGACTTGACGGCTCGCAGAAGGCGGCCATCGCCAGCGAAGGCAGCGAACAGGACCAGCTCGATAGAGTCGAGGTCGGCGGTGACCAACACCTTGCCCTCCTCGGCCCGGAACAGGTGGCGCAGGCGGAGGTCGTCACGCGGCCAGTTCTGGATGTTGGGGTCCGAGCAGGACATCCGCCCAGTGCGGGCGCCGACCTGCCGGAAGTTCGGATGGATGCGGCTGTCGGGCGCGATGAACGGCTCCTTCCACGCCTTGAGTCCCGGCTCCCAGCTGCGGTGCAGCATCGGTCGCAGGTAAGTGCCGAGCAGCTTGTACTCGGCGCGGAACTCCTCGACCGTCCGGGCCAGCTCGTCGTCGACGGCTGCCAAGTTCTCAGCGTCCATCGAGAGCTTGCCGCTGGCCGTCTTGGTGACGAAGGTCAGGTCAGCCTTGCGGCGCTTGAGCGCCTCGGCCAGCTGGTCGCTGGAGTTCGGGTTGAAGCTGGAGATCCCAGCCAACTCGACCGCCTTGTCGTGCAGGCGTTCGCAGTTTTCCGCTGCCTGAGCCTCGAACCGGGCGGCTGCCTCGCGGTCAACCGGGATACCCCGACGTTCGGACGAGTAGAGAGCCGACAAAACACCCATCTCCAACTCGTAGACTTCCTTGAGAGAGTCGGGCATTGTGCGCTCGTAGATCTCGCAAACCTTCTTGGTCAGGATGCAGTCGAGCGCGGCGTAGGGGTGCATGATCTCGTCCGGTACATCGGAGTAGTTCGGCGGAATGAACTCCGCGTTGGCCTCCTTAGCGGCGGCCTTGCGAACCTTCGACTCGTTGGACAGCCAGTCCTTGACTTCCTTCTCGTTGTCGCGGACCTCGTCACCCAGCAGAGCTGCCGCCCTAGCCTTGAGCGCGGAGGAGTTGCGCTCGTCCATGATGTGCGCCATCACCATGCCGTCGTGCCAAGACGACTGCGGCGGCAGGGTGTAGCCCATCGACTCGATCATGTGAAAATCAAACTTCGAGTTCCATGCTCGAAGTCCTTCCGTCGCCCCTCGATCAAGCCACGCTTGAACTTCGCTGACATCCTTCACCGGGTCGAGCAGTACCGGCTCCCCCTCCCCGTCCCAGAACTGGGCGAGGAAGGGGCGGTGTCCGCCGTACCACTGCAAGCCGGTGGTCTCCACGTCGAACTCGATCATGGTCGCCACACTCGCTTGCCGGTGCGGGGGTTGAGGGACCAGCCGACCTTCGGCTTACCCCTCCAAAGCTCCCGCCGGGCGACGACGCGGAAGCTAACCGTGCGCCTACCCCAGCGGTACATCCAGCCGCATGAAGGTGCCCAGAAGTCCAACGCGAATCCGGGACCGCCCCGGTCCCATACGCGAAAGAACCTCCTGCCCATTACGGTGTTCGGCTGTTGCATCTGAATCCATGTGCCGAGGGGCAGCCAGTTGTTGGCGACCACTCCCACATAGGCGCGGCGTCCGCTGGCCGTCATCGTCGTGCTGCCGTCGCACCAGTGGTAAGCCGTGGCAGACCCGGTGTAGGACGCAGCGCTGTCGTCGGCTGCTGCGAGTGCCGCAACAATCAACAGCGGGAAGATGAGTTTCTTGACGCTTACCAAGGAAGTCGGTGTCCCTTCCCGTAAATGCCGACATTTCCCGGCACGACTGCCGTGTCGGGATCCTCGGACAACTCGGCAGCGACCAGCTTGGCCCGCTCGGTCATGTGCTTGCGTTTGAGGAAGTTGTGTCGAAGCTCGTCCTCGACCTTCTCCTTAGCGACCTTGAGCAGGCGCTCATCGCTGGCTTCCTCTCCGGCCCAAGCGCGCATGACTTCGTAGCGCAGGTCGTTGAGGTCGCCGTCGTTGTGGAGTACCCGGTTGACGAGGTGCCGTGAGATCGGGATCTCGGTCGGGTGGTTGCTCTCGGCGATCAGGCTGCCGGGGCGACGCACCTCCCAGACCTCTCCACCTCTGGCGATGATCGCCTCGGCCTCGTTGTCGTAGCGGACGTCGGTGATGACCGTGATGCCGCGAACCTTCCGCATCGCCTGACGGACCCAGAAGTCATCGCCGAAGATCTCACGATGCGCCTCGGTTCCGTACAGCTGGAGGTACTCGCGGCCGCTGATCGTGCCGACCTCGCGGTTGCCAAAGAGGAAGACCAGCTGGCCTATCTCCTTAAACTCCTGAGCCTGCTCGGAGAACAGGCCGAGCGCGGCCATCGCGCTTTCCTTGAGCGGATCGGCGAACGCCAGCCGGTGAACCGGCTCGTCGATCTCGTAGTTGAGCGTCGACCAGACGGAGTCCTTGCCCGCGCCTGCCCGACCTGTCACTCCAATCAACCTCTCCATGACTACAACTCCAATCCGGCGTCGGCGTCAGACAGGACTACCCGCCAGCCGACTCCAGTCGTGCCGCCTCCCGGCGACGGTTTGCTAGCGGTCGTCTTTATGCGACCTTCTTCCTTGAGCTTCTTGAGCCTTGACCTGACCCACTTCTGGGACTCGCCAAGCTGCTGTGCGATGTCAGGGACGTAGCAGGGGTCGCCCTGCGCGTCTTGGAGCAGCTGCAGGACGTCGGTCTCGCCCGACTCGTCGCTGACCCAGCTGTACCACTGACTCGGCTCGTCCCAGATCATGCGAACCGGGACTGGCTTCGGAGCGTGGCGGCTCTTGGACACTGACCACTCGCGCTCTTGATCGTCCTTCGCGGGACGATGGTGTGACATAACCGTTACAGCACCAGCGAGTGCGCCCGATCCTCGAGCCACGTTCATCAGGTCGCCGTCCTCGTAGCTGCCGGACTTGCGATCGTGGTGAGCGATAGCAATGGTCAGGTCGTGGCCGGTGGCGATGTCCTGCATCGCGTCCAGCACCTTCCGCATCTCGGTCGCGGAGTTCTCCTCGCCCGACCAGAGGCCGTGGAACGGCTCGATGAAAACGATGTCGGGCTTGTGTTCCTCGACACCCTTCTTGAGCTTCTCGATGTAGGCCTGCTCGTCGAGCTTGAACCCGGCGTAGCCACCGTCGCCCCAGACGAGGACGTTCTCCTTCGCCAGCCGCTGCTCGGTCTCGGTGAGCGGCCCCTTGTTGACCATGATCCCGACCTTGCGGTGGAACTCACCGGGAGCGCCCTCGTTCTCGATGATCAGAGAACGGAGCGGGCCGCTGGGCACCAGCTGAGAGCAGCCGGGGAACATCGGACGACCGCTGGCCCATGACACGAGGCAGTTGAGCAGGAAGCTCGTCTTGCCCTTGCCCGGTGCGCCGGTCACGCAGAAGATCCCACCTCGCACGAACAGGGCAGGCTCGACCAGACGCGGCGGCACCTCGATCGTCTGGGCGAGGTAGTCGCCCAGCGTCGTTATCGGAGCCTTGCCGATCGACTCGTCGGGAGTCACCGACGCCGCCCTCAGAGTGACCTGCTTGAGGATGCGCTGACGATCCTCGTCGGTCTCCTGCTTGGCGAGCAGCTGGGCCAGCGCCTCGACCTCGCGGGGGATCACCTGAACCTCACAATCGGGCAGTCGTCGAGGATGTACGGACCCATCAGCGGGTCGTCGCATCCGGTACTGGTCCACTCGCCACGCTTGGCGTTCTCGAACAGGCGGCGCAGTTCGTTCTCAGGGATGCGGTCGGGGCTTGCGCCCTCCAACTCGCAGAGCAGCCCCCACGCCTCGCCCTCGTCAAGATCGCGCCAGTTCAGGAGCTGCTTGGCGACGTTGAAGTAGACGACGTTGCGGTGGCCAGCCCGGATCGGGTTCTCGAAACGGTTGGCGATGATGTGTTCGGCGCAGGCGTGAAGCTGTGCCTGCTCGCCGAACTCGCTGCTCTGCTCGCGCTCCTCCGGGGCGGCAAGGCCAACGAATCGCGCCCGCTTGCGCCACGACTCGGGGTCGTTGCGGAGCAGGGTCGCACGCTGGACGAACTCGGTCAGGCTGTCGGCGTCGAGCATCGGGCGGGTGTCGCCGAAGTAAGGGAGGTTGATGTAGTTGCCGACCATCCCCTCCATCAGCCGGTCCTGCTTGGGGAAGACCTCGACGCGAGGCTTGTCGATAGCGACCGCTGCCTCACGCATCAGGCCGCGCACGACCCACGCCTCGCAGGGTTCGGTGAAGAACGCCCAGACGTGGGCGTTGCCCGAGCGGGACCGCTCCAGCCAAGTCATCCCCGGCAGGAGATCCTGCATCGAGCGGGCTGCGTCGAAGTCAGGCTCGTCGAGATCTATCGCACCGAACAGGAGAGTGCCGTCGTCGAGCAGGGGGAATATCCCCAGCCCTTGACCTTCTCCTCTAAGGTGTTGTTCATAGAGAGCGGCTGTGGGCCGTGCTCTTACTACCTCGCCCCGGCCAGTGCCGTAGGCATCTTGGCGACCACGGAAGAGTCGCGTGTAATCGGAAAGCATGGGAACCTCATGTGGGATAGCGGGTGGAGGATGGGGTGCCGGGTGAAAGGAATAAGCCCCGGCACCCCAACCAACTTGGACTAGACGTCGAGCGCGTCGGCAGCCTTCTTGGGCTTGGCCGGTGCGTCCTCAAGAGCGTCAGCGTCTCCTCCCGAGACGCGGTTGCTCTTGACCGCGAGGGCGATGGCGACTGCCATCTCGCGCTGCTCAGCGGTCGTCTTGTTGCCCTGCTTGACCGCGACCGACTGGTACGGCTCGTTGCGGGACGAACGCTGGGCCTCAGTCTTGAGGACGAACGTCTGATCCCACGGCGCTGCGGCGAAGCGAAGCATCGTCTTGAGCTTGCGGGCTGCGCTGTTGTTGGTCCGCATCAGTGAGAGGCGGATCGGAACATCGCTGCCGACGACGTACCCAAGGAAGTTATGGGTCGTCGAGATCTTCGGGCCGGTGCCCCACTCGATCTTCTCAGCGTTGACGAGTTCGCGGAAGCGCTCCTCCGCGTCGTCGATCTCGCTGAAAGCCCGACCTGCGTACTCCTCGGGCCAGTTGTCGGGAGCCACCGTTCCGATCGCTGCGTAGCTGCGGCCGGTCTCCTTGTCGGAGTAGAAGCGGCCCTTCTGGTACGCCGCGATCACGACCTCGATCTCGCTGCCGAAGTTCTCCTGCGTCAGCGAGTTGATGAAGTCGCCCGGCTTCGCGTCGCCCTCGACCACCTCGGCGGTCAGGGACTGGCACACCTTGAGAACCGGAACGACCAGATCGGTCTCGCTCTCAAGGTCGGCCTTGACTGCGAGAGCCAATTCCTTCTCTGCTTCTGATGCTGCTACTAGATCCTTAGACACCTATTGTCTCCTTGCGTTGTATGTACTGAGTCGGGGACAGTACACACCCCGCCGGACGGAATCGTAGTTAACCCCGCAATTTGCGGGAAAACCCGCAGCCTAGCTGCGGGAAACCGTCACTCCGGGGCGCTCGTAGAAGTCCACTCCGGGGGGCAGCGGCTGCCCCTGTTCGAGGCACTCGCGGACGAACTCGTTGAGCCGCGAAGCAGCGACCTTTGGTGAGAACAGCTCGTCAGCGCGGCCGCTCTCGGAGAAGGCTTCCATCGCCGCATCGAGGTCGGTAATGCGTCCGTAGATCGTCGGCTTGCGCTTCGTGAAACGGACGGAGCCAACAGTGGGAAGCTCGACAGTTAGGGTCTTGAGACCAAGCTCGTCCATGCGGTCGAGGACGTCCTGCTCGGCGGCACGGTACTCGTTGGTGGCGGCGTCGGCCTCAGCCTTGAGCCTGTGGTGGGCGTCCTTCTTCTCGTAGAAGGTGCGAAGCATCTCTGCAAGCTGGGTGTCCATTTCGTCAGTCCTTCTTGTCGCGGGTCGGGTCGTACTTGGGCGGCGTTGCTGCCATGAAAGAGGGGTGCATGGTGCGGGCCGACAGCTTTAGGTTGTCGGCGACCAGATCCGGGCCAATGTACGGCCCTTCATAAGTCCACATATAGACGCAGTCTCCCTCCAACTTGGCCTGTTCAATCAGCGTGTCCCACTGGCGAAGAAATCCGCTCACTGTGTCTCCTTGACGGCGTCCTGTTGGATGACCGAGCTGACGATCGCCGACTTCAACTCGTTGGCAGGGGCGACCCGGTCGGTGTCGACGGAGTCGCGGGCCTGCAGGATGATCACGGTCACGTTGCGGTCTTGGCCGATCCGGTGCAGCCGGTCCTCGGCCTGCTCGTTGATCGCCGGGGTCCAGTCCCGTTCGAGGAAGATCACGGTGTCGGCGGCGGTCAGGGTGATGCCGACCCCTCCGGCGTCGAGGGTGCAGATGATGACGTCGATCTCTCCGTCTTGGAACTGAGCGACGGCCTCGGTGCGGGCCTCTGGCTTGACGTCTCCAGTGACCATGGCGCTAGAGATCTTGCGCTTGGCCAGCCGCTCGGTCAGCAGGTCGCAGGTTCCCTTGAACTCGGAGAACACGACGACCGGACGCCCGGCATCCTCGATCAGCTCGACGGCGGTGTCCAGCTTGACGCTGGTGTCATCGCCGCCGAGCAGCGCCGGGGAGGACGCGATCTGTCGAAGTCTGGTACAGCGGGCAGCGCCGTTAGGCAGGTCGATGATCGACTTGTCGAGCGCCTCCGGTCCCTGCTCTTTGGCGATCTCGATCCACATCTGCTTCTCGGCCTCGGCGTAGAGCTTGCGCTGCTTGGCTGGCATATCGAGTTCGATATACCGGCGGGTCTTGGGCGGCAGGTCGAGGACCGACCCCTTCGTGCGGCGGATCAGTTTGTCGCTCATCTCGAAGCGCAGTGCGTCCGGGTTGCGGGCGCCTGTAATCACGCGCCCGAACGGACCCTCGTAGTAGTCGACGTACTGGTCGTAGAAGGTCCAGTAGGGCAGGCGTCCGCCGCCTCGCCCGTACTGCTCGGGCCGCAGCCACGCCAGCAGCGCCCAGATCTCGTCCGGGCTGTTCATGATCGGGGTGCCGGTCAGCGCCAGCTTCATCGGCGCGTCCTTGAGTTGCCAGAGGCCGAGGGTCTGCTGGCTCTTGCGGTTCTTGGCGCGGTGCGCTTCGTCGGCGATGATCGCCATCCACGGGATGCTGGTCAGCAGCGGCTCGACCATCTCGACCCTGCCTGCGACGCGCTTGGCCCGCAGCTTCTCCCAGTTGATGATGATGTGGGCGCCCGGCTCTTGGCTGTAGTTGTCCAGCTGGTGGCGGCGCTTCTCCGCCGTCTTGCCGTCGATCACGAAGGCGGGCAGGTTCGTCCACTGTTCGACCTCCCTCGCCCAAGATCCCTTGACCGAGTTCGGGGCGATGATCAACCGGGGTCGCTCGGCAAAGTCGTGATCGCCAATCGTTAGCCCGTACTCGTAGGCCGCCGACAGCGACTGGACGGTCTTGCCGAGGCCCATGTCGTCGGCCAGTAGGCAGGACGGATGGTTGGTCATGAACTCGATCGCGGCTCGCTGGTAGGGGTAGAGTTTGTCGGCCCAGCCGATCCCCAGCGTTGCGGCAGCGTCGGGCGGCAGCGTCGTCGAGAGTTCGTCGGAGCGGTCGGCCCTAGCTTGGCGGACCCACTTCATGACCTCAGCTGAGGGCACCGGGCGGATAGTGTGCATGATCCGCTCGGCCACGAGGACGTCGGCAGGGAACTCCCAGACCTTCTCCTCTGCGTTCCATCGTCTGCCGGGAATCGCCTTCGCCCGCTGCAGCGCCTCGCCGAAGTCCGCCCGGCTCATGCCTGCGAGGGTCAGCTTGAGAACGTCGTCCTCTCTGGAGAGCTTGGCAGCCACTAGACGGTGAACCGCTCCCCGCCCCAGAACAGTTCGTCCCCGCTGACGGTTGCGTGATCCACCTTGAATGTGCCATCCGGCCAGACCCATGCCGTGACGAAGCCCTGTTGCCAGTTGGGGTCGACGGCGTAGCCGATGCCTCCGCGAACCCGACACATGGCAGCACCTTCGACCCCCATCTGGAGTCGCCTGTCGCCGCTTGATGTGTGGACTGTTCGGTAAGTCACGCTCTGCCTGTGGGTGTGGAACACGATCAGCGAGAAGTCGATGTTGCGAAGCGACTTGTCGGCTGTGTTGTTACCAGTCAACCACCCGTGCCGGACGGCAAGCTGCGGCGTGATGAAGTGCTGGGCGTGGGTGTAGTTGCCGTCAGGCTGGATCAGGTTGATCCCGAGGGCGTCGAGGTGCAGCAGGTTCTTGACGCCCATCGCTGCGTCCGGGTAGGGATCTTCCTCTGTCGGCGCAGCAGTAATGCCGTAAAGCCGCTCGGCGCGGTTGAGAAGCTCGGTTCGCAGGCGCTCGTCGTGATTGCCCAGCAGCTTGTGGAACTCGGCCTGCGGTGCGGCCTCGACGTAGTCCCGCAGCAGCCGGTAGCCGGAGTTGATGCACTGCTGAGCCGGAGCGTGCCACTCAGGGTTGTCCCGGTGGCGGCTGATGTCTGGGAAGTCAAGCGTGTCGCCAGCCAGCACGACTTCGTCGGGCCGGGTCTGCTCCAAGAACTGGAGGAACATCTCGTGCAGCCGCTCGTCGTGGAACGGTGCCTGCTGGTCAGCGCAGACGACGACGAAGCGAGGCTCGCCTTCCGGCTTCTTAGCGGTCGGGCGCTTGACCGGCGGCACATGGATCGCTGGGGTTACGAACTTGATGCTCGACTTGCGGCGCACCCGCAGCTTGAGCTGGAAGTTCGGCTCGTCGATATCGCCCCACTGGTTGACGATCACATCATCGGTGACGATCCACTCGTCGGGCGAGAGGCCCATCTTCCGCATCAAGGTCTCGGGATCGGTGAGGCAGTTGATCGGCCCGGTGATCTCGGCGCTGCTGCCGTCTGGACTGACGACCACCTTCGGTTGGCGGCCCTGCTTGCGCCAGTCGCCACGGATCTTGTAGCGGAGCGTACTCTCTGCGAGGCCGACCTCAGCTGCGGCGGCGCGTTGGCTGTAGCCCTCGCCCATCAGCTCCTTCGCTCTGGCTACCTGTTCTTCGATCTGCATACGATCCTCTCTTGAGAGAGGTCCGCCGGTCTACACCTCGACTTACACGTCTTGCGCTTGGTCGAGCCTTTCCGCCCCACCTCGACTGACGAACCTCAAGACCAAATCATAGGTTTGTGCGCGACAGTAAAGGTTGCGCCCGCAACAGGCTAGACTTTGTGCGTCCGGTTACAAACTCAGGCCGGGTTTTTCGGTTCCGCACCCCCCTAAAGGGGGGTGTGCGGGAACGTCGGAAAAAGCCCGTGAAATCAAGGGATTTGTTTTCGACCTTCCAACCACTTGCCCTCAGTAAACAAACCTGTTTCTAAGACTTGAGACGGACGATGTCGTACTCCCAGAGCGACTCACCATGCTGCTCGCGCAGCTGCTCAAGCCGCTCGACCGCCTGCTTCATGCGCTCGTATGGGCCGTGGACATGAGCCTGCCGATCGGACCCTGTGCTGACCCTTGTCACCACTACAGAGTTCTTCCAGCGCCAGTCCAGAGGAGTGTCTTTCATCTCAGTACCTTTCATCTTGGTTTGACAGATCGTGATTCAGAGTTTGCCCACCGCTTGTCCGCGCTTGAGCCGCTGCCCAAAGAGGTAGCGGACCTGCGCCAAGACTTCGCCGTTCTCAAGAAGGAAGTCTCAACAATGACGGACGCCTTCCAGAGCTTGAAGACGGCACTCTATGCCGCAGCTGGCACGATCCTATCGGCGGCTGTGCTCGTCGTTCTGCTGGGGCGGGCCGCATGAAGTTCTGGCGCTCGATCAAGCCTCACCCGGCGATCGTGCGCCCTGTCGTAGCCCTAGCCCTCGCGGTCTGGGTGCTGGTCGGATCGGTGGTCTACCTTGTATCCGAGCAGCGCGACACACAGCAGCGCGTCACTAAGATCGAGGCGTTTGAGCGAGCGTGCCTGACCTCCGCCCCGGACACGCCGCGATGCGACGAGCTTTACGACAGCCTCGTCGCTGGGCTTAGCCAAGAGCAGCTTGTCGAGTTGCAGCGGCGGCTCTCCTTGGCAGCGTCCGCTCGGTAGTCGGCTGCCAGCGGCGCTTGAGGTCGGACCACTTGATCGTCCGCTGGCGCCCGTCTGCAGTGCGGACGAGGGCCGCCTTGTCGGGGATGTGGTGCTGCATGATGGTTACTTTCTCGCAATCCATCACAGCCGAGCGCCCCATCGAATCCAGCACAGAGAACTGCTTGCCAGCGCTGCGGGATTTCGGCTCCCAGACATCACCGGGCAGCGCCGATCGCCAGCGCCAATCAGCCGGGCACATCGCAGTGCGGAAGCTGACGCCGCCGACCGAGACCTCAGCCTCGATCCACTGAGCGCCGTCCATCACTACCAACCGTGGGTTCTTCATCGTCCTCCTCAACTAGGTCGCGGAATGATACATAGACATTCAGCCAGTACATCAACAGCGCGAACGGATACGGTGCCAGCTTGAGCAGCCCCTCGTAAGTCGAGTCTCGCATGATCGCGAGGATCACTGGGCCACCTTGACCGTCTCCGCACGCATCCGGCTGAGCCGGAAGTGGCGGTAGTTCTGGCGGTCGTAGTCGAACGCTGTGATGTAGTAGAAGCGATAATCAGGCCCGCGTGACTCGGCGAAGTCCTCGACCCTGACGACTCTGGTTTCGTACTCGTCGGACTCCGGCTTCTTGTACTCGAAGGTGGCGATGGAGTTGCTGGCCGCCGCCGCTTCGAGCTTGTCGTCGATCCGCTGCTGTGCTGAGCCGGGGTCGAAGACAGTATCCTCGATGATCTGCACGATGCGGCTGATCTCGTAGTTGGTCAGTTTGTGGTGGGACATCTGCTGCTCTCCTTACTTGTGGTTGGCGTTGTAGTTGCGCTCGTTGTCGTCGATCACGACGATCTCCTCGGCGAACTCGTCAGGCTCTACTGCGTCCTTGACATAGTGTTCTTGGCCTCGGGCTACTGCTGTGTTGACCTCCTTCCAGATCTGGTCGAACACCCAGACCTGCTGGAACATCTCGTCCTCGATCGACTCTGGGGTCTCAGACTGCAGCACATGGAACAAGTCCGCAATTGCGTACACCAGATCGTTGCGGACATCTATGCTGAACACCTTTCTCGGTTCCTTCATACTCACCTCCCTTCCTTCATCCATGACTCAGCCCGGTCCATCCAACTGCAGACCCACTGCTCGACTTCTTCGGGCGTCGGCGGTTCCTTGTCGTCGACCGAGTTCATCTCGGCGATCATCTCGCCGAGCCAGCCGTTGGCTTCCTCGATCAACTCTTCGGCTGTGGTCAGCCGGTGGTCCCAGCTGTACTGCTCGTCCCCTGCGATCTCTGTCATCCTTCCTCCTTGTTCAGTGACCAGTTTGAGCTGACACGCTGGCGTTCCTCGAGCCTTCCGAACAGGATTTCATCTAGCTGTCCGATGATCTCGTCAGCCGTTTCGACGATCGGCTTAGCTGCTTCGGCCTTGTCGTAGCCATGCTCGGTCAGCAGGTGCCTGTACCCTGCAGCGATCCCGGTCACGGCGATGAACAGATCCGCCGGGATCGTGACGCTCAGGTCTTGATGCTTTGACATACTTCTCCTCTCTTAGTTGTCGCTTGGCAGGATGCCGGTAACCTCTGCTCCGCAGAAGCACCCAGCTCCACATGGTCCTCGTCGGACTATCAGAGTGTGTCCAGTGGCAGTGTCCGTCACTGCTACTCCGAACAATGCACCGGCCTCTCCTTCGGGCAGGGCGTTGAACTCGCTCCGATCCTCTTCGCTGACCAGCAGGATGATCCTGTCTGATCTGTCGCCCATCAGCTCGAAGTCTTTCAGCTGCTCGTCCGTCAGCGATCCTTTGCTCGGTGTGAATAGGAATGTGTCAGTCATAGATCCTCCATGATCCTGATCGGTTGCCGTTGGGGTCGACCACCGATGCGGCGTCGTTGTCGGTGATCGCATCAGCCACTGCCCTGATCGCCCCAGCCAACGCTGCGGCGTCGATATCGTCGTCCTCGTCCCGCCACCCGGCGTTGTCGAGGTCGATGTGAAGTTTGAAGCTGCTCATGCTTTGTCCTCCCAGTTGAAGTGGGGGTCGATCTCTGGTCCGTACTTCGCCAGCAGATCCCAGCAGTAGCCGACACAAGCGGCTGCGTCTGCTGGGTCGATCGCATCGCCCCGTACCTCAACTTCCAACAGGGTCGTAGCGATCACTCTCAGCAGTTCGTCTGCTTTCATTGTCATGCGGTCTCCTTATCCGTAGACGATCTTTCCAAACAGCCCGACCTGCACGATCACATCGGCGCAGTCGGTGTCGATATTTCCGGGGTCATCGTCCAGCACTCCGAAGATGATGTACTTGGTGATCTCCTTGTTGGCTAGGCGCGGCTGAGTCAGGTCAGTGATCCTGTCCAGCGCCTTGGTAATCAGGGCGCGGTCGACTACCAGCTTCTCGCCGTATGGCTCTCCTGTGCTTTCGTCGAACTCTTGGATCACTGCCCGGGCTGGCTCTCCAAGCGACCCCGAGTTGTACTCACTGCACACCGACCAGTAGCCGATGCCACCTTCGAGCGCTGTGATGACTACACAGTCGAGGAACTCGTCTTTGTACTTTTCATTCATCTGCTTTCTCCTTACTTGGTCGTGGTTTGATTACCTCATCTCTTACTGCGTCCCGCAGGTATGCCGCGATGATCTCTAGATCATCAGCGCCGCTCCATTCCTTGATTCCTTCTGCGTTCAGGTAGCCTGATTCGATTCCGGCTTTAACCTGATCCTCAGTCATCCAGTCCTCAGGGAACAGCGTCCTGTGGATCTGGTCAAGGTATTGTTCAGCTGGCGGCGGAAACCATCCCAGCGTCATCAGCAGTCCTCCTTGTAGTAGATGAAGGGGTCGAGCCGGAATGACTCGACGATTCTCCACGCCTCGACCTCGGTGCGACCGTCGCGGTACTCGACGCCTTCGGGCAAGGCGACCTCGCGGTCAGGGTCGTCGTCGTTGCAGGCCTTGATCGCTTCGATAGCGACCGGGTTCCAGACCAGCGGCACCGGCGGGTAGTGATTGCTCTGCAGGTGCCAGCCGATTGCTCGCTCAGTCGAGCCGAGCAGCTCGGCCATTGCTTCTGCTCCCATTCGTCCCATCGTTACTCCTCTGTTGCGGGTTTGCTGTGGACAAGTGTGTAGTCCCAGATCGTTCGACCCAGCGCGTCGTAGAGCGGAGCGCACAAACGCTCCAGATCTTTGAGGTCGAAGCTGTCTTTGGTCTGTCTATCGGTGCGCTCTAGCACTTCGTTGCTGTATTCCTCAGCGTCCATTGTCCCTCCTTCCTAGTGGTAGTGGTAGCTGATCACTTGCTGCTCCGGGTTCCAGCAGGCGCGGCAGTCACCGCACTCACCATCTTGGAACCTAGACGGGCAGTCCCAGACACCATCGGGTACCGGGGTATGCCGATTGACCATCGAGTAGAGGATGCCGTCGTCAAGACCGGCCTGCGGTGGAGACATATCCACCATCGCCATCGAGAACCTGATGATCAGGTTCGGTGGGATCTCACCCTCGTAGGTACGAACGATCCGACGCTCGCGGGTAGGCAGCCAGAAGCTGACCCAAGGCAGCCGCGCTGCGATCTCGCAGATCTTCTCCAGATGCTCGTGATCTTGGAGATCACCAGCATCGTGCCAGCGGAAGTGCGGCTCGTCGTGCTTCTCACACCAGCGACCGATCAGAAACACCATCGCATCGGCCCAGCGAGGTCTACGAATCGCCTCTAGCCGGGCTGCGTGGGCAGCGATCACATTGTGTCGCCGATAGTTGTTGTCCTTCGCATAGCAGCCGTCGCACACTGACCCCTTCTTCTTGGCCAGCTTGCTGCCTACATTACACTCGTCTGGCGAGATGCTGTAGCTAGGACAGGGCATCTTGCCCGTACTGGAGAGGCTATGGACAATCGCCTTAGCCTCCTTGACTGTCGTGATCGGCGGGTCTAATACACTCATTACGCCCTCCTGTTGTTCTTACTGCGAAGGCCAGTCGTCCTTACGCAGCTTGTCGTAGCACGCAGCGCAGTAGTGACGCTCGAACTCCTCGTCACCCTCGTTTACTATCACGCGGCTAGGGTCGCCGAACAGCGAGACCCCACATTCGTAACAGTAATCCTTGTCCTCGTGCTTCTCGTACTTCATACTTCCTCCTTTCAGAAGCGGTTAGAGAAGTCCAGCGCTAGCAGGTCGCCCAGCGAAAGGCTCTCGCCATTCTCGAACGACCCACCCTTATCCCACTCGCACGATCCGCTGAAGCTCTGACCGACCTCTGCGTAGAACAGGATCAGCCTTAGCTCAGTCCAGCAGTTCAGAGAACGGAACCAAGGGATCGGCGGACTCCAAGCTGTGTCGAACTTATACACAGTCCAGTCCAGCTTTGAGTCAACCGGATACCAGAGGTCATCGTCGAAGTTCACATCGACAGCGTCCCACTTAGTACCCCAGTTGTCGCAGTTCCAGCTGTACCAGTTACCTTCTTCGGATTCCGGTCGCGGAACTGCGGCTTGGAATGTGAGCGCTGTGTCTGTGGTTGAGTTGGCCTTGCGGAACGCTTCCACAGCAGCTTCACTCCCCTCGACGACAAGTCGATTCTGACACCAGTTCGGCATATTTTTCACCCCCTCTCTATCTGTTGAGTAACACGGAAGTCTTGGCAGGCTGGCGTAGTGGGCAAGTGGGAGCTACCCACTTGCCCACCAACTAGCCAGAACTGATCAGTGGGTTAGCATTGACCCTTGATCAGCCGCGCTCTGTTTCTCAAGCTGACAGCCCCGGAGCCGGGCTGTCGCAGGGACTCGCGTTATAGCGGCGATCCGACCTCGCTGGACTCACCTTATAGATGTGATCCGACCACTCTGGACGCTATCCGCATTCTAGTAGCGGTTGCCCGATCCTCACTGGCTGTACGCCAGATCCCAACGGCTCGTAACCCTGAGACTAGGGAGTGAGTATTGCCATATGACTACTCACTCCGCAACAACGCAGGCGAAAGGGGGGAAAGCCTGCGCTGCTGCGGGCTGAGTAGGCTAAGCCGTCTCAACTATCGGGCGGACGCTACCGTCCGCGCCGACTAGCTCATCCATCGTCAGACTAGCGCCGAACCTGATGCGCCCGTCCGCAGCTGAGGGAAAGCGTTCGGTGCGCACATAGTAGTCCAGACAGATTGCCTGAACCACCGCACCTGAGATGTCCGTCCAGCGGTCCTCCGCTGATTCGTACCACGGCGAGCCATCCTCTGGCTTGCCGAGGATCTCATCCTCTGTGTGGTAGTCACCCAGAACAGAGATGCGGTCACCTGCCCAGCGACCGACGATGTAACTCATCAGTCGCTGTTCGTACTCGTCGCTGACGATGTAGTCGTTCTCACGACCCTCGTAGCCCGGCCCACCGTGCCACGGATGGAGATCGCCCCCACCCCTAGCGCCACCCTTATTGGATGACGCCAGCAGCACAGCCAGCCCGAGTAGTGTCCCGCTAGGGCTACAGCCGAACTCCAACAGCTTGAGTCCGTCACCGAAGCGATGCGGGGAGATGTACTCGCCCTTGTCCCAGTTGACCGGATAGTGATACTGACCCATTCCAGTCTCCCTTGTTTTGCTGTACGCCTGTTGGCGCACAGAGTAGAGCAGGTGACGCCCCACCTGCTCTACCCTCTGCGTCAGATCACGCCAGCTGTTCGCCCTGCTGAGAGGTAGTCGTGCGGGCAGACCCCGTCCGGCTCCACATAGCACCCCTCCGGGCAGTCAGTCTCGCCCATCTGGTCCTCCCACTCGCCATACCCGGAGAGTACGGACTCGAAACTGCTTGTGTCAACATCCGGTTCCATCAGCCGCTTCGCGGCTTCCACGCTAGGCTTAGCCATAGCTCAGTCCCTTTCGTCGTCATTCGATAGCCCTACCACTAGCGGCACGAAGATCGCGCCACAGATGAACAGCACCACAGCGTCACGAACGCTGTAGCTGCCGCACCACACTGCCATCACTGAGATCCCTGCGGACCCGGCAGCATAGGCCAGCGCGGTTTTGCGGAAGTCGCTCATTCGGCTTCTCCTAGTTCGCAAACATCGTCGACGATGATCGGTGTGTGCGGAACAATAACCCCATACAGCAGGCTTTCCCATTTCCAATCAGCTGGATCGTCGTGGTCCGGCCTGCGTTCGACAGTCACTGTCATAGTGACTTTGTACCTAATTGGCTTTTCCATCATCACGCTCCATCGTCGTCGTGGAGGAACTCGTAGTCCTCCGGGTTAGCCTTCTCGTCGCAAGCGTTACAGGTGAACGCTCGCAGATCGCCGTCCTCGTCGTATAGCTCATCGTAAGAGCCTACGACAAGAGTCACGCCAGTCTCGCACTCGTCGCAGGGGACGCGAGCTGTGCGATAAAGCAGGTTGGCGTCGTTCCATCTCATTACATCACCCCCTTTCAGAGATAGCTCATCGAGATAGCTCATCGAGATAGCTCATCGAGATAGCTCATCGTGTAGCACAAAGCCTACGCCTAAAGACCTCCTGTAACTCCCGGCAGGTTTAGGCGCAGACTTGTGCGTTGTTCTGCGGTATCCCTATAGCGGGTTCGCCAGCCTATCCGCAGTTCGGTACTGACTAGTCCCTGTCGCTGGGACCACACGGGACGCACTTATTAGCCATCCGAGCAGCGGCGTCCGGCTGCTTTCGGACTTGAGTCAGACCCTGTGCGGGTCAAGACCCCTAGCCGTTTTGACACGGCTAGAGGTTGCGGTGCTACTGCCAGACGGGGGGCTGCTTGGCCTCGTCTTCCCTTGCGGCGTTCTCATCGTAAAGCTTGATGAGAACAGAATGCGCTGTGTTAAGCGCATCGTACTTCGCTGAACTGTAACCGCTCTTGGCGATCTCGTCCAGAATGATCCAGCCAGCGTTCAGCAGGCATTCCCGCTTCGCACGCTCGACGTCAAACGGATCGTAATGAGCCACTTAATCACCCCCTTTCTAAAGTGATAAGTTCCTACTCCGCAGTCTGGGCATAAGTTCCCTCCTGCGTCTCGGATCAGCGTGGCATTTTCGGTAAGGGGCGCAGCGCGGCCTTTTTCCTAAGGGGCTGCGCGGACCTTGCCGTTATCGGTAAGGCGATACCCGACACGGATGTCCGGTATTGGGATACCCGACACGGATGTCCGGTATCGGGATACCCGACACGGATGTCCGGTATCGGGATACCCGACACGGATGTCCGGTATTGGGATACCCGACACGGATGTCCGGTATCGGGATACCCGACACGATTGTCGGGGATCGCCCGCCCGGGGTATCGGCCCCGGCCCGGCGGCCGGGCTACCTTCCCCGACCGACTCCGTAAGGATCGCACACCGACCCCGGATCCTACTAACGATCCGGCGGGGCGATCCCCGCCCGGGGTATCGGCCCCGGCCCGGCGGCCGGGCTACCTTCCCCGACCGACTCCGTAAGGATCGCACACCGACCCCGGATCCTACTAACGGCCCGACGGTGGTCGAGGGCCAAGCGGCCCTTCCATTCCGGGCGGGGATTCGGTAGCCTTCCTCTAGTGGTCAGAAGGCCACCTTACGAAAGGGTAGAAACAATGCCAGCACCGAACAGAAAGCCAGCCGCCGCCGCCGACCCCGTAGAGGGGGATCGAGCGCTAGCGGCGGTCGCCCGGGAGACTCGCGCTGCCACCGACGCGCCGACCGTTACGGGGGGAACGGTCACCGGGAAGGATCGAGAGAGTCGGAAGGCTCGACTCAAGGCTACGCACCAGCAACAGCAGGGGAGGGTGACGGATCGCAACCGCCGAGAGTTCTCGACGGTGGTCGAGGCCGCCGCCGAGCGTCGGGCGGCGGTCGAGGCCGTCCCCGACGCGCCGACCCTAGAATCCCTGCCCCCGGCGGCGGTCGTGATCGAGGCTCGACCGGGGCGGTCGGGGACCATTCCGGCGGCGGCGGTCGAGAGGATCGCCCGGGACCGGGTCGAGGCCTTCCGGGTGGTGACGGCGGCGGCGGTAGCGTCGGGCGATCCCCGGCGGATCGAGGCCGCGCTAAGTGCCGCCGACTTCGACCGGGGGGTGAGAGTTCCCCCGGGCCGTTGGTTCGTAACTTCGGCGTCGGAGTTGCGGACGGCTCGGGCGGCGGTCGAGGCCGCCACCGACGCGGTCGGCGCGGCCTATTGGACACCGGCGGCCCCACGACCCCGGAAGGTCGAGGCCGCCCGGCGGCCCGGGGCGGCGGTCGCTGCGGCGGCGGTCGAGGATCGCCACCGGGGGAAGGTCGAGGCCGCATATGCGGCGGCGGTCGAGACCGTCGGGATCACTTGGGGCGATCCCCTGCCCTCCCCGGTCGAGGCCGGGTCGCTCGACCGGGCCGCGTGGAAGGCCGCCGGGGGAGTGGTCGAGGTTCTGCCCCCGGCCCGCCGCCCGAAGCGTCGGAGCGCTCCCCTAGAGCGCCGCACACGGCAGACCGGCGGGGCGATTGATCCGGCGATGTTCGGCCCCGGCGAGTCGGGGCCGAGAGGGGAGAGGGTCACCCGGTCAAAGGTGGCTGACCTCTCCCCGCTCGGCCGGGCTACGGTCGAGTCCGTCGCGCTAGCGGCGGCGGCGGCCTTGATCGACCCCGCCGCGCCGAGGGCAACGGCCCCGGCCGTGTCCCTCTCCGATGCCGCGGCTGCGGCACTAGGGTCGGGCGATGCCGTCCGGGTTTGGCTGACCGGGGTCAGTTACGCCGACGCGGGGAAGGTCGAGGGGACCGACAATCCGAAGCGACCCCGGGCTGCTTGGTTTGCCCCGGCGTCGGGGTCGGGCCGGGTCCGGGTGATGTTCGCCCCGGGCGGGGAGATTACGACCGCCGGAGCGCTCGTAACGCCGGGGTCGGCCGGAAGGCTTGCGCTGGCGATCCGGAAGGCCGGGGCCATTTCCCCCGACACGGCCGTCTCCGTGTCCCTCACGGGGAAGGCCGCACAGACGACCCCGGCGGATTGGGCAGGTTGGCAGCACTAGGGGCCGCCGCCGCATAGGGGAGGGCCGACGGCCCCGGGGATCGCTTAGGGGATCCCCGGGGCCGTTCTGCGTTGGGGGGTCGAGGGCCGGGGGTCGAGGGCCGCCCGCTATCGGCAAACCTTACACATAATCCCGGCCCGCAAACCTTACAGAAAACAGCGGGCCGGGATTATTAGTAACACTAACCACCCAATAAATGACACATTACAAAAAATCGAGGGTTGGTAACGCTCCGGTGGTTCAGCACAAGGGGCCAGAAAATAGAACTGGTTAGAAGCCCTATAGTCCTCGACCCACAGAGGGCGCCGGGGTCGGTCAGTTCCAAGGAACGAGGCCGAGCATCTTCTTGACCTTCTGACGCTCGCGCTGGAGCTTCAACGAGACGCTCCGCAGCCGCTCCTCTTGCTTCTCCGGGATCTGGTTGTAGGCCAACTTGCCGATCGCGCTCCTAAGCGGACCCATCGCGAAGATCAAACGCTCCAGCTCGACCTCAAGGACGGCTCGACGGTGGGGGTCGTCCGGCTTCCTCTTGCGACGGAGTTTGGCTCGAGCCGCCGAGGACGACTTGATGGCGTCTTCGGCGTCCGTCAGACTACTTTTTACCTGCTCAGATAGTGATTTCATGAGCCAAGCATAGCATACTGGTCAGAAGGGTCGATTTTTAGGGCAAGTGGTTGGAAGGTCGAAAATCAAACCCTTGATTTCACGGGCTTTTTCCGATGTTCCCGCGCACCCCCCTTTAGGGGGGTAGCGGAACCGAGAAACCCGGTCGAGTTACTTACGAAGAGTAAGCGGACGCAAAGAGTAGTTCCCGGACGCTGATTGGCACAGTCGGCGGCATTATTCTCTTTGATGCCGAGTAGAGTCGTGACAGCCGCCCGTGCCCTTACGGGCAAGGCTCTGCCCTCGCCCTCTCGCTCAAGCCTCTACTCCTCGGCGGGCCTGCCGATGGGAGGCACCCCCAGCGGCGCCAGCGTAGAGCGCATCTCTCAGACTGAGGCGAGCCGCCACATCTCCTCCTACGGCGGCGATCAGGCAATCGACACGGTCAACAACTGCGTGAACGTCTACGTCGACGCCATGCTCTCGGCGAAGTGGCGCTTCATCCAGAACGGCGAGACCTACATCCCGCGCCGCGTGCCCGACTCCCCACCGGAGGCGAAGGTCGCCCCGGAGGATCTCGTCGCGCTGCTGGAGCAGCCGAACCCCTACCAAGACTGGAACGAGTTCCTGTCGCTGATGGCGATTGACTACCTGCTGGTCGGAAACTTCTACTGGCTCAAGTTCCGCCCGCTCGACGGCACAAACCGGCCGATCGCCCTGTACCGGCTCAACCCGTCCGACATCACAGTTATCCCCGGCAAGACAGATTTGATCGCAGGCTACGAGTACCGGCTGCCCGGCGCCGCTGAGCCGGTGCGCTTCCCAGCGGACCTAGTGATCCACGGCAGGCGCCCGAACCCCCACAACCCATACCTCGGTCTGGGCATCATCTCGGCAGGTGCCCGGATGCTCGACATCGAACTGGCACTGACCGAAACCCAAGCGCAGTTCTTCGAGCAGGGTGCCAAGCTCTCTGGAGTCCTGCAGTCCGACCGTCGCGTGCCGGACCCGGTCTTCAAGAAGATCTCCAACCAGTTCCGGTCGATGTACTCCGGCAGCCGCAACGCCTACAAGATCGCCGTCCTCGAACAGGGACTCAAGTTCCAGTCGATCCAGCCGACTGCGGCCGAGAGCGAGTTCGTGGCGCTTAGCCAACTCAGCTTCGAGCGCCAGACCCGGCTGTTCAGGATTCCGCCGGAGCTGCTCGGCGGCGTCGACAAGACGGGCGTGCTGCAGGAGGCCAAGCGCCAGTTCACCAACGACACCATGCGCCCACTGCTCGACAGGCTGCAGATGCTGATCACGCTGGGGCTGACCCGGCCCGGCTGGGGCTACGACTTTGAGTTCGATTACAAGTACGTCCTGCCCCGCGAGGATCAGCTCAAGTTGGTCGCTGGGTTCGCTTCGCTGCCGGGAGTGCGGGTCAACGAGATCCGCGCCGAGGCTGGGCTGCCGCCGCTGCCCGAAGACGAAGTCGATCACGACGGCAAGCCGATCGGCGACATGATCGTCAACCTGCCCGGCAAGTCGACCGAGCAGCCCGGTGGCCACGCAGACCGCCCGATGCCCGGCGAGGTCGGGCGTCCTCCGCTCCCGGAGAACACGATGGCCTTCCCTCAGCGCGGGACCGCGAACGCCGCTCGGCCTGACGGGTTTGGTGCGCCAGCCGGTGCAGCACCTGCGACGACCGGCAAGGCGCTGCAGGACGCAGGGAAGCAGCTGGCGCTCCGTCAGGCAATTGTCGAGGACACCGAGGACTACATCAGGGAATCGCTCAAGCAGCCTCTGAGGGCGCTTGAGAGGTCTCTCATGGACACTACGGCCAGCGGCAAGGCGATCCGCAAGGACGAGCGTGGTCGAGTGACCGCCGCAGTTGAGGAGTCGGACGCTTGGCCCGGATTCGAGGCTGCCGTCGAGCGGGTGCTGGCGCTTGCCGCCGAGCGCGGACTGGCGAACACAGCAGCTGTCCAGCGAGCCGAGGGCTACAACGTCCCGGAGATCAGCTTCGTCGAGCTTGGGCGCGAACTTGCAAGCCGCGAGACCGGGGCCAAGTCGATCTCCAAGACGCTCCGCGAGCGCGTTGTCCGCCAAGTGGCCGAGGGAGTTCGGCGCGGCTACTCGACCAGTCAAATCGTCGAGGGCTACGGCGAGGAGAACTACGACGGGCTGCGCTCGGTTCTCAAGAACTGGTCGGATTCGCAGGTGACGCTGATCGGGCGCACCGAGGCGGCCCACTACTACAACGAGGGAATCCTGCGAGTAGCCGAGGCATCCGGCTCGGGGCAGGTGCTGGTCACCGATGGCGACTACGACCCGGCGTGCCAAGCGGCGAACGGTTCCGTCTGGTCCATCGAGGAAGCTAGGGCCAACCGTTTGGAACACCCCAACTGCACGAGGAGCTTCCTGCCAGCATGACAAGCGACGAGTTTTACGATGCCTACGAAGCGATGCTGGACACCGCTCACGAGGGGTTCCAAGTTTGCGTCCTGCCGCTGGAGGGGACGGCCGAGAAGCTGGGCATAGTCGCGCTGCCGATTCCTCCGCAGGCGCAGCTGGCCGCCGAGAAGTTTGACGACGACGAGCTTCTGGAACTGACCACCACCCTTTTGGTCAAGTCACGGAGGATCGCAGACAAGATGGTCGAGGCTGGGATCGACAGTTACGATGGCCCGGAAGAGGACTAAGCGCAAGTACAAGAAGGTCGGGAAGGTGGCTGTGCGAACGCACGTCAGGACACCGCGTGGACCCAACAAGGGCAAGAAGATCGTCAAGGTCAAGTTCTACAGCCGCGACTCCGGCTGGGCCAAGCGTCGCCGGAAGTAGCCGTGGCTGACGTTCCGCTGACAAACCAAGAAGCCGAAGCGCTGGTCGGCAAGATTCAGCATCAGGGCGGGGTCATGCACGACGAGGTCCGCTGCCCGCGCTGCCGCAACTACACCCTCGGTGATGTCGCCTACAAGGGGTATAAGTCTCGCAGGATCAAATACGCCACGATTTGCCTGAGTTGCGATTCAGTCAAGAGCTGGCCGAGAATGGAGGTAGCATGATGAGGAACATCACACCGATTAGCCAGACCCTTTCCGTGCTGGCTGTTGTTAGCGTGATCGGCGGCTACGTCAGCGCCGCGCTCGCTGTTGCTGTGGTGACGGTCGGGATTGAGATCATGGTCACGGCCGCTCTCAATCAAGACGACTAGGAGTAGTCTGGCGCTCGCAGCCGTAAGCTAGTCTTGATGCAGCCTGCCCGTTATAACTTCACCGTCCAGCAGGGGTCTACTTGGAGGCAGGTGTTTACCCTCCACCAAGGCGACATCGACACCGCAGTCGCCAACCTGACCAACTACACGGCGACCCTTACGATCAAGGACAAGCCCAGCGACGCCAGCCCGCTGTTGACTCTTACCAGCGGCAGCGGGATCACGCTCGGCGGCACCGCCGGGACGATCACGATCCTCCAGAGCGCGACCCAGACCGGCGCCTACAACTGGGCCAACGGTGAGTACAAGCTGACCCTGACCGCACCCGGAGGCGACACCAACACTCTGCTGTTCGGGACCGTGACGCTCAAGAGGTTCTGATGAGTGCGGTCGAGACGAACATCCAACAGGTCGCCGTCGTCGATCAGGGCGACGAGATCGCTCTGACGATCACTCCGAGCGGACTGCAGGGCATCCCCGGTCCCACCGGATCGGTCGGGCCTGCTGGGGCGACTGGACCCGCCGGGCCGCAGGGTCCGACTGGCTCAACCGGCGCCAAGGGCGACACGGGTGCTACCGGGGCCACTGGTGCCACCGGCAGTCAAGGCCCAACCGGCCCGAAGGGCGACACAGGAGCGACCGGGCCGCAGGGTCCGCAAGGTATTCAAGGCACCACCGGAGCCACGGGTGCCACGGGGTCGCAAGGCCCGAAGGGTGACACGGGCACGGGCTTCACATTCAGGGGCAACTACAGCTCTGGCACAACATATGCACTCAACGACTTGGTGTACGACACCGGCTCGGGATCAACCTACATCAGTGTGCAGGGCAGCAACCTCAATCACAATCCGGCAACGGACACGAGCAACACATGGTGGGCTGAGGTAGCGATTCAGGGCGCGACTGGTCCTACCGGCGCGACTGGTGCCACCGGGCCGCAGGGTCCGCAAGGCGAGACCGGACCTACCGGCGCGACGGGCAGCACCGGAGCCACGGGCGCTCAGGGCCCGTCGGGTGTCGTCTCAGTCACCGCCCCAATCGTCAACTCGGGCAGCAGCTCAAGCGCAAGCCTGAGCTTTGATGGCAAAACCTTTATTTACAAGCAGCTTGCAGCCGAGCCTTCAACAATCATAAGTGGAGCAATCACCTTGGACACCAACGGCGTAATTTCGTCCGCTGCAGTCGTATGGCCCGATGGCAATGCAGGAACCTTCACTACCACGGCTACTGACACTGCAAGTGGGGCGATCAACGCTTACACGGTCACTTGGACTGGCAGCCCAACAACTACTTACACTCAATCGGCAATGACAAGAGACACTGCCACGGGCGCGGTTACTAATCGCCCTGCGATCACGGTGAGCACGTAATGGGACTCCTTGACCCACCAGTAGATCAAAGCACCAAGATCGCACGTCGGGCTATCGCGGCCCTCGATGCGGCTCAAGCCAATCAGGTCAATGTTGACCAGTCGTGGGTTTTCATGGGCGACAGCACTGGCGACGCAACCGACGAATGGATCTACCGTCTACTTACCGGCTTGGCAGCACGGTACCCATCACTCGGGTTTCAATGGTATGGGTGGACTGGCGCAGATTTCTACACCAACGCCGCTAGCAGCCCGAACTACGTTGTTGTCCAAACAGCAAGTTCCGGCTATCCCACAATCCGATTCTGGAACGGAAGTGTTTCAGGCACAAGCTTCGAATACATGAATGGCAAGGTGATGACCGCCGCACAGGTGAAAGACCCGGACGTGTTGGTCATCAACACCGGACACAACGAGGGACAACTTGTCGGCAAGGATTTCGAGATGCGCTACCAGAGCGTTATCACCACTGCACGCCGACTCATGCCAAGAGCAGAACTCGTGCTCTGCACTCAGAACCCACAAGTCAGCCCAGCGACAAACGCTGGCAGTTACCAAGCCCAACGCCGCGCAAGTATGCACTGGCTCGCAAGCGTGTACGGCTGCAGCATTCTCGACGCCTACCAAGCTTTCATGGACACTGGCGCACCGTCTTCGTACATCAACTCGGATGGCGTTCACCCAAGTCAGTCGGGTACATACAATGGCAGTCAGTTGTGGGCCAATCGTGCGCTCAAAGCGTTCGGAACGCTCAAGGGAATCAACCCAGTGGTGCAGCCGCGCACAGTGTTCAGCACCAGTGAGAAGAACCTGCTCGCCAATCCCGATTTCGCCACATACACGACAAGCCCCGGTGTCCCGGACTCTTGGACGGGCAGCAACGCGACGTGCTCAAAGGACACAACGAACCGCGAACCAACGTATTCGTGGGGTTGTAAAATCGTTCCAACCGCAACAACCAGTGGAGCGGGCGCGGTTTACCTAGAACAAGTCATTACTCCGGCAGTCGCAGCTGACATTCGAAGTCGCTGGGTCACTGCGTTCATGCGCGTCTGGATACCCAACGGGCAAGGCGTAAACAACGCCATCCTTAAGATCCAAGACGGATCAACCAGCACCAATACTCAATGGTTGAGCAGCCCGAACCTCGGAAGCAGCCATTGGTTCGACGTAGTTTGCCGACACTTCGTCTCATCCAGTGCGAGCGGAATCACCGTTCGTTTCCACGGCGACTTCGCAACCACACCCTCATCAAGCAGCAACATCACGATTCAGAAGGCTTCGCTTGGGCTTGGCCTTCTACCCATTACTGTCTAGATGAACACCAGTTGCCTGACGTGCGGAGCGTTGATTCCGCTGACAAGCCCAGCGCCACAATAGGTTCATGGCTTCCGGTAACACTCCCCCGCAGGCGGTGCAGTCTGCTGCCCGTCGCGGCCTTGAGATGTACGACAACGGCGAGGCCGGTGGTGGGCTTGAGGCAGCGACCGTAGCCCGCGCCCGCAAGATCGCTTCGGGCGCTTCGCTGACCGACGACCATGTCAAACGGATGTACTCGTTCTTTGAGCGCCATGACAAGACCCGCCCGGATGACGGAGGCTCCGGCCCCTCGCCGTGGCGCACAGCTTGGATGCTCTGGGGCGGCAACGCTGGTCGCAGGTGGGCCGCTTCGGTCGTCAAGCAGATGGAAGCCAAGCCCGCTGGCAAGGCAGTCGAGTTCTCGTGGGGTTTTGCCTTGCAAGGCAAAGCCTTCGAAGAAGGCAACGACCTCTACATCGAGGGCTACGCCTCCGACTTCGACATCGACCGCGACGGCGAGTACATCGCACCGGGCGCCCTACAGAAGGCGCTCGACAAGTACATGACCAATCCGGTCCTCTGTTACCACCACAAGATGTCCGAGGCGATGGGTCAGGTAGTCGAGGCCCGCGTCGACGGCAAGGGGCTTTGGATCAAGGCTCGCGTCGATCAGCCCGAGCCGGGCACAGAGGCAGCCAACCGTTTCCGTCAGGTCGCCAAGGGCACACTTCGAGGTTTCTCGATCGGCGGGTTCTTCAAGAAGGCAGCCGAGCGCGGCCGCACTCTGATCAACGAGATTGACCTCGTAGAGATTTCTCTCACCCCCACGCCGGTCAACCCCCGGACGCTTGGGACGGTAGTCGGCAAGGCGCTCGGACCTGAGCCTGCGCCGCAGTTTGATCTCTCAGCGCTGGACACTTTCGAGGATGCCCTCGATCTTCTGTCACAACGCTAAGTAGCGTTTCTCTCAACCTGCAATCAAACCTGCCTTTTGGCGGCGCTGTTGTGGCGGACCAAGTAAACCCACGATTCAGAAAGAATCATCACTCAAAATGGAAGATACAACCATTTCGCGTGACGAGGACGCGCTTGCCGACGTCAGCGCCCGCCTTGAGGGACTCCAGAGCCGCGCTCAGGAGCTTCTCGACAAGGTCGAAGCCGACCCGGCCGACGCAAAGGCTCTTCGTGAGGAGCTTGATCGCGAGATCAAGCCCGCACTTGCTGAGCTTTCCTCTGAGCGTGATTCACGCATCAAGGAGATGGAGATGAAGGGCGTCAAGGAGCAGGTCTCCACGCTGACGCAGGCCATCGAAGCTCTCCGCAAGCCGGTCGATTTCAACTTCGGGTCCGGCGTGCCGGTCTCCGATGCCGACGTCGTTTACGGCGAGAAGGCTGTCGCACAGGGCAAGCCCGCTCGTTCCTTCTACGCTGACATCCTGTTGGCGAACAAGGGCGATCAGGACGCTCGCGCCCGCCTGCTCAAGGGCATGGACGGAAAGGCCATGACCGAAGGCACCAACACCGCTGGTGGTTACCTTGTTCTCCCCGAGATCCTCTCGGAGCTGATCACGGTCCGCGAGCAGGCTGCGGTCCTTCGTCCGCTGTTCTCATCCATGAACGTCAACACCTCGTCCATTCAGGTCACCTCGTCCACGGGCGCGATGACTGCGGAGTGGGTCACGGAGCTTGGATCGAAGCCTGAGGGCAACCTCACCTTCGGCCAGATCACGGCTTCCGTGTTCACCGCCGCTGGTCTGGGTGTCGTGTCGAACCAGCTGCTCGCCGACGCTTCGCCGTCGATCGACTCGCTGGTCACGGCGGACATCGCCAAGCGTCTCGCGACGCTTGAGGAGAAGGCGTTCATCGAGGGCGACGGTTCGGGCAAGCCCACGGGCATCCTAAACACCTCCGGCGTGAACTCGACGACTCTCTCGTCAACCACGATCCCGGATCTCCTCGACGCCATCGTCGGAGCGATCACGGACGTCCAGACGAACTATCAGGGCAACCCGAGCCACATCGTGATGCACCCCCGCACTTGGGCGCGCATCGTGAAGGCACGGGAGTCGTCGGCTCCGTCGACGTACCTGATCGGTGCCGGTTCGACGGCCTTCGGCCGCCGCGCCAACGACCCGATCCCCGCAGGGGAGCTGTTCGGGTTCCCGGTCGTCCTGACCAAGAACATCCCGACGAACAAGGGCAGCGGAACCAACGAGTCCCGCGTCATCGTCGGTGCGTTCAACGAAGGCCTGATCCTCGACCGTCAGGGCATGACCGTCGACCAGTCGCCGCACGTCTACTTCTCCACGAACCAGACTGTGTTCCGTGTTGAGGAGCGTGTCGGCTTCACCGCAGCCCGCTACCCGAAGGCATTCTCCGTCATTGGCGGAGCAGGCCTCGCCGCAGGCTGAGAAAGGGGCGTCTAGTAATGGCTAAGGTCACACTCGATCCCACCACCGGCAAGGTCGACCATGTCGAGCTTGACGAAGTGCTCACCGCCGATCACCCGGACGCAGTCTCGAACGTCCTGAGTGACGAGGTCAGCAAGCTGGACGCTCTGGGTGCGCTCTCTGAGCCGACCCCGGAGGAAGTGTTTGCCGGAGCTGCCAAGAAGGAAGCTCCCAAGAAGTAGCCTCGGCTACATCGGCACTCTCGCGGCCTCTCGCACTTCGGTGCGGGGGGCCGTTGTCGTTAGGAGACGTAGACTCGTAGAGGTGGAGCAAAGTGACCTCATCTCTCTCCAGACGCTCAAGGACGCAATCGGAATCCCCTACTCGGATACCGCTCGTGACATCCGTTTGGAGCAGGCAATCAAGAACGCCTCGGCGGCTATCCGTACTTACACCGACCGGGATTTTGGAACGCTGCTTGAGACCGAGACTCGCAGCTTCCTCTACGACGGCAGCGGCACGCTTGAGATCGACGACTGCGCCGCTTCCAGCATCACTGCCGTAACGGTCGCTGGTACTACCATCTCGTCCTCGCAGTACCTCGCTCAGCCCGACCGCCGCTCGCCGGTCCACTACTGGCTCCTGATCAACGGCATCAACGGAGTCAGCCCGGCGATGGGCTTCACCTACGGCTTGGACACCTACGACTTCAACCGCCCAGTCACGGTCACCGTGACGGCGAGTTGGGGCTGGCCAGTGGTACCAGATGACGTACAACAGGCAGCTGTCTACACTGCGGCGGCTATGGCCGAGTCGCCCAAGCCTTACATCTCCCAGCAGTTCGAGTCTTACTCGGTGCAGCTTCCGGCTCCGCTCGTTGAAGCGATTCCCAGCAGGGCCAAGTCGCTTCTCGATCCTTACCAGCGGCTGAGGCTCTAGTGGCTGGAGTCAGCGTAAGGATGGACGGTCGCTACAAGGCTACCGGCAAACTGGCGACGCTCGATGCTGGTGCTCGCCGTAGAGCGCTTCGGGCCGGTGGTGTCGCCGGTAAGGCCGCAGCTAAAGAGGCAGCACCGTACAGCAGTGGCAAGCTGCACCGCTCTATCCGCTACACAGCTAGCGGCGGTCAGCTAGAGATCTATTCTGATGCTCCCTACGCAAGGGTGATTGAGGAAGGTTCTGGACCCCTCAAAATTGGTCCAGCTCTCATGCGTTTCTTCTGGCAAAATCAAGGACGGATGTTTACTGGACCCCCTAGCGACAAGTACCCAGATAACTACCCAGAGGCCAAGTACAACTGGCCAGCGGTCGTGACAAGGCCTCCTATTGAGCCTAACCCGTTCCTCCGCCCTGCATTGAAGGTGGCGCAGGAAGCAATTATTGACCAACTCAAGTCAGAGTTTTAATGCCGTCGCCGACGACCCAAGCCCGCCAGCACATTCAGGACATCCTGAACGCCGAGTTCAAGACCGAGCGGATCAGCGTCCGGGTCGGGTTCACCGACAACTCGCTGGCCCAGTACGGGCTGGTCGCGGCCGTATATCCGATTAGAGAGGAGCCGCAGCCGGACGACCGTCTTGCCCTGCTGACGACGATCGGGGTCGATTTTCTCACGATCTGGGAGCCGGACCCGGATGTGGACCGCATCGTTGACCCTGCCACGATCGAGGGCTACGCCTACCGTTTCAGGACCGCTTTGGGCGCTTACCAGCAGACCGGCACTTCGGATATTTGGTGGTTCCAGCTTGAGGAATTGACTTACGAAACTGACCCAACAGGCAACATCAGCAGGTTCAATGCGGTCGTCGTGGCCTACGGTCAGAATCCGGCCGCCTAGCTGTCACAGGCACCCCTAGTATTTCTCTCATGCCATCGTTTGAGAAGACCGCTGACTGCTCCGACTACTTCGGCGGAGCCACCGGCAAGATCCGTGTCGAAGCCCCGGAGGGATCTGTAGAGGTCTCCGACAAGCCTGTGAAGGTCGACGACGCCGCTCTGGCAGCGTCGCTTACTCAGGTTCCGTACCTGCAAATCGTCGAGGAGGCCGCAGCGCCTGCTCCCAAGGAGGAGAAGTAACTAAATGGCCGGACTTGTCGGAAACGTAGCTTGGTGGGCAATCGCTAAGCAGAGTGGTAAGGGCACCGCAGCTTCACTGAGCGGCGCCGCTAACGCTGTCACTCCCCTGATTCCCTTCACCGGAGGATCGCTCAGCCCGACCATCGAGACCGGCAACCTCTCCGAGACCGACGCAAGCCGCGATCAGGGTGTCTCGTACCTCGTCCGCACTGGCGTCGAGGGCAGCCCGGAGGCCTACCTTCGTGACTCCTACTCGCACACAATTCTTGAGGCTGTGCTTGGTTCTAAGGGAGTGTCCGGGACGACCAACTTCACACACTCGATTACCGCCAACAATACGCTGCCGTACTACACCATCTGGCGCAATCAGAGCGACACGCTCTACGAGAAGTTCACCGACTGCATGGTCTCCGAGGTCACGGTCAAGGCCGAGGCTGGCGGCCCGGCCACGATCAGCGCTTCGGTCATGGGCCGCACGCCCGAGAAGCTCGCGTCTAACCCGACGACAAACATCACCCCCACCGTTCCGACTGTCGTCAGCGACGCGGTCTACAACTACAATCAGGCGGCGATCACGCTCGGCGGAAGCGCCACCAGCCTCGTGTCCAGCTTCGAGCTGTCGATCTCGAACAACATCTCGGTCCAGCAGACCGACGACGTGGTTCCTTACGACATGGTTCCGGGCACCCGCGAGGTCAACCTCTCGTTCGACCTGATCTTCGAGGATCTCACCCAGTACTCCAGCTTCTTCTACGGCGGATCCGGTGGTGCGGTCAGCAACTCGATCTTCACGCAGGCCGCCACGATCACCCTCACGCGAGGCACCAACAACGAGATCGCCTTCTCGATCCCGTCGCTCGCATACGAGGCCTTCCCGGTCGAGCCGAACCCCGGCGGCGACCCGATCGTCGTGAGCGTCCGCGCTCAGGCGCAGCGTCCTTCCAGCGGCAGCATCATCACTGCCACTGTGAAGAACCAGAAGTCGGCCTAACCAACAGCCCCAAGGAGGGGCATATGGAACAGCAGGAAGCAGTTACAGCGCTAGATCTGGCGAGGACTCAAGCTAAGCGCGTCAGGCGCGAGGTTACGATTCTAGTACAGATGCTGGCGCGTCTGGAAGACAACCCAAACCTACAGCCTAAGGAGGCACAAGGTAATGAGCAGCACTAAGGCAGCAACCAAAACCAGCTGGAAGAAGGCAGCAGTTCACGAGGGTGTCACCCTCCCCTCCGGCACCGTCGTCTCGATCAAGCTCCCCAACCTCTCGCTGATGCTGAGGACCGGGCAGCTTCCCAACGGCCTCGTCGAAGCGGCAGTCAACCAGCAGAACGCAATCGACTCCGGGAACCCTCAGATCAGCGCTGAGATGATCGAGCAGCAGTGGGACTTCTACGCCTTCCTCGTCAGCAAGACCGTAGTCGAGCCTGAGATCTCCCAAGAAGACGTCGCCGAGATCCCGGCGGAGGACATCGAGATGATCGTCGAGTTCGCCACCCGTCAGCGCGACATGGACGCCGTCTACCGTCACCTCTCAGGGCTGGACACGCAGGAGTCGTTTCGTCGATTTCGTGGCGTCGCCGCTGGCCTTTCGGGTCTGGATAACGTGTAAGGAAGCTGGCTTGCCCCTTCCTCAATTCTCCGAGGATGAGTTCCTGAACTACTGCGTCGCAGAGGCGTTGATGTTCCGCGCCCGGCGCGAGGAGCAGGAGGCCGAGAAGCGCAGGGAGATCGAGGAGTGGAAGAGCAAGCCTGTCGGTAGCGGGATCGGCGGCGGCTGATGGCTCGGAAGATTGCCGAAGTCAGCGTCGTCGCTGATCTCGATACCCGCAAGTACAACGCAGAACTCAAGGCGCTCACGGCCAAGACGATTGCGGAGCTGGACGCGATCGGCCGTGAAAAGGTCAAGGTCAACATTGACATTGAGAAGAACGACCTCGACCGCGAGATTGTTCGCGTAAAGAAGCAGCTCAACGAACTCAGCAAAATCAAGAAGGGCGAAGACGGCTACCAGCAGGCCAAGGCCAACGCCAAGCAGTTCGAGAGGTACCTCAAGGATCTCCAGATCCAGATGCTGGAGAACCGCCAAGCCGCCAAGGAGCTTGGCCTTGCCTTCAAGATCCTCGGCATCTCCGAGAAGGAGCACGCCGATCAAGTCAAGCGGCTGCAGAGCGCGGTCGTCGGGAAAACACAAGTCCTCCGCGACTCGACCGACGCTCACGGAGACCACGCGGAAGTCGTACTCAGCGACTCTCGTGCGATGCGGAGTTACCAGATGGCCCTCAGGGGCGCTGAGTTTGCGATGGCCAAGCTCGGCAACGAGCAGACCAAGTTCAACAAGGTCTGGTCGTTCTTCACCAACTCCAAGACTCCGATAGACACACTTAAGAAACTCGGCCGCGAGGGGGTGAGGCTCGGCCCATTCAACGCGACGATCAAGGGACTCATCAGTGCGTTCACTTTTCTAGGGCCAATCGTTCAAGGCACGGCTCTCTCGCTTCTCTCCTTTGTCGGCGTAGCCGCTGGCGCGGCAGCCGGGCTTGGTGCCCTCGCTGTCGGGGCGCTCGGCGGACTCGGTCAGGGCTTCCTCGGAATCCGCATGGCGATGATCCCGGTGATCAACGACTTCAAGGTTCTCAAGCAGACCGGCGACGCCTACAACAAGGCCGTCATGAAGTACGGCGAAGGGTCGAAGCAGGCCAAGAAGGCCCAAGAGCAGATGAACACTGCGATGAAGTCGGCCTCCCCGCTGGCTCGTCAGGCCGCTCAGTCGCTGCAGGAGGCTCAGCTGGTCTTCGCCAAGCTGACCTCTCCGACTCGCAACTCGATCTCGCTGATCCTGACGGACGCGATGCGGACCATGAAGCAGATGGCTCCCTCTTTCGCCGAGAACACAAACGCCTTCTCCGGCGGCCTCCAGCGCGGGGTCAGCGGATTCATGAGCCAGATGCGGGCCGACTCCTCCCAGCGAAACGGTGGCGCTTTCGGGACCATGTTCCGAAACGCAGCCTCAGCGATCCAGCCGCTCGTCACAGGGATTGGGAACATCACAATGGCGCTGGCCCGGATTGGCGCGTCCGCTTCCCGGCACCTCAACCCGCTGGTCAACACCTTCAAGCGATGGAGCGAAGGCGTCCTCAGCGCCACCGGAAACACCAGTTCGCTGAACCGCCGGGTCGACTCGCTGATGGGCGACCTCAAGTCGGTCGGCAGACTGTTCCTCGAAGCCGGGCGCTGGGCTAAGAGCTTCTTCGGAGCCTCACGCGAAGCCGGGCGCTCCCTCACCGACAGCCTGACCGCGACCTTCCGCCAGTGGAACGCCTCGATCAGTGACGGCAGCGGCCGAGAAGAACTCTCAACGTGGTTTATGAGAGCGGCTGACCTTGTCAGTAATTTGGTCAACACCTTTAGGCCTCTAGCTTCCGCCACTGCCACATGGGCCGAGGCTCTGACCCCGGTCACATCGACTATTTTTGCTGTCACCACGGAGATTGCCAAGCTGGTCGGTTGGATGGCCAAGCTGCCGGTGGTCAGTCAGTTCTTCCAGATCTTCGCTGCCGGTGCTGGCGTCCTCTTCGCAGTGAACATCGCTGCGACGATGTTGTTCGGCACGTTCACTCGGACAGCCGGAGTCATGGCGATGGGTGCGGTCAAGCTGATGGCGTGGGTCAACACGAGTGTGCTCGTGACCAGCGCCCTGACCGCGTTGGAGGCTGTCGCCCCCCGCGTCGCGGCCGCGCTTCTGGCGCTCGGCACCAGCGCCTCGCTTGCGCTCGGGGTCTTCGGGCTTCTCGCAGTGGCGGCAGCCGCCTTGGCCTACGGGATTTCTCGCATTGACTGGAGCGGCGGCATGGACCGTCTCCGCAAGCAGGCCGAGGATCTTGACAAGGCGCTGGAGAAGTCTAAGCAGCGGGCTGTTGACCTAAAGACGGCGATGAGTAGCGCGTTTGACAGGAAGTACATGGCTGCTGCAAATCTGGAGGGGGCTAAGGATCGACTGGCCCAGACCACTCCGGGCACTAAGGAACATGAGCAAGCTGTTCGAGACGTGCGGGCGGCCTACCGTGATCTCGGAATCGCAACTAAGGAAGCGGCAAAGTCAGTCAAGGATCTGAACGACGAGTACGGTCAGAAAGGCCAGCTTGGAAACGCCTTGGAGAAGATCCGCAACATCTCGGACCAGCTCCGAACAGGCTTCTCTCTAGATTCCATGCCATACCTAAAGGGTGGTCCTCTTGAGAAGCTCGCTAAGGATCTCGACAACATCACCGGCTTAGAGAACCCCAAGCGGCTTAGAGAACTCGCCGCAGCGGCTCGCGAAGTAGCCAACGACACCAGCAATAGTAAGACGACCAGAAATGAGTTTGGCGAGCAGGCTCGTCTCATAGACCAGCTGATAGCGCAGTACGACCGGCTCAAGGTAGCCAAGCAGAATCAAGCAGCCGTTCCGATCCTTGCAGCCAGAGCAGACGCCGGTATGGGCATCGACGACACTTCGATGCAGAACGCTCTCGGCAAGCTGGCGAACAAGAACAAGAACTACAAGCTGGCTGTTGGCATCGCGCTCAACATTCAGGATCAGGGCCAAGTCGCACGAGTTGCTGAGACAGCTCGTCAAGCACTTGAAGCCGGGATCAACGCAAAGAAGATTCAAGCGATCATCGACGCGAACCCGGACAACGCCAAGAAGATCATCCAGCAGATCCTCAATATAAGAATCCCAGACAAGGGCTTCTCGATTCGGGCCTACACCAACGCCATTGGAGTCGTCAACGATGTCCTCGGTAGCCTGTCACAGCTGGCAGGCCGTGTGTTCAGCTTCGGAATCAAGGGCAACGCCGAGGGTGGCGTCATCAACGCCGCGTCCGGTTACAAGGTCGGCACCGCAGGCCTCAACGCTGGCCGTCGCCCAATGCGGAACGGCAAGCTTGGCGGGCGTATCAACGAGCCGACGTTGCTGGTCGGCGAGGAGAACCGCACCGAATACGTCATCGCCACCAACCCAGCCTACCGGGCGCAGAACAAGCGCTACCTCGCTGCGGCCGCGTCCGATCTGGGGATGACGGTCGTCGAGTCTGCTGCCTCCGGTCGCGCTCACAACTACCGCCGAGCGATCTTCAACACGAGCGAGATCGAGAGCAACATCAAGTCCGGCAAGACTCGCGCCAAGTCTCTCGTCAATAAGATCAAGGGGATCAAGGACAACGGAGTAACCAAGTCGGAGCGAGCGAAGCTGGGCCGGGCCGAGGCAGAGCTTAGAACTCTCAGGAGTCGACTTCGCACCGGCGACCTCTCAAAGGGAACGCTTCGACTCAGCCGCCGCTTGCAGACTTGGGAGGCTCAGGCTGACGCTTTCTCGGCAAGGATGGACCTCGCTGACGCTCAAGGAAACAGCAAGTCGTTCGAGCGTGCTCGTAAGGGGCGCGACGGAGTCCTTCACAAGCTGCTCTCTGCTTACCGTAGAGCGCTGCCGGGAGCGTCGCCTCTGGCCAAGGCCAAGCTGAGCAAGGCTATCGACGACTACCAGCGCGAGATCCTCAGCAACCGCACGAAGTCGATGAGCGACGCCAGCGGCCTGCAGGCTGCTGAGTCCGCTAAGCAGAACGCCCTGATAACCGACCTCCGCAATCAGGCGGCGATCGGTCAGGCCTACGGTCTCGCCGCCGGGAGTATGTTCGGCGACAGCTTCGGCGGCGTTGTAGCCTCTGGTGGCTCAAGAATGTCCCGCAAGGGCGCTGCTGGCTCCGGCGATTCACCGACGATCGTGATCAACACCCTGCACCCCGGCGACCCCGACACTCTCATGGCGATCGGGCAGGCTGCTACCAGTGGCTTTGATCTGCAGGGCGGCGTGACGACTCCTAGAATAACGGTTGGCTAATGGCTGACACATTTCAGATAGGGGTCATGAACTCCGGCCGCACCGACCTCGGGACGGTGAAGATCGACCTCAACTCGACCAGCTCTGGTTTTCAGATCGTCCGCGACACCTTCAAGATCCAAGCCCCCGAGCGCCAAGCTCAGTTCTCGCAGACCTCGCGGCGCTACGGCGGGGCTAACCAGACCTCTGAGACGCACGGCAACGGGGCTGTGGGCGCGAGCTTCTTCGTCAGCGGCTCCTCGGCCGATGCCGCGATCGTCAGGTGGGAGACGCTGCTCTCGGCGCTGGAGGACACACACGAGGCCGACTACTTCCTCAAGTGGCAGCCCGAAGGCGCGACCCGCCCGGTCTTCTATCAGATCCGGGGCGCCGCCGGTTGGGAAGCCCAGTACCGCCCGCTTGAGTTCTCGCAGACTAAGACCCTCGTCTTCGATGTGAACTGGCCTGTCGCTCCGCTGGCTCGCGGTGCGGCGATCACATTCTCGACTGCGGCGGCTTGGTACCCGTCTACCGTCGCTGTTCCCGCCGCCAGTGGCTACTCAGTTGGTGTGCCCGGCAGCGCCCCGGCCCTGCTCGATCTCTCAGTCGCTCAGACCGGCTCCGGCTCGGACTTCTTCATGGTCGGCTGGACGCAGAAGCCGACTCTGTCGGCCAACGCCTCGACCAATGTGCCGTTCGGGGCGATCACGTTAACGACGAACGGCAGCACCGCCAATACCGGGGTTACCGCTACTAACTACACCTACAGAACCGGGAGCACGCCAAGCATCAACCGAGTAGGGATCACCAGCCCCACTGCTGGCATCACATATACCCTCGATGTAGCAATCGACCCATCGACGATGATCCGGGATGACTTCACCCGCAGCGAAATCCAGCTTGAAGTCTGGGGCAGGGTTTACGTCAACACCCTCCACCGCGCTACGGTCATCACTTCGCTGGAGCCGGTCAGCGCCTCGTCTGGCGGCGCTTCGTCGCGGTACACAACTGAGTTCGGGGCTACCGGCAAGCTGCTCGCGTACCCAGCGTCGGGGTCTGGCTGGTACTTCTACAGGCTCGGGACGCTACCGGCGGTGGTCGACGTCAACAACCGATCCAGCTACAAGGTTCGCCTAGCCACGACCTTTGCCAACACAACTACCTCGACAGAGTTCGCAATCGACTACCTCGCAATCGTGCCAGCCAAGCAGCGTGCTCTGACGCCAACAGGCCGTGCCCCCGACAGCAGCTACCCCAGCTTCATCAACTCGACCGGCAGCACGACCAAGACGATCCGCAACGATCTGAGCGGCTGGCTCGGGACTACGCCCTACCCAGATTCGGGCCTCGGCGGTCAGGTGCTGGAGATCCCACCGGGCGACGTCAACCTGTTCATCAAGGCAACTCTCGGCGTGCCGGACGTCACTGACATCGCGGATGATTCGCAGAACCTCACCCTCACCGGCACGATCATCCCGCGCTACTTCCTCGCTAGGGGAAGCTGATGCAGACCGCTGACGCGGCCGTTCGCCTCCAGCCGATCTCGGGCCGCTGGGAGACCTGCGGAGTTGACCGTCTGCGAGGAGTAAGCGCCGAAGGCATCAAGCTCGACGCGAACAACTGGGGGCCAGACACTGCGAGCTTCACGCTCAAGCGCGATCCCGGCGCCCTGTGGCCTGACCTGCTGGCCTTCACCCCGGTCGAGATCGAGATTGGCGGCGTGCTCGTCTGGGATGGGTTCATCAGCCAGACCCCGACCAGCGACTCGGACGGAGGTTCGGTTAGCGTCCAGTGCAAGGGCTGGCAGTACCACCTCGACGACGACAGCTTTGAGCAGGTCTGGGTCGACTCGATGTTCTCAAGTTGGAAGTCGCCGACTGAGTTTCAGGGCGCTCGCCCGAACTACTACCGGCCTAACGTCACGGCCGAGGTCGGCGACGGAGCGATCATTCTCGGCTGGGGCAAGGGCATAGAGTCGTGGCAGAACACTTTTGCTGGCGTGATCTACGACGCAGGCCCAGAAGCCAAGATCTCAGCCATCACCGCGACTTGGTTGGTCGAAAAGGGCAGCGGGTTTGCTGGGTCTACGAGTGGCGGTTTCCAGATGTACGCTCGCGGAGCTTCAAGTGTTTCTGCTCTGGCTCTGACTGGACCATCGCTGAACGCTTTCGGGGCCACTGGCGTCTCGATGGGCGCGGATGGCACCACCAAGACGGTCGGCGGGACTTTCTCTACGCCTTGCAGGTATGTGCTGCTAGGACTTCGAAGGGACGATGCTACTGCGGTCGCAACCTCCAATTACATAGCGAAGGTCACCTCGATCGCGGTCACTGGTAAATCGAGCTACTACACGGCGGCTGCTGGCTCCACTCCTGCGAAGATCACCGGACCCAGCGGCGAGCAGATCGTAACGGAAGCCCTCACCAAGGCTCCGCTGATCAACGGGTCGCCAAACATTCAGACGGCTTCGCCAGCTTTCAACATCCCGAACTTCTCATCGACTGACGGCGGCAAGACTCCGAGGGAGTACATCGAGCAGGCGAACTCCTACTACGGGTTCATCGCAAAGGTGAACCCCGGCCGCAGCTTTGTGTTCAAGCCGAAGGCATCAGCTCCGACTGTCGCTGTCGGCAGGTGGGGCGGCTCTCGATTCGAGGATGCGTCGTCGAACTCGGCCGAGGAGATCTACAACAAGGTAGTCGTCGAGGGTACAGGTACTGATGGAGCATCGGTCAGAGTCTCTCGGTATGCGTCCGGGGTTTCCGGGCTGCTGTCGGCTGGCCCCAGTCAGACGGTCCCTCAGAGCCTCTACAACGGTGACTTCTCGTCAGTGACAACTGGGTCTAACCTCAGTTACTGGGCATCTGACGACGCCACCGCCGCTACCTTCCTGCGGAACGCCTCATCTCAGGGCGAGTTCAAGATCGTAAACGGCACGAAGGCGGCCTACTCGGCGACCGGGACTGTTCAGAGCGGGTTCGTCTTCAAGAATGGGATCACCTACAACCTGACTTTTACCGCTGTGACTAACTCAGACCCTTACATAACCTTCGTCCCCGCCTGCAACTTCGGATCGGCGACAGATTACGCCTCTGCCGCAGCCAGCAGTTACATCGGGCTATCGAACACGGCCACGATTACGGTCAGCTGGTCACCAGCTTCTGATGTGAACACCGCGACTACCCCCGTCACGATCAAGGTTTCGCTCGACAGCTACCCGATGGAGGTCGGGCTGATTGCGGTCAACGACACGGTGACGATCGACGATATGCTCGTGTCCTACGCGCTCCCGACGCTCGTGGACAAGCGCGGATTCAGCCGTACCAAGCGGCTGCAGGTCGAGTCGATGGTGACCCCCGCTCTTGCGGCGCAACTGGGCGACAACTACCTCCGATCGCACGCTCAGACGCCGCTCAAGGGCAGCATTAGCGTCGACGGCAGGGGCGCCCGCGACTACCTCAGCGGAGCGACGATCCATCCGTCGCAGCTGCTGCTGGAGGTCGGAGAGCGCATCCACCTCTCGCACCGCATCGACCCCGACACCGGAGCACAGGGCCGCGACGGCGACATCGCCGGAGTCTCCTACGACCACGATCAGCAGAGCGCCGACGTCTCGATCGACAGCCAGCGAAACCGCTTTGAGAACTTCATCTCAAGGCTGGCGGTGCTTAGCAGTGTCGGCACTCAGCGCTGACACAGCCGCGCATAGTCTTCTATCTATGACACCACTTCGTGAACAGTTGAAGGCGCATGAGGATCGGGCCAAGCGTGCCCGCTCCAACATCGAGAAGTTCCGTCGACTCGTAACTCACAACAAGGCAGTTCTCAAGGCTGAGCAGATCCGCGCCGCTAGGGTCAGGAAGAAGCTCGCTGGCGTGGGCGAGCGCAAGCGTGCTGTCCGCTGGGCGCTTGACGCTGTCGGCACGGTAGAAAAGCCCGCCTTCTCCAACAAGGGGCCGAGGATTACGAAGTGGCAGGAGATGTCAGGCTACCCCGGAGGCGGGGTTCCTTGGTGCCAGTGCTTCGTCAACGTCTCGGCGTGGTTCGGGATGAAGGCCCGCACCGAGCTTGACTGCGGCAACATCGGTGGCTACACAGTCTCAGTTGTCGATCGGGCGAAGCGCCTCTCACCGATCGGCGGGGTCACCGGCTGGAAGTCCTGCCGCCTGTCTGAGTGTCAGCCGGGCGACTGGGTGTACTTCAAGTTCTCCCCCGGTGGCGACTCTGTCCAGCACGTCGGCGTGTTCCTTGAGTACAACCGGGCAGCCGGGACAGTCAAGTGTGTGGAGGGTAATACCAGCCCCGGCAACGGGGGAAGTCAAGACAACGGCGGCGGCGCATTTATCCGCACGCGCCCGACCTCGGTTGTCGCAACCTGCGTAAAGGTGCCATTCAAGTCATGAGCCAGAACACAGTCACTTACATCAAGTCGGCGATCCTCGCGGTCGTCAATGTCGCGATCGTCTACGGCGTCGTGGCCAAGGACGAGGCGGACGCCCTCGGCGCTGCTGGGGTCGCGGTCGTCACGGCCGTCGCCGGGATCTTGGTCGACAGCCGCACTAAGCGTCAGGACTGAGGCAGTGTGGCCCTTACCGGGCCTTCTGCTTCACAACTGAGGCGCTACCGGCTACTCCCAGACGTCATCGCGGAGCATCAGCTCGGCGCTGCTCAGCATCTCGATCTGATGCGGCTCCTCTACCGCAGTGCCCTCGTAGATAACTGAGTGGCCCACGATCTGAGGTCCGGTAGGGTCGCCGAGAACTCTCACGTCTGGCGCCCCGAAGTGAATCATGCCCCAGTGTTCGAGCAGCTTGGCTGAGACCTCATCGTCGTGGCCGCCGTCAGGGGCTGCGTACTTGAAGCGGCCGGTCGTCTCGCTCATGGTGTAGGTGTAGGACTGCAGCTCGCCCAGTTGCTGGGCAGTGACGAAAGCGTTGCCGCGCTCAAGGTCCGCCGACAGCAGGTTGACTGCCTTTGACTTCCAGTCGTTGGTGAACTTGATCGGCACGAGGTCCATGCCTTCTTCTTCGAGATCGTCGAAGATCACGTCGCCGATGCCAGTCGAGTCCATCAGGATCGTGACCCCAGTGGCCCCAGCGTCGAGCAGGTTGTCGTGAGCGGTGATGATCCTCTGCTTCTGGACCGGCCAGCTGACGGCGTTGAAGCGATCGTGGAAGCACGGCTCGCGGTTGGTCGCGTTGGCGGCGCTGATCACGGTGAAGTCGTGGTGCTTAGCGAGGTCGACGCCC
>Ga0209085_1000222_pt1 | contig 44025 bp, 39 predicted proteins | sample C_131016_EF_Meta_FD_187310 | JGI IMG/M metagenome (GOLD analysis project Ga0209085, IMG submission 187310) | Freshwater microbial communities from Lake Croche, Canada to study carbon cycling - C_131016_EF_MetaG (SPAdes) (version 2) | ecosystem: Environmental > Aquatic > Freshwater > Lake... | reverse complement strand
CAGAAAACCTATGAGATTTCAGACTCCTGCTAATGAGAATGTAAATTTGCCAACCGTTGCTTTTTGAAAAACCGCGTTTCGCGGCACCGGGCAATCTATAATCTCGAAATTTTCAAACCGCCCTATATTAGAAACTTAAAATAAATTCAAGTATTCAACCTGTTCAGCATATTTGTGTTTTGGTATTGAGGGTCATCAAAAGTCGCCGGCAAGGGATTGGGTCCGGTGGGTGGGGGTGTGTTATCATTGAGGCTTCGAGACCATTCTAAACTATTTAAAATTAATTTTATTTTGAATTTAAGCTCAAGGGAGTTATAGTCGGTTTGAGAATAATTGTTAATGAGTTTGCGCCAGGCCTGATAGGGGTGTGACTGTTTAGGTTCGAGTGCGCTGAATGCCTTGAGCAGGTCGGAATCTTTCTCTTTGCCATAGAGCCAAGCAAATAACTGGGCCCATGCTTCGTGGTAGCACCGGCTACTGAGGGAGCGGGCATTTCCCTCTATTTTATTTCCAAGTGGTTCATCCGGTTTCTCTGGATCTGGATGATTAGGAACCTCATTACGTGTGGAGGTATAAACTTCTATTTGTTTTGTGTCCCACTCCACGCCATTTTCAGTGCTTGCAGTTGCATTAAACCAATGCCCGAGTTCATGGATCAAGACGCAGTCAAACAAGGATTCTTCGGAAATAAAAAGCTGCTTTGAGTAGAATCTAACTCCCTTCATCCAAATGATGATCTTTTTATCATTCCAGTAATAACAACCAAGTAGGCTCTCGGTGTCAGGTTCGCGCTCCAAGAAAATATTTTGATCTACGCGGTCTTCAGTATAAAGATCTCTCAGCCGTTTGTTTTTGAAAGCAGGAGGCTCTTCATAAGACAGAAAGACCTCTGGAAACTTCTTTCTTCTTGAGTTCGGTTTGAGGGTTCGCTGCATTTCGCCCAACCATTTTGCCATGTCGTCAGGAACAATCTCATCACTGACTCCAAAACGATTGGTCTTTCTGTCATAATTTGGATTGCACTCGCGCTTAGTAACATATTCTGGAAGGCTGGGGATTCTGTCATTGTTACGCACCCATTTTCGGTCGGCGTTGCTCAGCAGTGTATCAAATCCTTTCCCCGAGTCGTGCACTTCTGCTTTGATCAGTTCCCAAAAGGGCTTTGCCTTGGGATAAAAATCAAACGAAGGGATAGGTTGGGCGAGTTTTTCGGAGAGTTGGAAGTCAGAATTCGCAAAATTGCTGTTGCTCAAAAAATCTACAATTTCTTCAGCTGCAGCTTTTTTCCAGACCCCTTGCATATGATTCCAAAATTCACCGATGAGTTTTGATTTCTGAGTCGGTAGCAATTCATCCCAAATGGGCTTTAGCAACCGCGCTTCACATTGAAGCATCCAATCAATGCTGACCTGTTCGTTATCCATAAGTAATTAGTCTTAATTTTTTTGGGGGAGATGCAACTCCGCTTGGAGAGAGTCGGTCTCGGGGTTGAAAGTGCATTCCGATGCAAGAATGTTTTGAAGGCCAAGAACGAAATTCGAGTGCTGGCCTGCAGTGCCGGTGGTAAAAAAAATAAGTTTGGCCATGCGCTTAGGCGGCGGGTAGGGCGAGGTTGCGGATTTCGGGGAGTGCCTCGCGCCCGGCGACGCCTTGGATGCCGCCATAGAGACCAGCCATACCGGTGAGCGCGCAGGCGAGCTGGGACTCCCGCTCCCTCCACTGCTTGGCCATGGCGACTTTTTCTGAGTCGAGTTGGCGCTTGAGGCCGAGGAAAGAATCGACAATCGTTTCCACGGTCTGGCGGAATTCCGTGCTGCAAAGGTGGTCGTAGATTTGCGACATCTTGTCGGCCCGGTTTTCCTGCTGGGTGCGTTGTGTGGCGGTGTGAATGAGGCCTTGACGAAGGGCGGTGGCCAAGGCGACGGCGTAGGGCGGTTCGCAAACCCACACGCCCTCGTGGAGTGCAATGCAGGAGACTCCATCCGGCGGGCAGGTGGTTACGATCACGGCGAGGTCGGCCTTGGCCTCGCGCTGGTCACCCTTGAGTTTCGCCACCCACTTTGAGGACCAGGCCTTGGCACGCTTGGCTTCCCAGACGATTGAGCCGCACTCCCCTCCTTGCCTCGTGCGGACATGCTGAATCATGTCGGCACCTTGCTGCCCTTTTTTGACCTCCACTATCTCGTCGTCGCGGAAGGTTTCGGCGAGGGTGTTCTCGATTTCGAGTTCCAGCGTTTCGCCCTGCGCCTGCATGGAGCCTTGCTCGGCACTTTGTTTGAGTTCGGAAATTTTCTCCTGGAGCTGGCGAATGATGTTGTCCTTGTCCGCAAGGGCGAGGCGTTCTTGCTCCGCGCCCTGCTTGCGGGCCTCCTCGGCTATCTTCTGTCGCTCTTGGGCGAGGGTGCGCTTGACTTGGAGGTCGAGCTCCTCTTTGGCTTGTTGGAGCTTGGCTTTTTCATCAAGCAAGTCCATTTCCGCCTTCTGGGCAGCCTTGAGGGATTCTGCCTGCTCGGCGAGGCGCTTGTTGAGGGACTCGAGTTCGATACCGGATTTTTCTTTTTCCCGCTTGGCTGCTTCCTCGGAGATTTTTTCCCGCTCGGCCTCGAGAGTGCGGCGCATTTTGGCGTCGAAATCATCCTTGGCCTGTTGGAGGACTGCTTTTTCCCGTGCGAGCTCGGCTTCAGCTTTTTTGGCGGCTTCCAGACTCTGGCTTTTCTGTTCGAGCTGGGCTTGGATCTCGGCAACCTCTTTGGAAACATTCTCACTGGCTATGCGGGCGGCGGTTTCCTCGATTTTTTTGCGCTCCTGCTCGAGTTTCTCACTCAATCGTTTTTCGTTCTCGAGCTTTTGTTTTTCGATCTCCTCTTTTTCGCGCGTGAGATTGGCTTCCCGGTCCGCGATGGTGGCGTTGAGTTTCTGGCGTTCCTTCTCGAAACGGGCTTCGAAATCTTGGCGGATCTGGTGGGAGACCGCCTCGCTTAGCGGCATCTCGGTGTGGCAATTGGGACAAATGATTTTTGTTTCGTTCATGGGTTTGTTGGTCATCGATTGATAAAAGTTTTAGAAACTATAAAAACATGTTTTATTGAGGCTTGTAGTCATAATCATCAAGAATCTCCCCAAGGGCTGCTTCGGCGGCTCTAACCTCATCAGGAGTAAGCTCAGCGCGCCAGTCAATCTGGCGCTTCCGCAGGTTAATTAATACGCAAATTTGCGTGCTTCCGAGCCCATTGAATCCATTGGCAACTAACCACCAGTCATGCTTGTGCTCATAATAGTGTGCCAACCACATGTCCTTAACAAAGTCTTCAACAGATTTATGGTCGCGATTTATATCTTCGACCACATTCATGTCTCTATCGAATATTGCTTTTCTACCGTCCGGCAAGCGAAGCGGCTCTGGGGCTCCAATTTGTTCATCACCCAATAACTGGGCAATTTCTCCCAGCAAACCTCCATTGATGAAAAAAGCGTCACCCTTCCACTCAAGAATAGTTTTTGTCTTATCATCCATGCTCTTAAAACCTGAAGTAAGCCTGACTTTGATCTCGTGGCTATGGACGCCTTGGGTCACTGGACTGTTGTCAAGATCAGCCCGAGCTTTTTCCGGATCGGCCAAGATTTTCTGGATCAAGCGGGCTATGGCCTCCTGTTTTTTAAGAGGAATTTCCTTGGTAACAAGCTGCACTTGTTCAAAATCACGATTGTTTTGCCAAGATTTAAAGACGACGCAAGTTCTGCCTGACCCGTAGATTCTGATTTCACCGATACTCACTTTTTCACGAGTGAGAGGATTAGACCACGAATCATAGCGAGATCTATAAAAGCGCAGGCGGGTCCAGTGATAAACAACTTGAATGTCATCTGTTTTCACTTTTGGTAAAGGCCTTTTGGCAACGCTGGCGTTATCCGTATCAGGTTTTGGTGCGCCTGTATCTTCATTCTGTTCAGTATTCATATTTTAGTATCTATTTCTATTCAACGCCTGTGCTGTTTGGGCGTAAGCTTGGGATTCCAACGAATTTTGCGGTCCGTATACGCCGCAATTTCGCAGAGATTGCTGATATGTAGATGCGTATCCATTTTGGCTGTATTGGGTGGGATAGTAAGTGGATGAGCTGCTATAGGGATGGGTGGCCAGATACTCCATTCGGTCGTTAAAATTCTTAATGGCATTGGCAAAGATACCAAAGATCGCGGTGAAGGGATTGGGAATGATGTAGCTCGTGTCGTAATTTCGGGGACTCGAAGGCGTCGAAGGCGGTCTTTCAAACCGGGTTGTGGGATATGCAGTGGGTTGTCTTGCTGTGTTTTCTTGTGAAGTGTTTTCGTCCTCTTCGGTGGTCGTGCTCACCATGGAATCGCCGGCATGATTCGGAATGCCGACGGCCATTTGGCGCGCGGAGTAGTGGTAGTTTGTCACGGAGTGGTTTGAGGCATCCACTTTGGAGTAATTTGGGGAATAGCTACAGGAGGTGAGCGAAATCCATAGACAGCCCCTAGCGCACATTGCAAGGATTTTTTTCTTGTCTGCTCGATAAAAACGGGGGGTGAAAAGAAGCATGGTTTTTAATGGTGCTTTCTTCCTTCGAGAGTCGAAATTCTTTTTGCGATTGCTGCAAAAACCGGGCCTGCCACAAGTCCGCCATAGTTTTTCTGAGGCGAAATGTTCGCGTTTTCGATAGCGACGACACAAACATGGCGGGGATGCTCCATCGGAAAAAATCCCGCGAAGAGAGTCCACCGTGCCTCTGTGGAATTGGAGTCGGTCGCCGTGCGCGACAACGAGGTGCCTGCCTTGCCGCCAGCCTCCAGGTCTGGAGAGGCCAGTAAGCGATTTGATGTCTCGGGAACGATTCGAATGGCCTCTCTCACGATTTGCGCGGTTTTGGCCGAGCAGGCCCGCTGGATGAGAAATGGCTTGTCGTCCATGCCAATAGGCTTCATGAGCTTACCTCCATTTGCGAGTGCGCCGTAGGCCATGGCTAACTCGATAGGTGAAACCTGAATGGACTGTCCAAAGGCGATTTCTGCCTTTGCAGACGCGCTTTTTTCTTCAAAACCAAAGTGCCGGAGGGCTTTTTTGAAAGCTCTCTCGTCGAGTAATAAAGCCAATTTCACCGAGCCGATATTTGAGCTTTTGGAAAGGATCTCCGCAGGGGTGAGGGGGCCAAATGCGACATGGTCTTTGATCGTTTTTCCGCCGATTGTGAAAATGCCGTTTCCGCAATCGATCAGTGAGTTTTCTTTCGTTTTTCCGGATTCGAGGGCGCTGGCCACGAGGAAGGGTTTGAAAGTCGATGCGGGCTCGAAGTGGCCTTCCTGCCATTCAGATTGTGACTTCCTGCTTCCGGCCCGTCTGGAGGAAATGGCCTCCAAGCGCCCGGAAAACGGCTCGCTCACGATAGCGATCATTCTCTTGGGCCGAAGAGATTCCATGGTCATGGCCGTCTCTTCTTCCACGATGGAGCGAATCGAAGCTGTTTCTTCCTTTGTTGCTGAAGCTGAGCCTCCGCGAGTAGAGGTGCATCCGGCTAGAATGATCGTCAGAAGCAGGGGGAACGAGAGTTTTTTCATAGCGATTGATTTCCTCAGGCTGCGAAGCCAGTGATCCTTCCCCGATGTTCGGGTGCGTCAGCGGGTTCGTTGAAAATCTCGGCGAGCGAGTAGTCGCTTTGGCCTCGGGGGAGGCGGATTCCTTTAAACTCGGCGAGCTTGTGCGCTTCCTTGGCGGAAAGGCGGTTAAAGATGCGGTGCGTGATGAGTCGACCAGGGCGCATGAGGGCGGGATCCAAATCGGCTCCTACGCAATTAATCGTGCATATGATGTGCATCTTGAGAAATTCGCTGAGGAGACCATCGGAGTAATTGAGTAGTGTGCTGACGATGGTGCGATTGTCATTGCCTCGATTCATAAGTGCCTGCTCGGCATCCTCAATCACGAGCACAAGTTTCTCATCAGCGAATTTCTTGCGCTCCGCAGACCACAGAACAACAAACTCCGGTTCGCTAAGTAGATGTATGTCATGGGCGGTGACATAGTAAAAGCGATGGGTCTCGGCATTGGCTGACATAAAGCCCCGCAGAAAAGAGGTTTTTCCACAACCGGGCGGGCCTTCGAGAATCGAGATGCCTGACGGCCTTTCGCGTAAACGGCGCTTGAATGAGTCGTGCCAATTTAAGAAACTTTCTCCGTAGAGGAGCGCCAATTCGGCATCGAGAATCGGTTGAGCACCCATCAACGGCACGAATTCCTTGTCGATTTCAAAGGTCGATTTTTTAATGAGGGTGTAACCGGCCTCGCCTGCCTTCTTCTCTTGTTGCAAGACAATGGATTGAAGACGGCGAGCCAAGCGCTCAACAACGCGTTGTTTTCGTCCGTAAACGGATATCCCCGCATCGTTGCAGGTGATAAAATTAGCGCCGCGTGTTCTGAAAATCGCGGAATCAAACTCGACCACCCCGTCGGGCGTGATCTGTATGTCGGAGCGAATGACTTTCTTGTGTAGCCGGGAGGCAAGGGCTTTAACATTGGGCGACGACATTTGTGGCCTCGCACGATGCATGTCGCCGCCACCGAGCTCTGCCAAAACGGGAAATGGCAGATTATCGGAATAGGTCTTGTCGAATGGCGCCGCTTGAGCGACCCCGATGGATTTTCGAACAGAATGATCAGCAGGTTCAGACATTGGAACAGATGGGTTAGAATTTAAAATCTGGGTTTAATCAGTTTGAATGAGATTTTTTGTTTTATATACTCGATCAATATGATCTATAGATGCTAAGATTTTTCCAAAAAATAAGTCTTTATATTCTCTAAAAAACTAATCAGTATTATCTTAAAATTGTTTTAATTTATAAAAAGTAAATTTATCCCGAGGCATTCTAATAGTGCGAATGCTAGGGATTATTTCCGGTAAAATCAAGAAAAATCTATTTCTATTTTTAGAATAGGCTGTTGCAGGATATGCGCCCCGAGTTGGTGTAGGTTGTTTGCCAATTATGCCACAAAACTCTGCTTCACTCATTGAATCCGTAGATCCATCCTCAACCGACTCCGCGTCTCTTGGAGCGCCTGCATGCCTTTCGGTGGATGCTTCTTCGGATCTTGAGATGGCGAAGGATTGCATGACGCCGCCGGATTGGTTGGCGAGGGCGGCGCGTTCCTCGGATGAGGCTGTCTTAAACGCCGTGGCTCGAAATCCCAATACTCCGAAGCGGGAGTTGTTTAGGCTTTGGATGAAATTTCCGGAGGCGGCTGCGGAAAATCCCGTTGTCACGCTCTGGGAGTTCACCTCGTCAAAGTCCGTGTCCTCAGTGATCCCGAAGCGGATTCTTGTTTCTATCTATCAAGGATTTTTGATGCAACCTGGCATGAGTATACCGGAGGCGTTGATTCCGGTCGAGTGGCGTATTTATTTTCTACAAAGCAACGATTTCGAGCCAAGGATTCCATTGCATTGGTTTGTGAGGGATCCGAATGTGGAAGTGAGGCTGGCTTTGCTTCAGAGGGCTTTGCAGGAGCGGTTTGAGAAATGTGGTCCCGCGCCTTTTCCTCTGGAGTCCATAGAATTGCTATTGGCCGACGCTCCACTGGTTATCCAGGAAGCGTTTGCTTGTGCTGTAGCGAAGAAGTGGATTGCCGTTGAGGAGGATAGCGTGGAATTTTTGGAAAAAACGGCACGCCATTTGTATTCTTTGGAACTCGAGATTTTGCATGAGCACCTGTCGCAGTGGGAGTGCCTGCCGCGGGATCTCATCACGGCGCTTTCCAAGCACGGCGCTCCGCGCGTTCTTGCCAATCTGGCTTCATTGCCACGCTGCACGCTTGCCGATCACGAGCACTTGGCCATGAACGATTTCCCGGAAGTGCGCGCCGCTGTGGCTCGATTCACTCGATCGAGTGCGCTTCAAGAGCGATTTTTTGGCGATCCCGCGCCGGAAGTCCGTGCCGGTTTGGCGTCCTCGCTGCACATCCCCGACGACATGCAACGCCGTCTCATCGCAAACAGAAATGCGCATATCCACCAAGCCTTGCTGAACAACCCGCGAGTTCTTCCCGAGGTTTTAGCCTATTTGGCCAAACTTCCCTACACGGGATGCAAAAACCAAATTTTTGCACATCCCAATGTTCCGCAGGATATTTTTGATGAATTCATGGCCAATGGCCGCGAGCATGGTGTCTCACAAGGACACCTCGCTGCCAAGCCGGAGCGCCTCACTGCGGATCTCTACAAACGCCACAAGCACAATTTCGAACCGTGCGTCCTGCTCGCCTACGCAAGCAACCCCCGCACCTCCGCTGCCATCCTCGCCGAGTTGGCCTGCCACACCAGCCTAGAAATCCAGAAAGCGGTTAGCGATCTCCTCGCTTCCCGCCAGCCAAGCGCGGTATCCGATAGCCGCGCCATCGCGATCATCGAGGCCGTCTTAAACCACCCCGCCACCACAAGGGAATACCCGCTCCTGCGCTCTCCCCGCATGAGCACAGACCAGGCGCTTCGGATTTTTGAAAATCCCCAATTCGAACCCGTCTTGCGCTTCTCATCTGTCCTGAATCGCCTCGCGTCCTTCCGTAATCAGGGGTTCTTTTTCGAATACGCCGCCCTCTACCGCAAAATCGCCGAACCCCTCACCGCCATGGTCCCGCACCTCCCGCTCAGCGCCCTCCGACCCTTGACCAACCAGAGCGAAACCCCCGCGCAAATCCGCGAAATCATTAGAAATACGAGCGATGGCAACATCCGCGCCAGCAACTTCGTGCAGAGCTACACCATCCCCCTTGGCGCGATTATGGAAGCATTTCCCGAAGCGTTCCCGTCCACCGCTCAGCCCCACCTCCAAGCGAGCCCGCACCAAATCCTTCAAAAACTCGCCACCTCTCCACACACTCTCTTGGCGCACTACGCCGACCGCTGCCTCGCCAGCCCGCCTGAAAAGTGGGAAAAACTCGTCGGCCCGTATCCCAATGGATAAAATTTCGACAGATTCATGGATGGCAGAATCATTTTTCGGGCGGGGTTGGTCGTGCGCAGCGCATTCTGTAGCGGCGTCTCTATGAGCGCCGAGTGTGTGTTGGTCCATTTTTTCCACGCATAAAATTCTGTAAATTCTGTAAATTATGTCTAAATAAACACCCATGCAGCGACTTGTCATCATTGGCGGGGGGATCATCGGCTTGGCTACTGCGCTTAAAGCCGCCCGGCAGAAGGTCGCGAGGGAGGTTGTTTTATTGGAGAAGGATGCCTCCACTGGCGGTCACCAGAGTAGTCACAACTCCGGAGTCCTGCACTGCGGGCTCTACTACAAGCCCGGTTCGCTCAAGGCGAGGCTGGCTGTGGAGGGGATTCGGGAAATGGTGGCATTTTGCGGCGAGTATCGGATTCCGCATGATATTTGCGGAAAGATCGTCCTCGCGGTCGACGCATCCGAAGTCGTGAGATTGCGCGAACTCGAGGCGCGTGGCACAGCAAATGGACTGCGCGGCTTGCAGTGGCTCGAGGGCTCGGCGATTCGGGAGATCGAACCCCACGCGGCCGGACTCGCCGCTCTCCGCGTGCCGGAGGAGGGGATCGTCGACTACGCGGCTGTGATGCGCAAGATGGCGGAATTGATCCTCGCCGTTGGGCACCAAATCCGCACCAACGCCCCCTCGCTTGGCATTCGCTCCAGCGGCGGACGGCAAATCGTCAGCACCCCGCAGGGCGAGATCGAGGCCGACTTTGTCATCAACTGCGCCGGCCTGCACTGCGACCGCGTGGCCAAGTCCGCCGGCCTGCACCCCGCCTCCCGCATCATTCCGTTTCGCGGCGATTATTGGAAATTGGCGCCCGCTGGTGAACATCTCGTCAGGCATTTGATTTATCCCGTTCCCGATCCCACGCTGCCATTTCTCGGCGTGCATTTTACGCGCATGATCGGTGGCGGCATTGAAGCCGGGCCGAATGCCGTGCTCGCCTTCAAGCGCGAGGGCTACCGCCGCACCGACATCTCCCTGCGCGATTCGTGGGAGACCTTCTCGTTTCCCGGCCTCTATCGGTTTCTGAAAAAATACCCCGGCACCACCTGGAGCGAGCTGAGAAATTCCTTCAGCAAAACAGTCTTCCTGAAAAACCTGCAGCGCCTCATCCCCGAAATCCGCATGGAACACATCTCCCGCCAAGGCGGCAGCGGCGTCCGTGCTCAGGCCATCCACCGCGACGGCTCCCTCCTCATGGATTTCGCCCTCGAGCAAAAGCCCGACCAAATCCACCTCCTCAACGCCCCATCCCCCGGTGCCACCGCCTCCTTCGCCATCGCCAGCCATCTCCTCGCTCAAATCCCGAAAACGGGGACGGATTCGCTGCCTTCTGGCGATTCATAAAAAAATCTCCCACCCTGTGACATCTCCTGCGATCGTTGTCTGGTATAATTGGGGGAAAGAGCAGCGAGCAGTTAACAAAAACAAATCAAAATCAAAGAATTCCTATTGTATGGAATCGAAAAATCAAATATAAAATTTCCTATGCCCTCCGTTTTTCCCTACACAAGTGCAGATAAGTTGTTGGAAGAGTTGATTTCGCAGATTTCTGGCAAACTTTCGGAGTCGCCATTGAAACCTGTGAAGGTCGTAGTGCCTTCGGTTTATTTTCGGGATTGGCTGCAAGTTCAACTGGCTCGCAAGCTTGGCATTTGCATGGGATTGGAATTTTCTATGCCGCAGGATTTTGTGAAAGAGGTCTTCGCGGCGGCCGATATTCAAAAGGCCAGTAAATGGTCGAAAAGACACTTGGAGTGGTCGGTTTTCGAGCACGGCTTAGGTATTCCGGGTCTTGATACCCATTCTTCTGTGAGGGATCGCTTTGCGATGTCGTGTGCGGTGGCGGATCGTTTGGATCAATACGCCCACTTCCGCCCGGAGATGCTTGCCCGGTGGATGCAGGGCCAATTTTTTCTCAAAAATCACGATGATCGGACTGACGAAGCTTGGCAACGGACCTTGTGGGAAAAACTTTTTCAGGAATTCGGCAATGATCACTGTCTCTTGCCCGAGCGTTTGCAGAGCCCTGAAACCAGCGCGAAATTGGTTGCGGCTTGGAGCGGAGTCACGGTGATTGGCAGCGGTTCGCTGGATCCGCTTCTCCTCGATATTCTGGGGATTCTTACTGCGGCCGGAGTGCCCGTTGATGCCCACATTATCCTGCCCTGCCTTGGCTACTTGGCAGATATCCGGCAGCGGAATCTCATGGCACCATCTCCCGAATCTGACCCCGAGAGTTTTGAAATGGATGCCGAGGCGCGGAACAATCCGCTTCTCATCTCAATGGCGCGCCATGCCGTGGGGGCCTTCGTTTTGCTCGGCGAGAAGGGGGATGAATACGCCAATTGGCCCGACCTTGCGACGCTTCAGGGAGCTGCCGCGCTCCCTGGCAAACAAAGTCTTCTCCGCTGCATCCAAGAGGGAGTCAGGGCTAATGAGGACTATGTAAAAGTAGACGGTTTGGCAGCAGATGAGAGCTTGCGCATCCACGCCTGCTACGGGCCACGCCGCGAGTTGGAGGTTCTCCGCGACGAGTTGCTGCGGGCCTTTGCCGAAATCGATGACCTCAAACCCGAGGATATTCTTATCGCCGTTCCCTCCTTGGATAAATACGCCCCGCTTGTGTCGGCTGTTTTCTACACCAAGGAAAATCCTCTGCCGGTGCGTCTCACGGAATTGCCCGCCAGTGAAGGCGACGAGGTTCTTGAGGGGCTTCTGGCCTTGCTCGAGTTGGCCCGCGGCGGGCGCGGTCGGGCCAGCGAGGTGCTCGACCTCATGCAACTCCGCGCCGTCCGCGCAGCGCTCGGGGTGGGGGATGACGAGGAAAAACTGGAAGCCCTCGCCGCCAAATTCCGCGACAGCGGGATCACGCAAGGATTCACGATGGGCAATGAACAACCGGGCGATTGGGGCTTTTCTATCAATCGTCTTGTGGCCGGCGAGTTCTTTGGTCCGCAAGAGCCCGAGCAGTCGGCCGAGAGCGGATTCCAACTCCCCGTTGCAGACAGCATGGGCTCGAATTTTTCGGAGATGGAAACATTTCTCCAATGGCTCGCCGATCTTCGTTCGACTCTCATTGAGTGGCAAACCGCTGAGACTCCCAAGCAATGGGTCGAGCGCCTCAAGCAAGCCGCCGCCGCTCTGCTCGCTGGCGAAGATGGTCGTATGAGCGACGCCGACAAAATCCTCCGATTCCTTTCCGAATTGAATGTCACAACGCCCGTCGATGCCGCTGTGATCCTCGATTGGATGGAGTCCGAGACCGACGAGGCCAATCGCCGCGCGCCAATCTCCGGAGCCACGCCATTCGGCCGCCTCAAGCAACTCCACAACACCCCTTGCCGCGTGCTGGCGCTGGTCGGAATGCAGAACGATAACTTTCCATCGCGCACCACCGCCCCATCATGGGACCTCCTCCGCGCTCAGCCAAAAATCTGGGACCGCAACGCTCGTGTCGACGACCGTCAGATGTTCCTCGACGCCGTGCTCGCGCCCAACGAGCGCCTCATCATCACAGCCTCCACGCAAAACACCCGCACCAACAAAAGCCAGCCCTTCTCCACCTGCGTGGACGAACTCCTCGCAGCCGCACACAAGCTCGGAGTGGACCGCAAGGACTTCGTGATCGAGCACCCTCTCCAGCCGTTTTCCAAAAAGTATTTCAAAAATGGCAACACGCTAAAAAAACCGCTGGGCCAAGCCCCGGCCAGCCTCGCAGAAAAAATCCACCGTGCGGAAAAAACCAAGTCGCCGCTTTGGTCGGGGGAGGTTGGTGAGCAGCTTGCAGATCGAGACGAGATATCCGCGGCAAGCTTGGTGACCTTTTGGAAAGACCCCGCAAAAGCCTATCTCAAGGCGCAGGGTATCGCCGTCCCATTTGATGAGGATGATGACAGGGAATTGGATCGCGCAATGCTCTCAGCAAACTCCCTCGATTCTTGGAAAATCAAGGATGCCATGATGCACGCGTTGATTGAGGGTTCGGGAAATATGGACTTGCTTAAAGCCAATCTCCGCGCCGATCGGGAACTTCCGCCCGACTCGCTGGGCGAGAAAACCTGGGAATCGACGAGGTCGGATGTTGAGCCTATAGCCACCGAGGTTGCTAAGGAGAAAGGTCGGCACCTTGAACTCGTGGTGGATTTGGAGGTTCAGGGACGGATTTACAAAGTCACCGGATCCGTTTTGCTGAATGCCAGTGCCGATGCGCTCATCGCATACCGGGCTGGAAAGATGGACGATGCCAAAGATTTTCTCGAGCCTTGGATCAAGGCAAACCTTGCCAATGCGGGAGGGAAATCATTGCCGACACTTATCTTCGACGAGGCAAGCAATGGCGTTCCCAAGCCGAAAGTTGCCATTCTTCAAGCGGAGGCTCTCGAATGCTTAAAAACGCTCGTAGAGGGTTTCTTGCAAGGTCAATGCCGCCCACTTGGCTATGCACCGATCACCTCCGATAAACTCATTCAGAGTGAAGAAAAGGCCGCCACAGAATGGGAAAAAGAGGACAAGGGGCACGGGGGCGGGGAGGGGCAGAAAGACTCATCCCGTCTCGCATGGCGCGACCGCAATCCCTTTGAAAATGTTAATGATTGGAATGTCTGGAAGGACGCCGTCGCGCAACCACTCAAAACTTGGGGAGGATTTTAATTATGCCGGAATTTGATTTCATTAACTCAGACATCCATAGCGGGCTTTCCGTCATCGAAGCCAGTGCTGGAACAGGAAAAACTTACTCGATTAGCCATTTGGTTGCCCGAATGATTTTGGACGGAACCGTCTCGAGCATTCGCGATATCCTGCTGGTCACCTTCACAAATGACGCCGCAGGCGAACTCGCTGACCGCACACGCAAAGTCTTGGAGCAACTCAATGCGGATCCGGCTCCTGATGAGGCCACCAAGTCCCCGGGCGTTCATCTTCTGCGGACGAACGATAACCTCGACTTCGCCAACAATCGCGAACGCATCCAGCAAGCACTCCGCGACGCGGATCTTCTCAATGTCTCCACGATCCACTCGTTCTGCCAGTCCATCCTTCAGACCGAGGGGGCTCTCTGCGGACTCCCCTCGATGCCGGAACTCATCCCCAATGCCGATGATCTGATCGATCAGGCGGTCTATGATTTGTGGCTGGAAAAAATTGCGTCCGATCCTTTGGCCGCAGTAGCTCTTCAAGCCGCTAAAATCACGCCTGAGAAGAATAGGAATTTTCTGAAGCTCTCCCTGCCATTGGAACAATTTGAACCGGTTCCCACGCCAATTCCGTTTTCAAATGTATTGAATTCCTTGAGAGGTTATCCGGCTCAGTTCACGGATGAAGTTTGCGACGAGTTGAGTGAGGTTTTTGCTCAAGACCCAGAAACCACAAAAGATGCTCCCAGCAAGGCGACCGCTTTAAATTATATTGAGAATTTGCGTGAGGCATCATCGGCCGTAGATGGTGGTTTCCTCTCCGCATGCGTGCACCTCAGCGAGGCTCCAAGCTGGATTAGTGGCAGCAAAAAACCCGGAAAAATACTCAAAGCCCAAGCCGCATCCAGTCGAGCAGTTACTATATGCAAAGAGGTCGCCGACCTCCTCTCCCAAGCCGGATGGTCATGGCTGAATGAGTCTTCTGCCATAATCAAAGACTCCCTCAATCGAACTTTGGCGGCCAACCGCCAGATCACCTACGACGGTCTGATTGATACTCTTCACAAGGCTCTCAAAAACCCGGAGCACGGGGTTGCTTTGGCGGAGAAAATCCGCTCGCGATACAAGATTGCTCTGATTGACGAATCGCAGGATACCGACTCCCGCCAGCTTGAAATTTTTGAGAAAATTTTTCTCGGTTTGCCCAATCGCTATATGGTCCTCATTGGCGATCCCAAGCAGGCGATCTATGGGTTTCGCGGAGCCGATGTGAACACCTACCTCAAGGCAAGAAATCGAGCAGTTAGCCAAGGTGCCGAAGATGGAACGCACCGCGTTTTCAATCTTACAAAAACCTACAGGGCACCTGAGAGACTCGTTTTTGCGGTGAACGCCCTTTTCCGCCGTCCGCATTCGCTTTTGAAGGATGGACTGGAGTTCACACCTGCGGAATCGGCAATCCCCGATGCCAAGCTTCAAATCCCCAATGAAAATCAAGATGCTCGTTTGGAGGCTTGGATCGCGCCGGATGGCGGAACCGAATACACCGATAACACAAAGCGCCTGGCCCGCATTTCGGGTGCGGTTGCCAGCGAAATTGTCAGGATTTTGAATTCCAGCGCAGAGATTGTTTCGGAAGACAAAACCAAGGAAGTGGCGCCTTCGGACTTTGCCGTTCTTGTTTCAAAGCATGGACAAGCGGAGGCCATTTGCACTGCTCTTCGGAAACGCGGCGTGCCAGCAATTCAGGCCGGAGGAGAGGATATCATGGCCACTGACGAGGCCGCCGAGATTCTTGCCATTCTCCGGGCAGTCAATGAACCGAGGAAATCCACCTTGCGCCAGGCAGCTCTGACCACTCGACTCTTGGGGCGAACCTCAGCAGACTTGGCATCGCTCAATGCCAATCCGGCTGAGCAGGATCGCGGGCTCAATCAATTTATAGCATGGGAGGGGCATTGGCAGACGCGAGGTCTGGTTTCCCTTTTGGCAAGAATCGATGTCGATGAGTCAATCACCAAGAGGCTCGCCTCAAATGATCAAGGAGAGCGCCGCATAACCAACCTGCGCCACATCGTGGAGATTCTGTCCGGCTTCGCGGCGGAATCCGGCGGCAAGCCCAACGAGGTCATCCGCTGGATGTCACAGGAAATTCAACGCGCCAAAAACCGAGCCGATCTGGAGGAGCGCCAGCTCCGACTCGAAAGCGACGAGGAAGCTGTGAAGGTCGTGACTATGCACGCCGCGAAGGGACTCGAATACAATCTCGTTTTTTGTCCGTTTCTTTGGGATGCCAGCGAACCGAAAGGAATCCAAAAGCTCAACAGGGCTGCGGATATTCCCGTCCTTGCAGACATCGACTTGGCCGATCCCGCGACAAAGTTGTCAATCGCCCGTGCCGATTTGGAAGATCGCTTGCGTCTGGCCTATGTCGCAGTGACCCGCGCCAAGGTGCAAGCCTGGATCTACGGAGGTGAGATTTGCGGTAGTAGTCATCGCCCTAAAGCTTCTGCGCTGGATTGGATTTTACGGACACAGGATTTTCCGGATTTTGAAGGATGGAAAACCTCTGCTGAGGGAGGAGGGCGCGGCAACCGCCACATCCAAGGCTTGGCATGTATTGCTGCATTGCCAAATGCGGCAGGTGTCATTGCCCATAACAATCCTCCTGATTCAAGCGAGGAAGATTTCCATCCCGAGAATGAGGAGACAGCTAATTTCAAATTTGTCGAAGCTCCCAAGATCAATCCCATCGTCTGGCGCGTTACCTCCTTCTCCCAACTAACCCGCGAGAAGAATGCCAAGGGCGATGCGTCCAAGCCGCCAAGCGAAGAGCCTACCGAGCCCAACCAAGTGGAATCCACGCCGAATGCTTTCGCCGCCCTGCGCGGTGGCGCGGCCTTGGGCACGGCGGTCCATGACTTTTTGGAGACCTGGGATTTTGCCTCTGTGCCGGATGCCGCTTACCTCGAAAAACATTTCTCGGGTTACTCGCTTGGTAAAGCCTACGAGGACATCGCCCCCGCTACGGTTGATATGCTTGGTCATCTCCGCGAGGCCATTCTGCCCGGGATGGATTGCTCCGTCGAGGAGGCCAGTCGCACACCGAAGACCTCCGAGTGGCAGTTCCACCTACCCGCCATGTCGGGGTTCAGTGTTGCAAAAATTGCGAAGGTTTTTCGCGATAATGACGACAGCGAATATGCCGACAGCCTCGAAATGCTCGGCTCGGATGCGCTCGATGGCTTCCTGCAAGGATTCATCGACAAGACCGCAGCTCATGGCACCGCCTACGGCATCATTGATTGGAAGACCAATAAGCTCGCCTCCTACGACCAGGAATCCCTCCGCAAGGCTGCCCGCGCGAGCCACTATTGGCTCCAAACCCACCTCTACCTCGTCGCGCTCCAACGATATTTCGGCGAACAAGCCGATATCCGCGGAGCCTGGCTCATTTACTTGCGCGGAGTCCAAAGCGGCACGCCGAACGGTATCCTTCACATCAACCCAACGCCCGACCTCTTGAAAGGCCTATCTAACCTATTCTCCCTCAAATAAATCCATGAAACCTGAAACCCAATGGCTGAAAGACAAGTGGGCCATGCCCGATGCGGCTGCTGACGCCGTGGAGTTGCTTTCCAAGGCTCACAAGGAGGGATCCACTGCTTGCAAACTCCAGACACCACCATCCGATTGGGGCCGCGCGGTTGCCAAGCCGGATGGCGACAAATCCACGCCCCTCGTGGCTGTGGAAATGGAAGGCTCCACTTTTCTGCAAACCCGCTGGTTCTTCGAAGCCGAGAAAAAAATCGCCTCCCGCCTGTTGGCTCTGAATTCGCAAGCCAGCACCACCTGCCCCTCCGATAAACTGCAGGTTTACTTCCGCGAGGAAGGTCGCCAGCGCGACGCTGCCCAGCGCGCTCTGGAGAAAAATTTCGCCATCATCACCGGCGGGCCCGGCACAGGAAAAACTTACACGCTTGCCCGCATTCTGGCCCTTCTCATCGATGCTGGTGAGGATTTGAAAAGCATCCAACTCACCGCTCCCACTGGCAAGGCCGCCGATCGAATGAAGCAGGCGGTTGAGGAGGCTTGCGGGGCGCTTCCCAAGCTACAGGACAACCTGCGCGCCGTGGCCTCCACCAGCTGCACGATTCACTCCCTGCTCGGCTACCATCCCGGTAAAAACGCCTGCACCCACCACGCCGGACATCGACTGCCCTGCAAGATACTCATCGTGGACGAGTCCTCCATGATCGACACACTGCTCTGGCAGGCCCTTCTCGAGGCGCTCCCCGACGATGCCCGCATCATCCTTCTCGGCGATCCTAACCAACTCGAAAGCGTCGGCCGGGGGAATGTCTTTTCCGAGATCGCCCGCTCAGAGGCTATGACCTCGGCCCGCGTCCACCTCACAGAGTCCCGCCGCTTCGCCGACCGCCCCGCCATTTACGCCTTGGCCCAAGCCATCGAGAAAAAAGACGCGCACAACGCAACTACCCTCTTCACTGAAAACACCGACCCCGACTGCGAGAAGGGGCTCTTCTGGAGGGATGCCACGGGCAGTGCACAGGTTCTGAAAAGCCTCCCCCCCGCCGTTCTCGAAGCCATGCAAAGCGTCGCCTTCGCGCCCACCCCCAAGGAAGCTCTGGAGGCCCTGACCAAAGTCCGCATCCTCACCTCGCACCGCATTCAGAGCAGTGGGGGCGACTCGCTCGGTTCCGAGATCGAAAAAATCCTCCTTGAGAAGGCGTCTGGAAAAAAAATCCTCAACCGCCCAGTCATCATCGACCGCAACGACCCCGAGACCGGCCTGCGCAATGGCGAAGTCGGCATCATCCACACCTCCGGCGATACCCGCGAAGTGTATTTCGAGAACCGCCCGCCCATCTCCCTGTCCAAACTCCCCGAGCACAGCCCCGCCTGGAGCATCACCATCCACCGGTCCCAAGGCAGTGAATACGAAAATGTCGTCGTCGTATTACCCAAAAAATCCGACAGCCCTCTCGCTACACGCCAGCTCCTCTACACCGCAATCACGCGCGCCAAGAAGAGCCTCTTCGTCTTTGGCCCCACCGAAGTCATCCAAAAAGCCATCTCCCACACCGGTCAGCGAACGACACTGCTCGAATTCCATCTCAGAGGCTCCTTTTCCAAGGCCCAATAGCTCTCTGACATCCCCCATTCATCATCCAAAATCCAAAATCCAAAATTTACCCCACCAGTTACCAGCAACCCGCCACAGCTGCTGCGCCACAATTCTCCTTCCTGCTAATCCTGTCCTCCTGTCTAAAATGCTTTCAGATCCCGAAATTCGCCCCATTATCCGTGCCCATCCTGGTCATCCGTGGTTAAAAAACGCCTTTATTCATGGAAATTCGTGCTTTTCGTGGTTCCTCAACTTTTCTTAAATTTGGCTTGACCTTCACGAAATTTTTTGTCAGAATATCTGCCTCAAAGTTCCCCTCCTTTGTGCGCCAAAAGTGCCAAGATTAAAAACAACTCAAACCTATGAAAGGAAGTATGATGGAAATCAAAAAAACTATTTCAGAATGGGCTAAAAGCAGCTTTCCGCTTGGAAATTCCGCCTTCCAAGCCGACATCCAAGACCTTTCCTCAGCTCCGGCATTTCTCTTCACAGATTCCACAGGTGCAGGCTATTGCGTCACAATAACACCAGTTTCATCCTCGGCGCCTACTTGTGTTGAATCCAAAATCCATCATTCAAAATCCAACATGCAGGGTCCCTCTCTCGGCTTCTGGATTCCCACCTCGGGTGCGCTTGGAAGTCAAGTCGCTTTTCGCGAGGGGAATGATGATATCTATATTCAATCAATCGATTGGTTGCAAGCTTGGCGCACGGATGCCGCCACTGGCGAGCAAGCCGCTCTCGCCAATGAGGATGCGCTTTTTGAGAACCTCACCTCGCTTTTCGCCGAATTCCTGCGAGACGAAATTCTGCTTCCCTCCTTGGAAAAACACTTGGATGAAAAAGGCATCGCGCACGAGCCCTTCACCGTCGACATGGTCGGCGGCATTGAGCCCTGGGATGAAAAGAATTGGGCATTCCTCTTCCTTCCCGCCGAGCCGATTATCAGCTCAGAGCCTCACGACCAGCCGGACTGGTCCACCTCTCGCGTCATTGGTCTCACTGGCGACGGCCGTGCTGCCTTCTTCAGTTACAGCCGCCACGAAGTCGAACCCCGCGGCTATGTCGACCACATCAATCTCGAATCCCAAATCACGGGCATCGACTCCCCTATCGCCCTGCAGTCATGGTTGGAAGAGAGCATTTCCGCAATATCCTTAAATAATAACTAAAAATTTTCAAAATTTTTCACAAAAAATTTTATTTAAACATAAAATATCATCGGGGTGAATGCGAAAAAGCGCAGCCGAAGGTTGGCCCGTTGCCAAGATCATCCGTGCCTATCCGAGCCATCCGTGGTTATTTCTACTCCAATCGCTTCCGCGCGCACTTAAAACTTAATTGATTTCGCTCCGCTTTACCCTTCGGGCAACCTGCAGTTGTCTTTCTCTGCTTCGCTCCGATTCTTAAATACTTAAAAATCCTCCCCATGCCTGACGACTGCCAAAACACCATTTCCACACCAGATTTGCCTGATTTCCAGGCGGCCATCCGACCTTTTTTGAAAACCCGATTCATTCGAGTGCAGAACTACATCAACTACGGGACGCATGATGATCATGTTGATGCCTTTCTCTCCACAGGCGTCGCGCAATTGAAACGAACCATCGATCTCGACTTCCAGAGGATCATCCCCATGCCAGAGCCCATAAAGCGCACGGAGCAAGAGGAGTTTTCGGAAGACTGCCCAAGGGGTATTGCGCTGCGTGAGGAGAACTATGCGAATTTCGGCTTCGAGGACTGGTATGACTGGTCGAACGCGAATTGGAACACCAAGTGGAACTCCTACTACGGCCATTTTGTAAAAAACGACAGCGCCTACCTCTTCTGCACAGCTTGGACGCCACCCTTTCCAGTCATCCGCAAACTGGCAGAACTTTTGAACACACCAGTGCTGTTGGAATACTTCGAATACGATTTCGGTGAAGGCAGCGCGCTCATCCAGCCAGATGGAACAACAGAGCATACGCCAGGCAATTGGCACCATCGCAACGAATAGATTCGCGATGATTAAAAATGTTACCAGACAACAGACATTTCGATTTTTGCGTAGTCAAATGCTAATGAACCTGCTACCAACCGACGAAACTACTACCTAAAACCAGCCTCATCGGAACTCTTTTTTCTTTCTCTGAATCATGAATTCTCTCCAGGCTCAACGTGCTGGACTCGATCCGATCATCCTCTCCATTCGAGGACAGAAAGTTATTTTGGACGCCGACCTTGCTGCCCTCTACGGCGTGCCGACCAAACGCCTCAATGAACAGGTCAAGCGCAACGCAGAGCGTTTCCCGTCAGACTTCGTTTTTCAGCTTTCCTCGGTCGAGAAGGCTGGTGTGGTCGCAAATTGCGACCACCTCTCCCGCCTCAAGTTCTCCAAGACCTGCCCCTACGCCTTCACCGAGCACGGGGCCCTGATGGCCGCCAATGTGCTAAACAGCCCGCAAGCCGTGAAAATGAGCGTCCATGTTGTGCGCGCTTTCATCAAGCAACGGGAACTCCTCATGGCCCATGCGGATGTGCTCAAAAAACTCGCCCAAATGGATGCCAAGCTCATGAAGCATGACGAAGCCCTCCGCGTGATCTGGCAGGAACTTCAGCCATTGGTGACTCCCGCCTCTCTTCCACCCAAAATTCACCATTAGGCTTCTCCTCGCCCCAATCCACCATTCAAAATCCATAATCCAAAATTTTTCCTTCCTACTCCATCCTTTCCCCTCCCGCCGGAGTCGCGAAGCGCGTAGGAGGACCGCCAAATGCCCGCAAATTACCAAGAAATGAGCTTGACAAAGACCTTGCCAAATGCCAAGAAACCTACCATGCTTCCCCCTCCAGCCGCAACCCGCCTGCCTGGCTCGGAAAAATCCACGGCATCTCCTTCTTCTCCCCCAATCGGAACGCCGATGTCCCCATCGGCATCAACTCGCCACCAGTTACTCTTTACCCGCCACAGCGGTTCCGCCCCAACCCAACATTCACCATTCAAAATCTTCTTTTCCCCACCTCACCTTCGTCCTCGGAGCCACCCGCGCCCAGCAACTCCTCGCCGTCCTGCAATGAATCCTGCGCCCTGTTGCCGCTCCTGCGACACCATCCAACTCAGACTCCGCTGGCATGATCCGCTTCCACATCCAAGAATCCCAAATCCTCTCACGCTGTGCTCTCCGCCCGCATCACCTCTTTTTCCACAGCGACCAGCGTGTGGAGGATCATTTCGGTGAGGTCACCGATATGGTGCTGTCCGGGAGCGAAAACGATATGAATTTGTCACACGCATTCCGCTCTTTCCTTGAGCCTTAAGCCCCATGAGTTTCGACCAACTTGTTGATCTCTGCCATCGCACCCATGTGGAACTCTTCGCGCGCGCGATCCGGGTTGTGGACGCCCACCTTGTTGTTAGAAACTGGCTGTTCGGTCAATACATAGTCGAATTTGAGCAAAACGGCGCCGATCGCGCCACATACGGTGCAAATCTGATCGAAAGTTTGGCTCAACGCCTCTCGCCACTGAAAATCAGAGGGACCTCAGCCACACGGCTTAAACTTTACAGGTCTTTTTACCGTTACTTTTCGATTGGTCCGACACTGTCGGACGAATTGAAAAAACTCCTTCCGCCTTCTTTGGAAAAAAGCCCGACAGCGTCGGACTTATCTCAGCAAGAACCTCTTCTCAAACCATCCACCCTGCCCATTGGACTCTTGAACCGCTTCACGCTCGGATGGTCTCACTATGTCGAGTTGCTCACGATCGATGTCTCCGAAGAGCGTCGTTTCTACGAGATCGAGGCTGCCGCCAACCAATGGAGCGTTCGCGAACTCCAGCGCCAGATCGCCAGCTCGCTCTACCAACGCCTCGCCCTCAGCCGAGACAAGGACGAAATTCGCCGCTTGGCCAGCGAAGGACAAGTCGTCGAAAAAGCCGCCGACCTTGTTAAAAATCCGCTTGTTCTCGAATTCCTCGGCCTCGCCGACCACCCCAGCCACTCTGAAACCGATCTCGAATCCGCCATCATCGACCAGCTCGAATCCTTCCTTCTCGAACTCGGTAAGGGCTTTCTCTTCGAAGCCCGCCAAAAACGCTTCACCTTCGACAACGACCACTTCCGAGTCGACCTCGTTTTCTACAACCGCCTCCTCCGCTGCTATGTCCTCATCGACCTCAAGCGCGACAAGCTCACGCACCAGGACCTCGGCCAAATGCAGATGTATGTCAATTATTTCGATCGGCATGTGAAGTTGCCCGACGAGGCCCCCACCGTCGGCATCCTCCTCTGCCACCGTAAAAACGATGCCTTGGTTGAACTCACGCTCCCGCCCGACAGCAAAATTTTCGCCTCCAAATATCAGCTCTACCTGCCGACCAAGGAAGAACTCAAAGCCCAATTGGAAAACATCACCACCAGCTTGGAGGAAACAAGCCATGCCGACAACTGAGTCCTCGGCCTCAGGCCGAAAAAATCCGCAAATCGTCAAGGATTGGATCGACAAAGGCCTCGCAAAATGCCACGAAATCGCCGTGCTTTATCCCTCCAGTCGCAACCCACCCGCTTGGCTCGGAAAAATCCACGGCATCACCTTCTTCACCCCACCGGAACGCCGCCGTCCCCGTCGGCATCAACTCGCTACCCGCTACCCGGCACAGCGACTCCGCCGCCAATCCACCATTCACCATCCAAAATTCACCATCCGTCCCAATCCAAAATTCAAAATCCAAAATTCAAAATCCATAATCCAAAATCCGCCTCAATGTTACCAGACAACAGACATTTCGATTTTTGCGTAGTCAAATGCTAATGAACCTGCTATCGACCGACGAAATTACTACCTAAAACTCACCCCTTCGATCTATGTCCCTCACTGCTATCACTATCGAGCACCTCTGGTTTGCCTTGAGTGAAGAGGAAATTTCCCAAGGTCGCAGCGCGAAAAACGACTACCAAGCCCGCACCTTCGTCCTCGGAGCCACCCGCGCCCAGCAGTTGCTCGCAGTCCTGCAATGAATTCTCCCGCGCCGATACTCGACACCTCCCGCGCGGGCATCCTTGCCTCGCAAGACTACCGCGATTTGATCGCCGATCTGAAGGCCCGGATTCAGTCCGCGCGGATTTCCGCAGCCCGCGCGGTCAATTCCGAACTTATCCTCCTCTACTGGGACATTGGCCATGGAATCCTGCAGAAACAACAGATGCTCGGCTGGGGGGATTCGGTGGTGGAATTGGTCGCCGCCGATCTTCGGCGCGAATTCCCGGGAGCCACAGGGTTTTCAGCCCAAAATGTCTGGCGGATGCGCCAATTCTACACTCTGCATTCGCAACCCGAATTTCTCTCACAACTCGTGAGAGAAATCAAAAAATCCGGCCAACCTGTCCCTTCTGGTGAAATTCTCTCACAGGCTGTGAGAGAATTGGTTTCCGCAGTGCCATGGGGCCACCATGCCAACGCGCTCATCCGCATTCAAGACCCCTCCGCCCGGCTGTGGTATCTTCAAGCCACAGCCCGCTTCGGTTGGACCCGCAATGTTTTGATCAACCAGATCAAAGCGGGTGCCTACGAGCGCGCCGTCGCTAACAAAAAATCCCACAACTTCCCCCTCGCCCTCCCCGCATACCTCGCCGAGCAGGCCGAGGAAATGCTCAAGAGTTCCTACAATCTGGAGTTTCTGGGAATTCGCCGCGCTGTGAAGGAGCGCGAGTTGGAAGACCGCTTGATCACGCGCCTCCAAGCCTTCCTCATGGAACTCGGCTACGGATTCTGCTTTGTCGGACGCCAATACCGGGTCGCCGCCGGCAAAAAGGAATACTTCATCGACCTGCTCTTTTACCACCGGTTTCTGAAAGCCCTCGTGGCATTCGAGTTGAAAGTCGGCCCATTTGAGCCTGAATTCGCAGGGAAGATGGATTTTTACCTCACCATCCTCGATGAAAAAGAACGCGCCCCCGGTGACCAACCCTCGATCGGCATCATCCTTTGTGCCGAGAAAGACGATATCGAAGTCGAGTATGCCCTCCGCAGCAAGTCGAATGCCATTGGAGTCGCCACCTACGAACTCCAATCGAAATTACCAAGAGAATTCAGAGGAAAGCTGCCCACACAGAAGCAACTCACCGAGCTCGTGCGCTCGGAATACGAAGATTGATCCCAATCCAAAATCAGCACCACCCGCCACCAGCAACCCGCCACAGCGGCTGCGCCGCCAATCCACCATCCAAAATCCACCATCCAAAATCCACCATCCAAAATCCCATTCATCCTGCAAATCCTGTCCTCCTGTCTAAAATTCACCCAAAATTCAAAATCCAAAATTCAAAATCCAAAATTTCTTCTGCCCTCCTGTCTAACATTCACCCAAAATTCAAAATCCATAATCCAAAATTTTTCTTATCCCTCCATTCCCCCCTGTTGCAGTCTTTGCGACAACCCGCGGTTCAGGATTCGTTGAGATGATCCTTCATCCGCTGCTCATCCAATAAGGCATCGAAATAATATTTAAAAAACTAATAATTAACTACTTAATAATCTGCTATGCCCGCTAAAAAGAAACATTCCGACTCGCCGGCACTCGATGACTTCGAGTCGCTGGTAGATTCGATTGTTCAGATTCACCATCAGGCGCAGGACTTCGCCACCAAAGCCGTCAATGTCGGGCTGACATTGAGGAACTGGCTCATCGGACATCGCATTGTTGAGTTTGAACAAAACGGCAAAGACCGGGCTGCTTACGGAGAACGCCTGCTGCCAGAGCTGGCGAAAAGGCTGGCATCGGCGGGCCTCAAGCGGGTGGACATGCGGGAACTGCGCCGCTTTCGCCTTCTCTATACCACCTATCCTCAGATTCGGGAGACAGTGACTCCCGAATTGCTCGCCCGTGCCGGGGCTTTAGCGTTCCAGCCTCTCCTGCAATTCACACAACAGAAAAATCGGGAGACATTGTCTCCCGAATCTCAAATCCCGGAGTTGCCGGCTCAACCATCACCACTCGCCTCCCACGACCTCATCCACCGTATCTCCTTTTCTCATCTTTCCGAACTCCTCGAAGTCTCCGACGACACCCAGCGCCGCTTCTACGAGATCGAATGCATTCGCGGCAATTGGTCCGTCCGCGAACTGCGTCGGCAGATCGACAGCCTCTACTACCAGCGGAGTGGGCTTTCCAAAAACAAAACCAAGCTCTCCCAACTGGCACACACAGGAGCGGAAACCCTCCAGCCCGGCCAGATCATCCGCGATCCCTATATCTTCGAGTTTCTCGGCCTCCGCTCCCGCGATGTCATGGGCGAGACCGATCTGGAAGACGCCCTGCTCGACCGCTTGCAAGAGTTTCTATTGGAGATGGGCCACGGCTTCTGCTTCGAGGCCCGGCAAAAGCGCATCCTCATCGGCGACGAACATTTCTTCGTGGATCTCGTCTTCTATCACCGCGTGCTCAAGTGCCATGTCCTTGTGGAACTGAAAACCCAAGCGTTCAGCCACGAGCACCTCGGCCAGCTCAACACCTATGTCGCCTACTATAAAAAGCACGAAATGACCGCCGGCGACCAGCCGCCCGTCGGCATACTCCTTTGCACACGCAAGAATGAAGCCCTTGTCGAATTCGCCCTTGGCGACTTGCCCAATAAGCTTTTCGTTTCCCGCTACGCCGTGGAAATGCCCAAGAAGGCCGAGATGGAAGCCTTCCTCAAACAACTCGGTAAGCAAGTCCCATCATGAACCCCAATCGGAACGCCGCCGTCCTCGTCGGCAACCAAAATCCAAATTTTGAATGAACAATTTTGAATTCTGAATGAAAGAAGCAAACCCGATTTTGGAAATGAGCTATCGGTTCGCGCTGGAAGTCATGTCCGCAGCGAAAGCCATGCGCAACCGCAAGGAATACGATCTTGCGAGCCAGTTTTGGCGGGCGGGCACCAGCATCGGAGCAAATGTGGAAGAAGCCCAAGCCGCGCAAAGCCGAGCTGATTTCAAATCCAAGATGGCCATCGCAGCAAAGGAAGCCAGAGAGTCCGGTTACTGGCTCAGGTTGGCCCGCGACGGCGGCATCCTTGCCAAAGAACATTCAGAGTCCCTTCTCCAGCAGGTCGAGAGCATTCAAAAAATCCTCACCTCTATCGTCAAAACCACCTCAGAAAATCCCTGACTCCAAGGGAGAATTTTAAATTTTAAATGCTGAATGCTGAATTCCATCAAAAATCCAAAATCCAACATTCAATATCGTCTTCAATCCACCATCCAAAATCCACCATTCAAAATCAACAATCCGCCTCAATGTTACCAGACAACAGACATTTCGATTTTTGCTGAATCTTGAAAATTCTCTTGTGCCCGCAAGGCTATCCGCTATTGACTAACCTTTTTAAAAATCCACCCGGCGAAAAAGCCCCTTTCTCAAAACTAAGAGCCAAAGTTGTTAGTTTTCCTTAAAAATGAGCCTTCTATTCAACGAAACGCACTTTGCCATTACGGAATATCCAAACAAAACTCTAACAGCCGTCGAGGGGCGTTTAATATTTTCTACTCTCAATGCATTATTTGCGAAATAAAGTATGAATCAACAAAATCTTAACAAATTCTTGGCCTGTTTTCCCAATCCTCCCAGCCAGCCCGCAGTCGGTGATTCTACGCAGATTTACTTGGACAAGCTCAACTCGCTTTGCGAACTCACGCTTGATTGGCCAGCAACACACCCCACCGGACAACTAACACGAAACCAACTTCGCGCACTCTGCCGAGATAGCAATGTGGATGTTCTCATCGCTTATGCCGCCGTCATGGCTTGGGGAGGACGCGGAGTTGATTCACGAAACTACCGGTTGAGCCTGCGTGAGGAATCACTCCCACCCCTCATAGACATCCTCACGCAACTACGCGCCAGCAAGAAAAACCGGCAAGCCGACTTTGCCGATATGCAACAAGCCGCTGAGAATATCAAAGGGCTCGGCATCTCGTTTTATACCAAACTGCTCTTTTTCTTTCGCAAGGAAGCCGATGCTTACATTCTCGATCAGTTCACAGCGAAAAGCTCCAAATTGCTATTTGATCCTTGCCAGATTGTTCTTAACCAAAGCGGTTATCCTCACCCAGATAACACTCCTGAATCTTATGAATGGTTTTGCGCTTCTGCAGAAGCAATGGCCGCCGGTCGCACAACGCCACCCACTTGGTCCGGAGAGCAGGTTGAACAAGCCATGTTTGATGTCCGTGGCGGATCATGGCGCAAATACCTAAGATCCGTCTTTGGCAAAGCGTCAACTCCCCCGGGTGCAGAGCCCCCATTCGAAGAAGGCGCTGCACCCGCACCTGATGGAGGAGATAGTCTTCCCTCTCGTGTAGCCAATGCCCACGCCGTTGCCTACCAAGCTGGAAATGAACTCCCCGGTGCGAATCCACAAGTCAACCCTCCTCGGCCAGGCCAGCCTGTCCGTGTGCATTGCAGCCTCATCGATGGGGTATTTTGGCAATATGCCTTCCAGCACAATAGTATTCACGCCGAGGTGTTCATACCCGGACAGCATATAGACCGCTACGATGCATTATGCGAATTTCTCGGTGTTGTAGAACATGATTTCGGCGACGGCATTATGGGAAACGGTGCGAATAACGGTATAACCCGCTCAATCAAACTCACCATTCCTCACGGCTTGAACGCTCCGCAAAATGAATGGGATGAAATTGCACATCAGGCTGTTGCCGCAATGATTACTCTTTTCACCCGAGTTTCCGAAGTTCTTTAAATCTGTGCCAAATCATTCCATAAAAATTTATTGCAAGCTCAACCAGCTTGCGATGTCGCATTTCATCGAGCCCGTGATCACGCGGGACGACGCGACTTTTGCCGACTTGGGTGGAAATTCCTACGGGCCTTGGGAGATTCTCGAAGCCAGCGATCCTCCAAGCCAACTATGACTCCCGTAGCCTGCGCAATTATCGAGGATGAGGCTGGCCGTGTTCTTCTTGCAAAACGACCGGAAGGGAAATGTCTCGGCGGATTTTGGGAATTTCCCGGCGGGAAGATTGAGGCGGGTGAGTCGGTCGAGGCTGCTCTTGTTCGTGAGCTGGAAGAAGAACTACTGATCCAAACGCAGGTCTTCCAAACTCTGGAAACCGTGGAGCATCACTACGAGAAATTTTCCATCCGGCTCATCCCCTGTCGGGCAAAAATTCTCGCCGGAATTCCCACCCCCACGGAGCACTCGGATCTAGGTTGGTTTCCGATTCAGGAAATAGCCATAGAGACTCTCGCGCCTGCTGATGTGCCGATCCTCAGCCAACTTTTGAAAAAATGAGCTCCAGCGAGTTTCTTCCCGGAATTTACGAGCGGGTCCAAAGCGGGCTGTTGGAAAAATTCCTGCGCGAACATCCCGACCTCCGCGCCGTCTTTGGGAAGATCGATCCCGAAGAGGAGCCTGCGAAATACTCCGCATTTGTTTCGCGTCTCATCGAAGCCGCGCTGCGTCAAAAATCCACCACCTCCGAGCGGCTTGCCCTGTGCAACAACCTTCTGGAGCAAATTTTTTCACTCAGCGAAATGCAACACGTCAGTGGAGATTTGTTGCCTGCATCCGGGCCACAATTGCTCACCGAGATCACGCCGGGCTACCTCGCGCGCTCCGGGCTTCCAAGACCTCTCACTCCACTCGCTGAGAGCAGTCTTTTCACAGGTGCCCAGACCGATCCGCCCCTCGCCAACGAACTGGCTCTCGAAATGGCTTCCGCCGACGGCGTGGACATACTGGTCTCCTTCATCAAATGGTCTGGCCTGCGACTGCTAATGGATGGACTGCGCGAACTGTCAGACCGAGGCGTGCCGATTCGCTTGATCACCACATCCTACATGGGTGCCTCGGACGCTCGCGCCGTCGAATGGATTGCCAGACTTTCTTCCGCGCAAGTTCGTGTTTCCTACGACACCAAGCGCACACGCCTTCACGCCAAGGCCTACCATTTTCATCGCAACTCTGGATTTTCAACCGCCTACATCGGTTCGTCGAACATGTCTGACGCAGCGATGACGGAGGGGCTCGAGTGGAATCTGAAAGTCACGGCACAGGATCAGCCTCACATAATCGAAAAATTCCGGGTCGAATTCGAGACTTACTGGAACAGCCGCGAGTTTATTCCTTTCGATCCAGAACAGCCCCAAGTCCTTCGCGAAGCGATCACATTCGCGAAGCAAAAGAGCGACTCTGCGTTGCCGATGTTTTTTTTCGAAATCAAGCCGCACGCGTTCCAAGAACGGATTCTTGAAGCGTTGGAAGCCGAGCGCGCAGCCGGTTATCGGCGCAATCTTGTCGTTGCTGCCACAGGCACCGGCAAAACGGTGGTCGCCGCGTTCGATTACAAGCGCCAGTGCGATCGACTTGGCCATCGCCCGCGCCTTCTTTTTGCGGCGCACCGTGAACAAATCCTCCAGCAGTCGCTCTACACCTACCGCACTGTTCTGAAGGATCCGAACTTTGGGGAATTGTTAGTCGGTAATCACGAACCAAGTCGCTACGACCATCTCTTTTGCTCGATCGGCATGCTTGAGAACAGGGAGCTTCTCAAAAACCTCGGGAAAGATTTTTACAAAATCATCGTCATCGATGAAGCCCATCACAGCACGGCCCCGAGCTACCGTGTGCTCACGCAAGAATTCGAACCTAACATTTTGCTGGCACTCACCGCCACTCCCGAGCGCATGGATGGCAGTAGCGTGGTGGCGGAATTCCACAACCGCTTTGCCGCCGAGATCCGGCTTCCCGAAGCGCTCGATGAAAAACTCCTCGCCCCGTTCCATTACTTTGTCGTCGAGGATCCGGTGTCTCTCGATGCCGATAAATACTGGACGCAGGGACGATTCAATCAAACTGAGTTAACCAACGTTTACACCGGCGCGCATGCCTTGGCCCAGCAACGGTTACGCGCTATTATCGATGCTCTGCAAAGATACCAGGCCGACATTCGTAGCGTTCGATGCATTGGATTCTGCGCCAGTGTTGGGCACGCGGAGTTCATGGTCGAGCAATTCCGTGAGCAAGGCCTGCCGGCGTCGTGTTTCGTTGGTGAAACCATCGACCGGGAGCGCGCGGAAATTTTGAAAAAATTCCGCGATGGAGAATTGAACTTCCTGTTCACAGTTGATGTGCTCAGCGAAGGCGCTGACATCCCCGAAGTGGATACCGTTTTGTTTCTCCGACCGACGGACAGCATGACTGTTTTTCTCCAGCAACTCGGGCGCGGTCTGCGCCTGCATCCTGGCAAGGAGTGCCTCACTGTTTTGGATTTTGTCGGGCATCTCCACAAACGCTACCGCATCGACCGCAAATTCAAGGCTCTCCTCCGCAAAGACCGCTTCAACATCCTCCGCGAACTCGAGTCGGGATTCCCTCATCTGCCAGCTGGCTGCAGCATACGCTTCGAACACGTTGCTCGCGAGCATGTGGTGCAAAACATCAAATCGAACCTCGCCAACCTGCGTGCGCAAATCATCGAGCGCCTCGAAACCTTCCGCTCAGATACCCAAACTGAGCCGACATTTAAAAATTTCGCCAACCACTACGGCTACGCGGCCCATGAAATTTTGGGCGAAAACAAAACCTGGTCCGAGCTCAAATCCTCCGCGCGTTTGCAAGAAAAGCCCACCGACCCCGATCTCGCCCGGTTGAGCGCCGCGCTGACAAAAGTCGCCAGCATGTCCGGACGCCAAGGCATCGCGCGTCTTAGAAACGTGCTGGCTAATCTGCAGGCTGGAAATATCTCACAGGCGCTCGCCGTAGCAGGTGATTCGGCCCTCGCCATCCACTACCAACTCTGGGCCAAAAAAGGTTCTGAGATCGGGGTCACAACCATCGAGGAATCTTTCCAAAAACTCGCAGCGAACTCCGCTTGCATTTCGGACTGCATCGAGATTCTCGACCTTGCCGTTGACCGCACCCGCATCTTAAGTCTCCACGACAACACGCCTTTTGAAGTCCACGCCAATTACACCAACTCCAACATCCAGTCCCTCATGGGCGCAACGTCTATGACCAGCCCCGGCCAGCAAGGTGTCGGTGTCTTGCATTTCAAAGATCACAAGGCCTATGCGTTGCTTATGACTTTCAATAAAACGGAGAAGGATTTTTCTCCAACAACGATGTATGAGAATTATCCCATAAGTAACCTGCTAATTAAGTGGGACTCGCAAAATCAAACATCCAGATCATCTCCAACTGGAAAAAACTTAATTAACCATTCAAGTCTTGGTTATCGCATTTTGATTTTTGCCAGAGAGAGGAAAGGACAGACCTTTACTTACCTGGGCCAAGCCAATCATACCAATCATGAGGGCGATCGCCCGATCAAAATGGTCTGGCAACTCGACCACTCCATGCCCGCAGAGATGTTTGAAAACTGCCGCAAGGGCGGGTGAGGATTTTCAAGATGAATACGTCACAAAATCTCGCAAACTCACAGTGAGGTTGGGCCAGCAACCTGAGATTTTTCAGCGCTGCAAGCGTGGATGAAATCGTCAATTCCCTCATAGCATCCGTAGACACATCGACCCCGCAGCAGATCCAGGCTTGGAAGCGGTCCGTGCCACCATTGCAGAAAGAGTGTGGCGATTTTTCGAAAGCAAATAGTTCCGCGACTAATTATGGAGCGGTTCTAGAGTATTATTTGCCTGACAGTTTGAAGCGGGCGGATGTGATCCTTTTACTTTCCGGATCAGTCCTTGTCATTGAACTTAAAGGTGATGTTAACCAAGATGAGGAATATCTTGAGCAGGTCGCCGATTATGCCCGGCGGCTATCATCATATTTCGAGTTGGCCCCACATGATATGAAGGCCTTTTCGGCTATTCCAAACAGGGGTCAGGCAGCATTTCCTTTCAGCAGAAGCATCGGCACCGCGTTTTTTCGCTTTCTGGCAGTGCGAGGAGGAGGGATTTGCAAAGCAGCCAGAATTTCGGCACCCGGTTTTATCAGATCGACTCGGGCGAGTCGGGATTTGTGACTGCTCAAGAGGAGGGCTTCCTTGGCAATAACATCCAGGCTGGCGCTACCGAGGTCTGCCATGAGGCGCTTGATCTCTTCGACCGCTTGGTGGTCAACTTTTTGATTCCAGATGGTGGATTCATTTGGACCGTTTGTGGTTTTCAGAAATCCGCGTATGGGATCGTAGGGCGGCGGCGCGCTTGCGGCCGGTTCCTTCTTAGGCTTGGACCACTTGGGGCCACGGCGGCCTCGCATTTGCTCGGTCTCCAGCAAAGCCACCAACTCATCCCAACGAACATGGCCTTTCTCATTCTGCGACAATTTCCCCTCTTTCACTTTCCGCTGAATCGTTTTCCGACTAATATTCAACTTTCTTTCCAATTGAGACTTAGAAAAATAAATTGTGATCGAAGATGTCGATTTTTTCATTTCTAAAATCCAACCCACAAATTGTCGCAAGTCAACACAAAAAGCATTTTAGGAGATGCAACCCCTCCCGAAAACAAAAAAGTGCAAAAAACTGCGACAATTAATCCTCTCTCCTTCTCCCCAAAATCAGAGGGCAAGGAATTTGAAATCTCATTGCTGAAAAGAAACAAGTTTACTAATATTACTCCAAAGCATTTTATTTAACCATAATCAAGCATCGGGGGCGGATGCGAGAAAGAGCAACCGAAGGTTGGCCCGGTGGGCGAGCCGAGCGAGAGCGAGCGAGTCAAAGGACACAGAGAGCACGGGCGCATTCGCGGTGCACGGGGAATAATTTTTGCGACATCAAACAACAGCCAAAGCCTTTCCTGTAAATTGACTCGCTCGTGCTCACCCGGTGGGCTGCCTTCGGCAGTCTTTCTCCGCTGCGCTCCGATTCTCTCCATCCTGTCATCCTGTCTAAAAATCCGTTTTCGGGTCGAATACACCCCAATCCGTAAAATAGTCTCCACTCCAAAATTGTCGCAGACTAATGCATCTCAGACTTTATACCAAAAGCAGCTTGCTTTTGGACTTACTGTAGCGGCGGTCTATGACCGCCGATGGTTAACGATTCCGGCGCTCATAGAGACGCCGCTACAAGTTAAAACGGCGCGCTAAAGTTCAAAACCTAATAGATACTGGTATTAGGCGATGCAACCCTCCCAAAGATCAAAATGCAGGGGGCACTGATCTTTTGCAAGTTGTTGAAAAAATGCAGTTTTAAAGTAGGACGCCCGACTCCGGAAGTCGGAGCGTGAACTTCGGAAGTCGGAGCGTGAACTTCGGAAGTCGGAGCGCGAACTCCAGAAGTCGGAGCGTGAACTTCGGAAGTCGGAGCGTGAACTCCAGAAGTCGGAGCGCGAACTCCAGAAGTCGGAGCGCGAACTCTGGAAGTCGGAGCGCGAACTCCGGAAGTCGGAGCGCGAACTCTGGAAGTCGGAGCGCGAACTCCGGAAGTCGGAGCGCGAACTTCGGAAGTCGGAGCGCGAACTCCGGAAGCCGGAGCCTGAACTCGAGAAGCCGGAGCCTGAACTCGAGAAGTCGGAGCGTGAACTCCGGAAGTAGGAGCCTGAACTCCTAACTAACAAGTTTTATAATGTTACCCCAAAGCATTTTATTTAACCACAGAGCAACAGAGAGCACGGAGGGAGATTTCAAACAGAAACAAAAAATCTCAACGGCCTCCCGCTTGTTTCGACAAATTCCAATTCCTCATTTTCTACTCTGTGTCCTCCGTGGTTAGTTTCCGTCCAACCGCGCACCGCCCGTTGTTTGCTAAAAAGACAAGCCGCTCTCCGTTGGAAACGAGGAGCGGCTGCTTGGGAAGATCGGCGGCGGAGTAGGGGGGCTCCGGCCGCCGACTGGGGAACTCGGCGGCCTAAGGCTTCGCCTCGGGAGCTGGAGTCGCCGGGCTGGCCGGCTTGGTTTTTTTCTTGAACCGGCGCTCCAGCGTGGCGCGACCGGTTTTCATCGCCGCCCCCAAGTAAGGGCGACCCGCGAGCTCGTAAACCGCGAGGGACACGGCATACAACTCGTTGCCAAACTGAACGCGGACATCACGCACAGCCTCCAGGGTTTGCTCGATGCGGGCTTCCAGTCGCAGCAGGTTGGCATGGGCCTCCGCCTTCTCAGTCATCTCCTCCACTTCTATAGCTCGGGGAAGAATCTCTGGGTTAGCGACGCAAAGCTCGACAGCCTGGGAGATAAACGCGAGCGTCTTGTCTCCCACAGTGGCGAGGGCTTGGCGTTGTTTCGGGGTGAGTGCCGGACGGACCGGCAATTGGCTCTGGATCTCCGCGAGATGACTCTGCGCGACTTCCAGCGTGGTGGCGTCGTAGGACGCTGTGTTGGGTGTTGTCTTTGGCATATTGCCTTTAGGGTTGTGAACGCATCCCGAATCCCCAGTTCGATCCACAACCATTGGTGGCTGGGATCGGAGAATTCGTTGCGTTACACACAGCGCGCGCTGTCAAATAAACGCTCAGTTTTTTGTCCAACGACGGTATTTTTTTCGCTCAGCAGACAGGTCTCCGGCATTTGACATTTCCCACAATTTGTTGACCGCTACGCGGGGGAAGGGGGAGGTGTGCCCTGATAACGCCGCCGCCAAAAGAAACCAGCTCCGCCATTTTCCCCCCGCCGCTTCGCCAAAGTGCAACGCATGTGCCGCGTGGTCATCGAAGAGCAATTCGTGAGCTTCATTTGCTAATCGAAAATGCGAAATTCTGTGGAAAGAGCAGTTGGTAAGCGTAGGGGTTTTGGTTTAGTTTACATCCATGAGCATCTTGACTGAAGTCCGGGAGGCCTTGCCAAGGTTGTCCGAAGCGGAGCGATATGATCTCCTGCGCGATCTCGCAGCGGCGGTGCCGAACATCGTGAAAACGCCTAAGGTGTGCGGTGGCGAGGCCTGCTTTGTGAGAACGCGCATTCCTGTATGGACGGTCGTTCGGGCGCGTCAGTTGGGCGTCTCCGAGGCGGGTATTCTGGATTCCTTTCCCTCGCTGACTGCCGAGGATTTGGTGCACGCCTATCACTATGCGCGAGCGAATGCGGGAGAAATCGCAAGGGCTATCTCGGAGAACGAGGAGGATTAAGAATCCAATCCGATGGCGAGACTTTACAGCAACGAGAACTTCCCCCTGCCTGTGGTGGAAGCTTTGAGGGCGCTCGGGCACGATGTGCAGACTACTCGGGATGCAGGCAAGGATGGGCTTGCCGTGCCTGACAATGAGGTGCTGGAGCATGCCGCCAACTCAATACCATGAGCGAAAAAGCCAAGGTCTATCTTGAAACGACAATTCCGAGCTACCTTACCGCGCGCCTATCGAGCGACCTGATCACCGCCGGCGAACAGGCCATTACGCGTGAATGGTGGGAGCAACGCCGAGTGGTGTATCGATTGTTTATCTCGGAAGCTGTTGTGGAGGAAGTAAGTCGTGGGGATGTCGAAGCTTCACGATGGAGGTTGGAGGCACTGAGCGGACTGGAAGAACTCGCCATTGACGAAGCAGCTATCGGGCTTGCGGAGAAACTTCTTGAGAACGGATTGATTCCCCAAAAAGCAGCGGCGGATGCAATTCATATCGCCGTTGCTGCCAGGCACGGAGTGGATTACCTTCTGACATGGAATTGTCGGCATCTTGCGAACGCGGAAATCATCCGGCAAGTCAGCCACATTGTGGACCGGGAAGGATATTATGTTCCGATCATTTGCACCCCGAGAGAACTTTTTGGAGAACAAGAAAATGAAGAATGAAATCGTTGAAGAAGTCAGGCGGCATCGAGCAGCCATTCTGGAGTCCTTTGGCGGAGACATCGGAAAAATGATGCGCTCTCTGATGGCAAAGCAAGGAAGCCGTGGGCAAAAGGTAGTTGCCTTCACAAAACGGGAAGGCCAATTCGCTTCCAACGCCTACCCGTTGCGCGAAGTCGGCCCGCCTTTGGAAAAGACCGCCACTGCGCGTTGAGGCGTGATTTGAAGGGAGGCCGAAGGGGGGCAGTGCGGCACGACTGCTCGTAGCGTGTGGCTTCATGGAAGAACAAATCGATTTTAACGATGGAATCGGTAAAACTAGAGCTATGAGTTTTGCACAGGTGATTGAGGAGTTGCCGCGATTCACTGTGGTGGAACGGCAGGAGTTGTTGAGGAATGTTTTGGAACTCGACGACGAGGGGCTCTCAGATTCGGAACTGGCGCTCGTGGAGCAGCGCTTGGCGGCTTATCAAGGGGACCCTGCAAGGGCTGTTCCGGCTGAGACCATGGCGGAGAGGGTTCGCACGAGATTTTCCAAAAGGCAGTCGGGGTGGGTCTCCCAGAAATGCTGCAGCAAATCGACCGGGGTGTTGGGATTCCGCGCCAAGGCACGGTGAATCTCTTCCTGCGGGGCATCCGCGAGCGAGACAAGTTGCTCAACAGATGTGGAGGGATCGGCGGCAACAGCGATGAAATCGGCAAGACTATTCATGGTCATTCTCACGATAGGATAACCCGCGTCAGTCGCGGGAACTGCCACACGCGGCGGTTTTTTAATGTCTGGGGAATCAGCAGGTCAGATGGTGAAGACGAGCACGGCTTCGTGGGCATATGGACTTATGGCAATAAGTTCATATGTCGTTTCTCGAATTCCAGACTGCCTGAATGGTAAAACAGCAAACGGATCAGATGCGTTCCCAAGGGAGTTTGGGGTCGGCGAATGTTCCTGCGACGGGAATTTTTTTCCATGGTATGGAGGTGAGTTCCAAGTCCTGGACGATGGATTGGATAGAAAACCAATCGGGTCGAGGGAGTCTTGAAGCGGGGACTTCGAGCCATTGGGAGCCGGAGTCGTTGCGCACGAAGGCATCGCGTAGCGAGGGAATGTCCTCGCCGGGTGCCCAGCCGAGATGGACCTTCGCCTCGTGGTGGCCTGTGGCAACGAGACGCTTGGCGAGTTGGCGCGCGCGGAGGGGGCCGCACCGGTCGACTTTCCAGACATCCTTTCCCGAGAGCGCGCCGCCTCCGATGGGGATCGAGGGGCCGTAGTGGTCCACGACGAGTTTTTTTCCCGAGAGGCCGTTGTCGCCACGCGGGCCGCCCACCACGAAGTCGCCGCCGCCGTTGAGGTGAAGATGGCTTGGTGAAAAGGAAGAGCCCGCGCCAGCCAGTCCGCTCTTTTCGACATCCGAGAGGGCTTCCGCAAGGAATGGTAAAAATGTGCGGTGCTGATCCTCCATGTCGATGCCTTGTGCGTGCTGGATGCTGAGCACGAGCTTGCGCCAGGCAATCACGCCGCCGTCGTCGGTGATATCGACGAGCACTTTGAAGTCCGGGCCGAAGCGGTGGGGTGAGGCTTTGCGGAATTCCAATACGCGGTTGCCGATGTGGTGGGCGAGCCAGTGTGCGGGCGGGAGGTGATTGGTTTCAGGTCGCGCGGTGGCGTATCCGATGACGATATTTTGGTCATCCGAGTAGGGGCGGATCGAGGCTTCCTCTCCCGAGAGGTATTCGCAGCAGACGCGTTGGATGATCTCAAGGTTGTTGGGATCCGGTCCCCACTCTTCGTTATAGCCTGCCTCCTTGTAGGCGTCGCGAACTATGCTCGGGAAGTGGGGAAATTCCTCGTATTCGGCATTTTCCCAGCGTTCCTGGGCGATGCGGCCGTCAATGAAAACCGTGTTGTCATGGACGGCGACTTCGATGCCAACGAGGGAGCGCGCGGGTTGCTTTGGCGTTGGCAAAGGCCACTGGGCCTGGTCGACGATGCCATTGGCGATGGCGTCGGCGAGCCGATCTGGGTGTCCGGGGGAGACATATTCGGCGTGGTCGTGCGTTTTCATATTGGGAGTTTGGTGATTCTAATGTTCAGGGTTTTCAGGTCGTCGCAGCGGTCGTCGCCTGCGATGGCGGCAAAGAACCGGACGGCGGAGAGTCGCTCGACATAAGCTGGGGCGGGTGTGCCGACCCATCCGTCGGTGACCACCACAGCGCGTTGCGGGCGTTTCGAGGCGGTGATGCCGTCGAGATGCTCCAAGACGCAGTTGATGTCGGTGCCGAAGGTGTTCGGCAATTTGCAGGTGAGATTGCGTGGATCGACCTCGCCGACGACAGTCGAGAACACGAAGAGGCGGAGGAGGCCGAGTTTATGAGGCCGACGCAGGGCTGCAGTGAGTTTCGGAAGGTGGCTGGTCATCGAGCCACTGATATCGAGGTAGACATGGGCGATAGGAAGAGGAGCCCTCTGAATCCGCTTTTCTTCCAAGACGCCCCTGTAAATGACCGGCCATGCCCCGTGGAGGGCCTTCCAAGAAGGAATCCTGCGGTCGCGGGGTTGGGGAACGACCGTTTCGATGGCCCGTATGGTTTGCACCAATGCAGGACGGCGTGTAGAGCTCCCGCCCAAGGTATGGATGCCTGCCTGGCGCAGGATTTTTTCAAATGCCCTGCGCAGCGGGTCGGACGGCGTGGATGCGGATTCGAGTTGGTAGCCCTCGGAGGGAGAGCCTTGGTCACGCCCCGAGAGGATGCGGTCCGGGCGCGGCCACTTGCTCACAATATCGCGGATCGCCTTTCCGAAAAATGGATCGCTTTCCGCTTGGTTCGAGTCATCCGCGTGGTTGCCGATAAGGACGCAATTCTTTGCAGCATCGCCTTTGAGCGATTCGACGAGGAGTTCGAACACCTCGAGGTAGGTGGCGCCAACTGTGGAATTGCCATAGAGAAGCTGGATGATGCGCTTTTCTTTTTCGGAGGCGTCGGCTGGAATGCGCAATCGGTCCGGCCAGCCCGCTGGGGGTCTCAGCAGGCGGGCTGGAAAATCCTTGGCGCTGTTGACTCCCGTGAAGAACGACCAATAGCGCTCCTCGCGGAATTGCTGGCAGAGAATCGCATTGATGACGGCATCGAAAGCGATGTTGTGGGCGCGGGTCGGGCGCTGGAACAAGCGGGTATGGCCGAGCACGACATGGTGGAGTTCGTGCAGCACGAGCATGAGGAGGTGTTCGTCGGTGCGGCAATAGTCGGCGATGAAGCTTGGATTCAAGCGCAGGCGCGGGCGAACGGAGCAGTCGACGCACGCCGAGGGTATCGATTCATCCACCACGATATCGAGCAGGGAGAGGAGCTCCTCCATCTGCCAGGTGGCAGCGGGAACGACATTATAAATGCGGGTTCGGATTTGATTCGGGTTCATGGTGCTTCCCCCCACGCCTCCACGGCGAATTGATGGCCTGAAAAAATATGTTTGGCCGAGTAGTCGGGTTGCCTCGAGCGCACATAGATTTCGCCAACGCGTCTCGAGAGAACCGCGATGGCCGCTGCGGTTGTTGCCTGGCGGCACGACGCCTTTCGCGAGTCATCCAGTTTGATGCCAATCAGGAACGCCGGAATCGAAAGTGCGGCCGCTTCGACCTCTTCGATGGAAGGGAATTCTGAGAATCCCAGTGCAAAGACTGGGCGGGCGAGTTGTGACTTTGTGAGCTTGAAATTTGGTGAATCGATACGGAAGACGACAAATTGGCCCGTGACCGGGCGGACAACGGCTTCAAACCTAGTGCGCGGGGGCACGCTCATGTTGTGAAGCGCTCCTGCTGCAGGGTCGAAACCGTGAAAGCCGGTGTTTATTCCAATGCGAATTTTTTCCACAGGGTGTTGAAGTTGTTGCGGACTTCGGAGGGTTCGATGCCGCATAGGTTGTCGGGAAGCAGGCTCTGGATAAGATTCCGGCAGTGTTTGTCCCTCGTGCTGTTGCCGAGTTCCGCGCAAACGGAGGCCGCCTTTCGGCAGGCATTGAGGGCTGGACCATAGGTCTGGAGATTTCGGGAACCGGGTTGCAAGGCATCCCGGGCTTCGGTGGCGAGGGTTTCCACCGCGATCGCTGGAAGTGCGTGGTGGTCGCGCAGGGCGAGATAGGCCACAAGACCTAGCGCGCGTCGTCGGGTTTTGTCTGGCTGGGCCGCAAAGGCGGATGTGAGGAGGCCTGCCAAGTCAACGGCATCAATCGCGGATCCGAGGCGGGCAGCCAGTGCAAGACGATCGATGGGGTCTTGAACAGAAAGAATCTGGCGCCAAGGGTCGGTAGCGTTGAGGCCGCACAGGTTCCAAGCCTGCCTGTGTGCGGCAAGCAGCGCGGCGTGGTTTGTTTTCACTCCGTGTGCGATGCCGGGAAGCCCGTGGCGGAAGGCCAGCCATGCGGCATCCTCCCAGCCAGGTCTTGGCTGTGCGGACAACTCGGCAAGCACGGTGCGGGCGGCTTGGATGGCAAGAATCGAGCGCAGAAGCGTGGTGATGCGACGGGTTGAGAGTTCGTGTCCCGCCTTCCCAGCGAGTGGAGCCAGTGCGATCAGATATTCGGCCAGCTTTTCGGGAGGCGACTGCTGGAGGACCTCAAGAATGCGACGGGTTTTTGCAACCAGATCGGAAACCGGGACAGGGAATTCATGGCGCCCACGGAATTGGTCGATGAGGACGGCCTTGCGGGCCTCATCGGTGAGGGTATCCCACCCCGGCACCTCGATAAGAAATGCGAAGCGGTCAGCAAGAGCGGGGTCCAAAGGTTCGGCACCATGATAGGCTGGAGCGTCGTCGGCTTCCTCATCGGGTGGCGGATTCATAGCGGCCCAGCGGTAGCGGAGTTTCTCGAGCAGAATTCCTTGAACGCGCCTCTCGTGGATAATGGGGAAGAGTTTGTTCTGAAGCTCAGGCCTGGCGCGGCTGATTTCGTCGATGAAAACAACCTCGGCATCCCAGATCGAAGAGGGCGTTGATATGTAGCGCAGCGAGGTCTGCGTTTCGTCGGGAACCGGTATGCCGACCAAATCGTCGTAGTTCACAAGCGAGGCATTGTAGAACCTGAATACAAGCCCGAGAGATTCGGCGAGGCGCTCGAGCAGAAAGCTCTTCGCAGTTCCATGCCTGCCGATCAGGAGCAGCGGGTCGCCTGAGGCAAGCGCCGCGAGCACCACAGCCTCCAGATGAGACCAGCCCTCTAAACCGAGGGGACGGGTGAGGAGGGATTGAGGAGTTTGCGCCTCTTCGGTTTGAGGTGTGGCTTCGTGTGCGGCGAGCGAGGGGTCGGGCAGCGGTTTTGATGCCTGCGGCGACTTGGGCTTTGTTTTTGTGTTCACAGGGCACCTCCCTTCAATGCGCGACGGAGGAGTCGGTCGCGGAGTTTTCGGGCTTGCTCGATACAGCAGGTGCCGAGGCTCTGGCGAACGCGGCGCTTGGTGTAATCGGGAAGGTGGAGCGTGTAGTGGCACCAGAAGGTGCCGTTATTGTTCCAGAGATGGTGGTTTGGATTATCCGCAAGGATGCGGATGGATGCTGTCGATAGTTGTTTCATGGTGTGTCTCCTTTCGGTTTCGCACCAGGATTCGGAACTAACAAAAAACCGCCGATCGATCAGGAGCGGCGGTGTGTGTTTGAACCGTGGAGATTTTTGTTGTTCGGGGCATGGGCCCCGCACATCGCTTGGATTTTCCAAGCAAGCCACCGTGGGAGTTTCTCCAGTTCCTCGGTAGGCACCCTGTGGCGTTTTACTGCCCTAGGAATTCCTGATGTCGAGACCACATTATCAGATGCCATGTGGAGTGCAACTTGAGTGTGTGTCATAGTAGATGGACGCGTGGAAGCCTGCTCGTGGGCCTCAGTGCCGCTTACAGCCTTGTTTTGCGGGGTGGGCGCAATCAGATGCCCTGGAGCGAGAGGTGTTCCAAGTCGTCGATGAACTGGAGGATTTGCGTTTTGTATTTGCGGTCGCCTCGTCGCTGGCGGACCCAACCAGCTGCGCTTTCGCTGAGCCAATTCATCCCCACACTTGTTACGGGTATGAAGCGGAGAATCCAGTTGTCGAGAATGATGTAGGGGTAGTCGATTTGGATGAGGGTTGGGGCCGGGAGTTGGGGGAATTTATCGAGGGAGCCGTAGCACACATGGCCTCCTGGGCTGATGGAGCTGGGCCTCGCTTTTTCGCCATGGGAGTTGTTCAGGATATGGTCGCGCCAGTTCATTCGTGCCAGACGGGGGGAGTTGTTTTAATTCAGCATGCGAGCGACTTCGCCGAAGGGTATGGCACTGGATGCGAGTCCGCCCGGAGTGATCGCCCAGAGTGTGGGGTATTTCGGCGCTTGCTTGGGAAAATCTCCGAAGCCGTCGGTGAGGTAGATGGCTGCGTCGGGAGTGGTGGTTTTGTCGAGGTGCTTGAAAAAGGGACGGAAGTCGGTGCCTCCGCCGCCCGGGAGTTTGGGAATACCTTCGCTTTCGATATCAATCGCCCATGGGCCGTGCAGCTTGGCGTCACAGGCGTAGAGTTGGACTTCCACCTTGGGGTAGGCGCGTAGGATTCCGCGAAGTTCATTCAGAAAGCGGCCGAGCGTCTCATCGTCGATCGATCCGCTGGTATCAATACAGAGCGCAACGCTCACGGATTCGCCATCCATAGCGTCAAGGTAGAGTTCGTCTCCGATGAAGCGGCGGTCGTAGGAGGTGAAATCCCATGGGGTTCGCGTGAGGTAGCGCCAGAGGAGGGTGCGCCAGTCGAGCGGTGGATCCGTTACTTCGGCGAGAAGTCTTTGGAGATTTTCGGGCAGGTTGCCGTGCGTGGCAGAGCCCATGCGGGTAATGGTGGCGGCCTGCGCGAGTGCGGCATTCCAGTGGTCGCGGATCGTCGAGATTTCTTCGGATGATAAAACAGTGGAGGCGTCTTTGCGGTCGGGTGGAACGAGGTCGCTTCCGATGAATTGGATTTCCAAGTCTTCGAGTTTGGGATTGCGGCTACGAAGGATCTCATAGACTTCCTCGACCGTGAAGTTTGAGATCTTATCGTTGCGCAAGGCGGACTTCGGAAGGGTGAGCCCCTCGGTTTGAAAAATAATCCCGTTCACGACGATGTCTGCGGCGATATTCCAAAGCACGGGGTGCGCGCCCTGCCGGCGAATGATATGTCGCAAGGCTGCATGGAGGAGTTCATGGACGAGCACGCCGAGTTGCTCGGCTGGCGTGTGTTGAGCCATGAACTTGGGATTGAAGAGCAGGCGGCGTCCATCTGTCGCCGCCGTCTCGATATCCTCCGTGATCACGGACTCCGCGAAGAGGGCCAGTGAGGCGAAGAATGGCGAGACATTGCGAAGATGGAAGAGAAGGAGCGAGAGATCCAAGGAAGTGATTCAGTTTTCAGCGGTCAGTTTTCAGTAATGGAAGGCGCATACGGTGGGCGTCGGGTTTTCTCATGCGTTGCCGATGAGCTTGCGGTAGGAGTCTAGGAACTTTTTGATTTTCGGGTTCGCGGCGAGGTGGTGGGCAAGAACGCCAAAGGTGTTGTCGGCGCGG
>Ga0209085_1000221_pt1 | contig 44209 bp, 46 predicted proteins | sample C_131016_EF_Meta_FD_187310 | JGI IMG/M metagenome (GOLD analysis project Ga0209085, IMG submission 187310) | Freshwater microbial communities from Lake Croche, Canada to study carbon cycling - C_131016_EF_MetaG (SPAdes) (version 2) | ecosystem: Environmental > Aquatic > Freshwater > Lake... | reverse complement strand
GCATTTTCGCGGGTTTGATCCCGTGCATCACGCTCTTCTAAATCTCGCAGTAAGTCCGCCATATTAGCAGAAAATCCCTTAGCTATCAACTGCTTATACCTTCGTTGGCCTCGCGCTAGTACGCTGGCAGTAAGGTAAACCTTTAGGCTGGCATCAGGGAAAATCACACTGCCCATATCGCGCCCGTCAGCCACCAAGCCGGGTAATTGACGAAAACTACGCTGTAAACCCACTAAAGCGGCTCTAACCTCAGGATGAATAGCTACTTCCGAGGCCCTTTTCCCAATTGACTCAGCTCGCAGAGCAGTACTGACATCCTCCCTCTGCAGTAAAACTAAGCCATCTTTGAAGGTAATTGACAGCGTGGAGGTGAGTTGCCCCAAAGCAACAGCAGCGCTAGAACTTAACCCTGCTCGCTCACTGGCTAGCGCCACTAAACGATATAAGGCGCCACTTTCTAAATAATGGAAACCCAAAGCCTCGGCCACCAAAACTGCGACGGTTCCTTTGCCAGAAGCAGTGGGACCATCGATCGCAATGACAGGAGGCAAAGATGACATGAATTACGCTTTAATTTGATTAAGTGAGATGCTTTGTAAGGACAGCAAAATAATCAGGGAAGGTTTTCGCCACGCATGCAGGATGATTGATTTGAATTGCCTTTGGGCCAAAACTCGCTAATGAAAAACACATGGCCATGCGATGATCATCGTAGGTATCGATTCCCTCAGCTGGGGAGCGCCAATTTGCGAGTGAAGTGGGTGGCCGAATGCACAGATAATCTTGCCCTTCCTCAACACTTGCGCCTAATTTTTGCAGCTCTTTTGCCATCGCAGCAATGCGATCGGTTTCTTTTACCCGCCAACTAGCAATATTATTTAAGCGCGTTTCGCCTTCAGCAAATAAGGCAACCACAGCTAAGGTCATCGCTGCATCTGGAATCGCCGTGCAATCTAAGGTAATACCTTGTAAGCGACCTGAGGGTGTTTGTACTCCTGCTACCTCTAGCCAATCAGTGCCTTGACGAACTACCGCCCCCATTTGTGCCAATGCTTCGACAAAAGCAACATCACCTTGGATGCTATCGCGCCCAACCCCCAACACCCGCATCGGACCTTTGGCAATGGCACCGGCGGCTAAAAAATAGGATGCTGATGAAGCATCGCCCTCAACCATTAAGGTACCCGGACTTTGGTACGCAGTGCCAGTAAATGCGGGAATGACAAAAGTGTGATCATCGGGACACTGCACAAGCACACCAAATAAAGCCATCATCTTGAGTGTAATTTCGATATAGGGACGAGAAATTAAATCTCCCACCACTTCAAGGCGAATGGCTTGCTGTGCCACCAACGGCAAGGTCATTAGTAAAGCAGTTAAAAACTGACTAGAGACATCACCACGTACTTGTACTACCGCCGGAATTGCAATCGTTGCCGGCTTAATTTGAATGGGTGGATAACCCTCGGTGCCAAGATACACAATTTCAGCGCCGAGCTGACGCAAACCATCTACTAAATCGCGAATCGGTCGCTCGTGCATGCGCGGCACACCTGCTAAACGATAAGAACCTCCTTGTACTGCTAAAGCCGCTGTTAGGGGGCGAATGGCGGTACCCGCATTGCCCATCATCAAATCCGCTTGCTTAACCGGGAAGTGGCCACTACTCCCCTGCACAGAACAAGCCAACTCAAAGACGTGATCGGTTACCTGTAAACCTAAGGCACGCAAAGCTTGCCGCATGACTTGCGTATCGTCAGCATCCAATAAATTTTGTAAACGGGTTTCTCCACTAGCTAAAGCTGCTAAGAGCAAAGCGCGGTTAGAGATACTTTTAGAACCGGGTAATTGCACTGCTCCACTAGCTTGGGTAAATGGGCCCAATTGAATCATTGCGGCTTGACTAAGCTCAGTCATTCAGACCCAGTCCATTTTTGGCGTGCCTCACTCGCTTTAATAAATAATTTTTCTAAGGCAGCGCCATCGCTATTGGCAATTAAATCACGTAAGTGTTTTGTGATCGCAAGATACTGATCTAGTTCATGCAAGATCGCCACCCGATTAGCTAAACAAATATCACGCCACATTTCTGGGCTAGAAGCAGCAATGCGAGTGAAATCCCGAAACCCGCCGCCTGCATGGCCTAATTTCTCAGCAGCGTCTTCCGCATTCATCACACTTAACATCAACGCATAAGATAAAACATGAGGCAAGTGAGACACAGCAGCATAAATAGCGTCGTGTTGTATTGCTGAAATGAGTTTTACTGTTGCGCCTGTGGCGCTCCAAAATTGTTTAATTAAATCTAAATCGGCGGCAGAATTTTCTTGTAAGGGGCAAATAATGGTTTGCTTCCCCTTAAACAAATCAGCTTGCGCAGCCGCGGCGCCATGATGTGCACCACCAGCAATTGGGTGGGCGGGAATAAATTGACAGGCTTTTTTTCCCAATACTTCTTTTGCGGCCAAAATAATATCGTTTTTAGTGCTACCGGCATCAGTCACTAAAGTATTGACTTGTAGAATCGGTTCGAGCGCAGTAAAGCATGGACGCATTTGGGCAACCGGCATACATAAGACAATAATTTGCGAACGCGCGGCAGCTTCAGGAAGACTTACTACACCATCAATCGCACCCATTTTTAATGCTTGATCTAAATTGGCTTGACTTCTCCCCACCCCCAAGACTGCTGTAACGCAGCCCGCTTTTTTTAAAGCTAAGCCAAGGGATGCGCCAATTAAGCCAACCCCAACAATCGTCACCGTTCCAAAATGGGCTTGACTCATAAGATGTCGCGTAAGGCTGCAATAAAGATGGCGTTTTCTTCCGGCAAGCCAATTGAAATTCGTAACCATTGCGGTAAACCATAATTACCTACTGGTCGCACAATAATGCCCCGCTTAACCAAGGATAAATTCACGCGTGCGCCTGCACCTTCATCGTCGCCCACTCTGACTAAAACAAAGTTTCCCGCTGAGGGCAGAAAGGGTAAATTGAGTTCGGTGAATGCTGTAGTCAACTGCGCATAACCAGCGCGATTCAAGTCATAACCACGCTGTAAAAATTGCGTGTCTTGTAAAGCCGCAATCGCCGCAGCTTGCGCCAAACTGTTCACATTAAATGGCTGGCGAATCCGATTGAGTAAATCGGTTAACTCAGGTTGTGCAACGCCATAGCCGATACGCAATCCAGCTAAACCATAGGCTTTAGAAAAACTTCTGGATACCAGTAAATTGGGGAAGCGCTTAACCCACTCAATCGCGTTATAGCGCTGTTCAGGGCTTAAGTATTCGTTGTAAGCCTCATCTAATACCACCACTACATGACTAGGTATAGCGCTTAAAAAGGTTTCAATTGCCGCCGCACTTAAATAACTACCCGTTGGATTATTAGGGTTGGCAATGAAAACTAACTTTGCTTTAGATTTACCAGATGACTCGGTATTTTTAACTGCTGCCAGCATGGCCGTTAAATCATGTCCATAGTCAGCAGTGGGTACTACTTCGATCGCCTGCGCTCCCACAGCTTGTGTTGCTAATGAATAGACTGCAAAAGCATGTTTAGAAAAAATAATCGTGTCGCCAGCTTGGGCTACAGCCCGTGCAGCAAGCTCCAAAATATCATTGCTGCCATTGCCCAAGGTAATCCAATCGCTAGGAACTCCAAGGCGCTTAGACAGCACTTCCTTGAGCTCAAAGCCATTGGAATCGGGATAACGGCCTAAGTCACTAGCGGCTCGGGACATTGCATCAATTGCTGACTGCGGCATCCCCAGTGGATTTTCATTTGAGGCCAGCTTAACAATTTTGCTTTCATCAAGGCCATATTCGCGAGCTACCTCACTGATGGGTCGGCCGCCAATGTAAGGTGCAATATCTTGCACATGTTGCAAACCGAGCTTTACCAACTTAGTCACCATCGTAAATTAAACCGCTGCGCGAGGGTAGGAACCCAGCACTTTATAAAAAGCGGCAAGTTTTTGTAAATCGCCAAGGGCCAAGGCAACCTTATCATCTTCAGCATGACCAGCGATATCAATATAAAAGTGATATTCCCAAGTCCCTTTTCGTGCTGGACGAGATTCAAGGCGGGTCATAGAAACACCGTGTTGGGCTAAGGGTGCTAATAGACGATAGACCGCGCCGGCTTGGTTATCAACCGAAAGTACCAAAGAAGTTTGATCGTGGCCGGTTACTTGGCACGTATGCCGGCCAATAATGACAAAACGGGTGCGATTGTGCGCATCATCTTGAATATGCCCTGCATTCACCTGTAATTCGTATGCAATTTGTGCAGGTTCACCAGCAATGGCAGCCAATGTAGGATCCAGCGCAGCCATCCGCGCTGCCTCCGCATTACTGCTGACTGCCTGCCGTTTTAAGTTTGGGACGTGTGCAGTAAGCCACTGTTGACATTGTGCTAAAGCTTGCGCATGCGCACACACCGTCGATACGCCAGCGAGCGAGCCTGTCTTAGTGAGCAAATGGTGGCGAATCGGTAAAACCACTTCACCACTAATTTGCAACGGCGATTCAAGGAGCAAATCTAAAGTGCGTGAGATAGCACCTTCGCTCGAATTTTCTACTGGAACTACACCAAATTGAGCCGCACCCTTTTCTACCGCTTTAAATACCTCATCCAGACTATTGCAAGCTAGTCCCTCAATCGAACTGCCAAATGCAGCTTGTGCTGCTTGCTCGGAAAAAGTCCCTTTTGGACCCAAATAGGCAATGATTTGCTTAGCCTCTAAGGCGCGACAAGCAGACATAATTTCTCGCCAAATCGCGGTGATCCCGTCGGCATGCAAGGGACCCGAATTCGATGCTTGCAAATTGGCAATGACTTGTAATTCGCGTTCAGGACGAAAAACTGGCGATGCAGTTTCCCCTTTAATATGCCCAACTTCCTGTGCGGCACGGGCGCGTTTGGACATGAGCTCGAGGAGCTCTAAATCGAGCTTATCAATTTGCGCTCGCAAGGGTGCAAGGCGCTGATCTTCCGTTGCCATTTCCTTAAGCCAACCTTTCAAATTCGCGCATAAATTCAATCAGGGTCTCGACACCTTTTAAGGGCATCGCGTTATAAATACTAGCGCGCATACCACCAGCAGCTTTATGACCGCGTAATGCTGCTAAGCCATTTTCACTCGATTGTGCCAAAAATGCAGTATTTAATTCTTCATTTTTTAAAAAGAAGGTGACATTCATACGTGAGCGCACCGATTTTTCAACGCGATTTTCATACAAACTACTACCATCAATGAAATCGTAGAGTAGCTGAGACTTCACTTGGTTGCGCTTCGCCATCTCGGGAACGCCACCCTGTCTAATGAGCCACTTAAAGACCAATCCCGCCATATAAATCGAAAATGTCGCGGGGGTATTAAACATCGACTGATGATTCGCTTGTTTAGCCCAATCAAATACTGATGGTGTTATTGGCATTTGGTGACCCATTAAATCACGGCGAATAATCACAATCGCCGCACCAGAAGGTCCAATATTTTTCTGTGCACCCGCAAAACACACGCCACAGCGTGACACATCAAATTCTCGCGATAAAATATTACTGGAGATATCGGCAACGAGAGGCACTGCTCCAACCTCTGGAATCGTTTGAAACTCCACCCCGCCAATGGTTTCATTTGCGCAGTAATGCACATAAGCAGCATCACTCGATAATTGCCATGTCGCTCGATCGGGAATCGAGCGGTAATGATCTGCTACTGAAGTTGCTGCTAAATGGGCAACCCCGTATTTTTCAGCCTCTTTAATCGACTTCTCAGACCATATCCCCGTGACAATGAAATCAGCTTTAGGGCCATGCGGGGCTAAGGACATTAAATTGAGCGGCACCGCTGCATTTTGACCAATGCCACCCCCTTGCAATAATAAAATTTCATAATTATCGGGAATGTGCATTAACGAACGTAAGTCTTGCAAAGCCTCTTCATACACCGCCATGAACTCTTTGCTGCGATGGCTAATTTCCATCACGCTAGTGCCCAGTCCATGCCAATTTAATAATTCATCAGCCGCTTGCTGCAAGACTTCAGCAGGCAGGGTTGCAGGTCCCGCAGAAAAATTAAAGATGCGGCGGTCAAACGTCATGGTAGAGATTGAATTAGCCAAATAAATGGCTAGTTATCCGCATCATCAGCAGGTTCATCAGGCGCTCCCTCAAGCGTGCCCTCGCTCGCAAGACCCTCTTCTGCGTCAACCTCATCGTCATCGGAATCGCTCTCAGCAATTCGTTGTAGACCTGATAAACGAGTGCCCTCGTCCACATTAATTAAGGTAACACCCTGCGTAGCTCGACCCATCTCCCGAATCTCAGCTACCCGAGTGCGTACTAAAACGCCACCCGTAGTAATCAACATAATTTGATCATCTGGAGACACTAAAGCCGCAGCAACCACTTTGCCATTACGCTCAGTAGTTTGAATTGCGATCATGCCCTTGGTGCCGCGCCCATGACGGGTGTACTCGGCGATGGGCGTGCGCTTACCAAAGCCATTTTCAGTGGCCGTTAAGACGCTGCCCAACACATTGGCTGTACTCGCGCTCTCGCCGACCTCAAGCACAGCTATTGGATTTCCATCGGTAACATCGACACTAACTTCGGCGACTTCAGCTGGCGCTACTAGCATCGCAATCACTTGCTGGGCGGGGCCTAAATTCATTCCCCGCACACCACGTGCAGTTCGTCCCATGGGGCGCACATCATTTTCATCGAAACGCACAGCCTTACCAGCATCGGAGAACAACATCACATCATGCTTGCCATCCGTAATTGCCGCGCCAACTAAGAAATCGTTTTCGTTGAGGTCAACGGCAATAATGCCGCCCTTACGGGGATTAGAAAAATCTGATAATCGGGTTTTCTTGACGGTGCCCAAGCTAGTGGCCATAAAGACAAAGTGATCATCCTGATAACCTTTAATTGGGAGAATGACAGTGATCTTTTCGCCCTCGATTAATGGGAACATATTCACAATCGGTTTGCCGCGTGAAGTACGACTGCCTTGCGGCACTTCCCAGACTTTTAGCCAATACATTCGACCGCGATCGGAGAAACATAAAATCGTGTCATGGGTATTGGCAACAAATAAAGTATCAATCCAGTCTTCATCTTTCGTAGTGGCAGCCTGCTTACCGCGGCCGCCACGCTTTTGCGCCCGATATTCACTTAAGGGCTGACTCTTCATGTAACCGGTATGCGATAGGGTCACCACCATATCGGTCGGCGTGATTAAATCTTCCGTGAATAATTCAGTCGCATTCATTTCAATAAAAGAGCGGCGCCCTGAATCACCGCCAGCAATACCAAATTCGGCTTGCACTTCTTTTAATTCTTCTTCAATGACCTGCGTGACTCGTGATGGCTTTGCTAATAAATCGAGTAGATCGGAAATTTCAGTCATCACTTCTTTGTATTCGGCAACAATTTTGTCTTGCTCAAGACCAGTCAAACGCTGTAAGCGCATTTGCAAAATTTCTTGCGCTTGACTATCCGATAAGCGATACAAACCACTCGCTTGCATGCCATATTCTGGCAACAATCCATCCGGACGATAAGCATTGCGACCGCCCGGCGTATCAGTTTCAGCGCGCGCTAACATCTCGCGCACCATAGCGGAATCCCAGGGCTTACTCATTAACTCTTGTTTGGCAATCACCGGATTTGCAGCAGCTTTAATTAACACGATGAATTCGTCGATGTTCGCTAATGCAACTGCGAGCCCTTCAAGGACATGGCCGCGATCGCGCGCTTTACGCAATTCAAAAATTGTCCGCCGCGTAACCACCTCGCGTCGATGTTGTAAAAAATATTCCAACATCTGTTTTAAATTGAGTAGGCGGGGTTGGTTATCAACCAAGGCCACCATATTCATACCAAAGTTGTCTTGCAGCTGAGTACTTTTGTACAGATTATTGAGTACGACCTCAGGGACTTCGCCGCGCTTCAGCTCAATGACCACTCGCATGCCCGACTTATCTGACTCATCGCGTAAATCGGAAATGCCCTCAACTTTTTTCTCGTTGACTAATTCAGCAATGCGTTCGAGTAAATTCTTTTTGTTTACCTGATATGGCAACTCATCAACAATGATGGCTTGACGTGACCCCTTATCGATATCTTCAAAGTGGGTTTTAGCCCGCATAACCACCCGTCCACGTCCGGTACGGTAACCTTCACGGACTCCCTGGACCCCATAAATAATCCCGGCCGTTGGAAAGTCAGGAGCCGGCACGATTTCGATTAACTCATCAATAGTGCAATCGGGGTTGTGCAAAACATGTAAACAAGCGGTAATCACTTCATCGAGGTTATGCGGGGGGATATTTGTAGCCATGCCCACGGCAATGCCAGAGGAGCCATTTATCAGCAAATTAGGGACCTTGGCAGGCAGAATCAGGGGTTCGTGCTCGCTGCCATCGTAATTAGGGCCAAAATCAACGGTTTCTTTGTCTAAATCAGCCAAAAGCTCATGGGCGATTTTGCGCAAGCGAATCTCGGTATAACGCATTGCTGCGGCATTATCGCCATCAACTGAGCCAAAATTGCCCTGGCCATCAACTAACATATACCGTAGTGAGAAATCTTGAGCCATTCGGACAATGGTGTCGTAGACCGCAGAATCGCCGTGCGGATGGTATTTACCGATGACATCGCCAACTATACGGGCAGATTTTTTGTAAGGGCGATTCCAATCGTTGTTTAATTCATACATCGCGAAAAGGACCCTGCGGTGGACAGGTTTGAGACCATCACGTACGTCTGGCAAGGCTCTGCCGACTATGACGCTCATGGCGTAGTCCAAATAGGACCTCCGCATTTCGTCTTCTAGGGATATTGGTAGTGTTTCTTTAGCGGCTTGTTCCATATCGAAATAATATCATCTAGAAGACCTATAACTTGTGCTAACATTCTGGTCAGATTGTAAGAAATTTAGATGTCTCGCCTTGCAGTAGGTGAAATTAGACAAAGCGAAACGTGTAAGTTTGACATTATTTAAAAGTGATTTTTGAGGACAAAAAATGAACAAAACCGTAAAACTATTGCTCGCTTCTGTAATTACTATCTCGGCAAGCGCAGCTATGGCCCAAGGTAATGACAACTGGACCGGCTCAGATGGCAGCTTACCCTGGAAAAACTCCGATGGCACCCTGTGCTGGCGTGATAGCAACTGGACACCAGCTTCTGCAATGAAAAATTGTGATGGCTGGATTGCTCCTAAGCCACCTGCACCTCCTGCAGCTGCTCCTGCTGTAACTCAGAGCAAAATCACTTTGCAAGCCGATACCTTGTATGACTTCGATAAAGCAACATTGAAGCCAGAAGGCAAAGCCACTTTAGACAAAATCGCTGCTGATTTGAGCAAAATCAAATTAGAAGTCATCATTGCTGTTGGTAACACCGATAGTATTGGTACTGATGCTTACAACATGGCCCTCGGCCAGCGTCGTGCGCAATCAGTTAAAGACTATTTGGTTAGCAAAGGTGTTGATCAAAGCCGTATCTATACCGAAAGCAAAGGCAAGAGTAACCCAGTTGCTAGCAATGCTACTGCTGAAGGACGTGCTAAGAACCGCCGTACCGACATCGAAGTTGTTGGCACAGCTGCTACTAAGTAATTCGCTTCTCTCGCAAAAAAGCCCGGCTAACCCCGGGCTTTTTTGTTTCCGCTATATTCGTAAGTCTTAATCCCTAAATCCTCTTTTGCCTTGCGTGAAGATATATGAACGTTGATCAATCTGAAATTGCGAAATTTAGCGCTTTAGCCCATCGCTGGTGGGATCAAAATAGCGAATTCAAACCCTTGCATGCTATTAATCCATTGCGCCTGGGGTGGATAAAATGCTTTGTAGAGCTCAATGGCAAGCGCGCGCTAGATGTTGGCTGCGGTGGGGGTATCTTGGCTGAAGCCTTGGCCGAATCAGGTGCGCAAACAACTGGCATTGATTTATCGGAAAAAGCGCTAAAAGTGGCTGAGTTACATGCACTTGAAAGTGGTGCGCAGGTAAATTATCAAGCTATCTCTGCAGAAGCGCTGGCGCTAACTGAGCCCGCAAGTTTTGATGTCGTTACCTGCATGGAAATGCTCGAGCATGTACCCGACCCTGCTTCAGTGGTCAGGGCCTGTGCAACGTTAGCAAAGCCTGGTGCTACGTTATTTTTTAGCACGCTCAATCGCAATCCAAAATCGTATTTATTTGCCATTATTGGCGCTGAGTATTTACTGCGTTTGCTACCTAAAGGCACGCATGACTACCGCAAATTTATTACGCCTTCTGAATTAGGCCACTTTGTGCGCGATGCTGGCCTTGAAATCATTGGTATTAAAGGGCTTAGTTATAACCCTATCACGCAGATTTACAGCCTAACTAACGATACTGCGGTGAATTATTTAATTGCTACACGTAAAGTTTCTACAAATTAAAGATGATGGCTTTGACTAATAGTCCATTTGCTGGAATCTTTTTTGATTTAGACGGTACGCTGGCTGATACAGCACCAGATTTAGTCAATGCTGCAAATTTATTACTTATTGCTCGCCAACTTCCACCAAAACCTTATGCAGAAATGCGTCCTCACTCATCTGCAGGTGCGCGGGGCTTAATTCAATGCGCGTTTGGCATTGATACCAAACATCCCGACTTCATTCCTTTGCGTGATGAATTTTTTATTAATTACGAACAAGCGCTATTAGTCCATAGCAGCATCTTCGAAGGTATTCATGATCTATTAAATACCTTAGACGCCGCCAAAATGCCGTGGGGCATTGTCACCAATAAAAGCGAACGCTTTACACATCCATTAACCGAGCTCATGGGCTTACGACATCGCGCTGCCTCCACTGTTTCGGGTGACACGACCGCCCATCCTAAACCCCATCCCGCGCCCTTACTTCATGCTGCAGAAATCGCTCAAGTTGACCCCAATAAATCCCTTTATGTCGGTGATGACATTCGCGATATCGTCGCTGGCAAAGCGGCTGGCATGAAAACCGTCGCGGCCGCCTATGGCTACTGTGGGTGCGCTGAACCCCCGCAGAACTGGGGTGCTGACTTCCTTGTCAATGATCCTCGTGAGCTACTAAATATCGTCTTTCCCAAATAGGGTGCAATTTGTTGCGAAGCGCTCTAAAATAGATCTCCCAACGCTTCTAATTCGGGGTCGACATGGTTTCGACGTGGATTACAAAGCAGCAAGGGCATACCGAGGACCCGTTATCTCGTAAATCAATGGGAATGTAATAACTGCTAACGACGAACGTTACGCACTAGCCGCTTAATTGCGGTTGCCCCTGAACTGATTCTCTCTTGGGTCAGGTAGCGCAAGCTACATCAGGGTCATTTACAAGAGATAAGATCATCTCGTGTCACGAGGGGTGATACGAAAATTTAGTGAATCGCGATTGCATAGCGTGTTGGTTCGCGGTGCAATGGTTAAATTAAATAACACAACTAAGTATGTAGAACTTGTTGTGGAGGATTTGCGGACGCGGGTTCGATTCCCGCCGACTCCACCATTAAAGCAAAAGGCCACCTCAAGGGTGGCTTTTTGCTTTCAGCGCTCAATTAAGGGTAATTTAAGCTATGCAGGCAATATTCCCAAGCGCCACAAACTAGTGGTCTCAGCCGCACGTGCTGCATGCAGCGGATCTGTTGCGTCACTTACCTTGGGATGATGGGGCTTGATGGATTCTTTTCCCAGCACAATTAAGCCAGCATTTTCAATCCACGTCATTAACTCTGCGCGCGAGCGTAAGCCTAAGTGTTCAGCCATATCGGAAAGAATTAACCACCCTTCGCCGTTTGCTTCTAAATGTGCGGCTAAGCCATTGATAAACCCGCGCAACATTTGACTCTCGGGATCATAAATAGCACGCTCTAATGCAGAGCTCGGGCGTGCTGGAATCCACGGTGGATTACAAACGATGAGGGCTGCTTTACTTGGCGGAAATAAATCGTACTCAGCTACGGTCACCTGTTCACTTAAGCCCAACTGTAAGAGGTTTTCTTGTGCGCAGATTAAGGCACGTGTATCAATTTCAGTGGCAATAATTTTTTCAATGCCACGCTTTGCCAAAATGGCAGCAAGTACGCCCGAACCTGTACCAATATCGAATGCTGTGGAATTCAAGCTAAGCGCTTTTGGCAACACAGCATTTGCCACCAACTCAAGATATTCGCCACGAATCGGGGAAAAAACGCCGTAGTGAGGATAAATACGTAGTGTGCCATTCGCGTCTAAAGCCCTGATTACCACCCCTTTTTTTCGCCATTCATGGGCGCCAACTAAGCCCAATAATTCGCGTAAGGAAACCAGATAAGGCTCATTGATTTCCCCGAAAGCCTCATAGCAAGCTTCTACAACTGTTGGTGCTCGGCGTAATGCTATCTGATGATTTGGGTCAACCCGAATTAAGATTTGTCCTAAAGTTCTCGAACGTTGAGATTGCGCTAAGCGATGTAGATTAAATACATCATTTGTTATTGCAGATGACGCATTGTCATTCAGCTTCTCCTGCATATTCTTTTTAGAGACGCGTTTTTTCTTCCGTGGGCGATCAATGCGCCGCGCAATTGCTTGTAAAAGTTGGCGGGCATTTTGAAAGTCGCCCCGCCATAACAATGCAGTTCCTTCGCATGCCAGCCGATACGCATCGTCTGCGGGGATTGTATCGTCTGCCAACACAATTTTTTTAGGGGGCAGCAGTCGATTTTCTGAATACCAAAGTGCGGAGTGAGTTTGTTCACCCTCAAGCCATGTAACGGTAGACTTATCAGGCAATGGGTTCAAACAAAGGTACTTTCTGACCTTCTTGGGTTTCTTGCATCACCACCTTAACCGGTTGACCAATATAAATTGCATCAAAATCACAATTGGTAATATGCGTTAGCATTTTGATACCCTCTTCTAAAGTTACATAAGCCATGGCAAATGGAACCTCTACCCCCCGGCGCATGACGGTAAACGAATAAATTTCGCCTTTGCCGCTCGACTCAACCCAACGGGTTTGATCGCTGCCACAATGCGGGCAAATCGTTCGCGGATAAAAATGGGGTTCATTACAAGCTGAGCACATTTTTAGTAGTAAACGACCCTCTTGAGCCGCCTCCCAAAAAGGCTTATTTTCGGCATTAATCACTGGGCTTGGCAACGGTACATTCAAAATATTACTCATGACACTCTGCCCATAATTAAGGTGGCTGCGCCGTGACGTGTGCCAAGAGCCCCACCAATGCCAGAGGCTAAAGCAAATTCCAGATTCGGGATTTGTACCGCTGGATGGGCTTCACCGCGCAATTGGCGCACTGCTTCAATGATCTTCGTCATGCCACCACGATTGGCTGGATGGTTATTGCATAAACCGCCACCATCAGTATTAAAAGCTAGCGAACCTTTGCCGGCGATTAACTGGCCGTGCTCGACAAAACGACCACCATCGCCTTTTTTACAAAAACCCAAATCTTCTAACTGAATTAATACGGTGATCGTAAAACTATCGTAAATCGAGGCATACCGAATTTGCTTTGGCGTTATACCGGCTTCTGCAAACGCGCGTGGGCCAGTCCAGGCAACCCCTGAGTAGGTTAAATCGACCTTGCCACCCATCTGTCCTTTGGCAGATTCAGCGGCACCCAGCATTTGGACCACTGGGCGCTTTAATGACTTAGCGATATCGGGATCTACCACTATGACTGCGCCACCACTATCGGTTACCACGCAACAATCGGCTCGATGCAGTGGATCGGCGATCATTGGCGAGCTTAAAACATCTTCTACCGTTAGTACGTCCCGCAGCAAAGCATGGGGATTATGTTGTGCATGCGCTGAGGCTGCTACTTTAATCCACGCTAGCTGTTCGCTGGTAGTGCCAAACTCGAACATATGGCGCATGGCGCACATCGCGTACGTATTTAAAGGTGCTGGTGAGTAGGGTTTTTCAAAAGCAAAATCAGGAGCAGATGCATGTTGACTGCGCACCTGGGTACCGCTAGAACCCTCTGATTTAGGCCGGCCCGCTAAGGTAATCAAAGCAACCTTACATTGCCCTTGGGCGATTGCGCGAGCCGCATGACTGACATGGGCTAAATAAGAAGCGCCGCCAATATCGGTTGAATCAAGATAGCTGACTTTTTTTAAGCCCAAATAATCTACCATCGATACTGGGCCCATACCTGGAGCATCGCCAGCACAAAAATAGCCATCAACATCGTTTAAGCTTAAGCCTGCATCTAATAGCGCGCCACGGGCTACTTCAGCATGTAATTGTGCTACCGTATGATTGGGCGCTACTCGCAGCGGGTGCTCATAAATTCCGGCAATACAGGCATTTGATTTGGCTGACATTCATGATTCCTAAAGCATATATTAAAGCATGCTGACTTTGAAGCTTTGATTTAATTGTATTTATTCAAGCGTGATTTTCGATTGCGCAATTAGCTTCCGCCAGCGTTCGACTTCACTCGTAATAAATCGTGCAAACTGTTCTGGAGTTCCCGGCATTGGGTCGGCCCCTTGCGCAATTAATTTATCTTTAAATTTAGGATCAGCCAAAATCTGTTGTAACTCTTTATTCAAACGGTTACGAATCTCTACTGGCAAGCCTGCTGGACCCACTAAGCCATACCATGTGCCCATGTCATAACCAGGTACGCCGGCTTCAGCAATAGTGGGAATATTCGGCGCAGCAGCTGAGCGCTTCGCAGTGGTTACGCCTAAGGCCCGCAAATTTCCAGCCTTCACTTGAGGTAATGCGCTGGGTAAGTTAGGGAAAGCCATATCTACTTGTCCCGAAATAATATCGGCCATTGCACTCCCCGTCCCTTTATAGGGAATATGGACTAAATCAATATTGGCCATTTTCATGAAAAGCTCAGCTGATAAATGGACTGAGGTGCCATTACCACTAGAAGCAAAAGTCAGTTTTCCTGGGCTGGCTTTGGCTGCGGCAATTAGCTCACCGACTGTCTTATATGGCGAACTCATCGGCACCACGAACATATTGGGCGCTGAAAAAACACTGCCAATTGCCGTAAAGTCTTTAATCGGATCGTAATTGAGATTCTTATATAGCGAAGCATTCACTGCTTGGCCAATCGAAGGAAAATATAAAACATAGCCATCAGGCGCTGAACGCGCGACCAATTCAGCAGCGATATTGCCATTGGCTCCTGCACGGTTTTCGACAATCACCGATTGCCCTAAGCGTGACGACAAACTTTCTGCCAAGGAACGACCGACAGAATCAGCTGCACCACCAGGCGAAAACCCAACAATCAGGCGAATCGTTTTGGATGGATAAGTCGTGCTATCCGTTGCAGCGAATGCTGTAGCACTCAATAAAAAAAATAAGGAAGCAATTCCTTTAGCTAGGATGCATATAAAACGATTTACAAGTTTCATGATGTAATCTGCCGCGCTGTTTTGAACCGCATCAGCTTAACTCTTCTTGCCATTTTGTATCTCAACTCCACTCAGTTCACGCAACTGCTCAAAGCTTAAACCGTCCACCCAATCGAGTGCAACAAGGCCACTTGGAGTAACTAAAATTGTTGCTAAATCGGTATAAATACAATCAACCACGGCTAGCCCAGTAATGGGGTAGGTACAAGTATTAACAATTTTAGATACGCCGGATTTAGTCAGATGCTCCATCATCACAAATAATTTTTTTGCCCCTAAAGCTAAATCCATCGCACCGCCAACTGCTGGAATAGCCTTAGGATCGCCAGTACGCCAATTCGCTAAATCACCTGCTACTGAAACCTGAAAGCCCCCGAGGACACAAATATCAATATGTCCCCCGCGAATCATCGCGAATGAATCCGCATGATGAAATAGCGATGCACCTGGCAACATCGTTACAGGTTGTTTGCCCGCATTCACAACTTCATGATCAATTTGTTCACCAACTGCTAAAGGCCCCATGCCCAGCAAACCATTCTCGCTATGCAAAATAATTTCTCGATCGGGAGGCAAATAATTGGAAATAGTCATTGGCTGACCAATGCCTAAGTTCACCGTCGCGCCATCGGGTATGTCTTCGACGATACGTTGAGCAATCTCTGCAGTAGTGCGCTTTTTAAGTTGACTTAGATCCATGCTAAGACCCGCCTTGAATTTATTCTGAGCGTCATTTTTTCTTCCCTCCATCAATACAGACCACGCGCTTCACAAAAATACCGGGGGTAATAATCGTCTCGGGATTTAACTCTCCTAATTCGACCAGCCGATTTACTTGGGCAATCGTGCACGTTGCGGCAGTAGCCATGACAGGGCCAAAATTACGGCCTGTGCCGTGATACGTTAAATTGCCCCAGCGATCGCCTTGGTCGGCTTTAATTAACGCGAAATCGGCTTGAATCGACATTTCTAAAATTTGCTGAACCCCATTGATCTCTTTAATCTCTTTGCCGACTGCAAGCTCAGTGCCATAAGCAGTGGGGGTAAAAAAGGCTCCAATACCTGCGCCACCTGCACGGATGCGCTCGGCTAGGGTGCCTTGCGGCACTAATTCCAATTCAATTTTTCCGGCACGAAATAAATCATCAAACGCCCCTGATTCAGGTTGGCGGGGAAAAGAACAAATCATTTTGCGCACTCGACCCCCCGAAATTAATTTGGCAATCCCCACGCCAGCATTGCCAGCATTGTTACTCACAATAGTCAGGTCTTTGGCGCCTTGTTCGAGTAAGGCATCTAAGAGTTGAAATGGTAGGCCTGCGCCCCCAAATCCTGAAACAAGAATGGTAGCGCCATCAAATATATTACTGACTGCTTCATTTATATTGGCAACGATTTTTTGGATCACCCTTGCTCCCCATTTTTATACATGGTCATAGCTTATTCCTTTTTTTCTATCCGTATAATCCCACAATTATATAGTTGATAATTGTTCTCATTTAGAATTTCTCCTGATGCAACAACGCTATTTCAGCTTTAACAAAGGAGAAATGATGGTAGCAAGGAATCAATTAAATGCATTGCACCCAAGAAAGTGTCTATTTATGGGTCTGCTGGTGCTGAGTAGTTTAGCAAACGCAGGTGAAGGCGTATTTGGATGGATTTATACCCTCGATTTACAACCCAAAGGTAGCCTCGAATTTGAGCAGCGCCTGCAACTAACAACGGGTCAGGCAAATGGTAAGTACGATTTTTGGTATTCACGTTCTGAGCTGGAATACGGTCTCACAGACGATATTCAAGTTGCCGCTTACCTCAACGCCTATTCAGTTGACGCTGCGCAAAATTACCTTAATCCAGAAGTTTGTGGTGATGCCGTCTCTTGTACCTCGGGCTATGGTGTGCCAGATAGCGCTAATGAATTCGATGGCTATGGAAAAACGGGCTTAGATGGAGGTTCGCTAGAAGGTATTTGGCGCATTACTAACCCAGTTACTCAGCCCATTGGCATCGGGATTTATTTAGAGCCTACTTTAGGCAAGTTAAAAAATGCATTCGAGTCGCGCCTCTTAGTCCAATCCAATTTTATTGATGATCGATTGATTTTGGCAGGCAATCTCGTCTTAGAAAATGAGCAACTGAAATCGACTGGCGAAACCATTCCTGAATCCATGATTGATATTTTGCTGGGCGCTAGTTATCGCTTTGCACCAAAATGGTCTGGTGGCATCGAGTATCGTTATCACACCGATTACAACAGTTATTTTTGGCAAAACCAAGTCCAAACCGCCAACTTTATTGGCCCTAATTTGCACTATGCCGATAAGCATTGGTGGGCAACGCTCGCATGGCGCTACCAACTAGATGGGCAATGCATGGGCGAAGGTACTGCTGAGTGCTCTGGGGGTAATGTCTGGGATAGCCATGGCAAAAATGAAATAATCGCCAAAATTGGTTTTCCTTTCAGCTAAAAAGCCCAGATGCATTGGAAACCGAGTTCAATTGTGTTTTTAGCGGGAGCTAGTGCTATCAGTAGCTCCTGCCTCGCCCATGCCAGGATCTATATTTCCGTAGACCAGGCGCAAAAAATATTATTTCCGGGTAGCCAATTTACTTTGCAACCGACATTAATTGATCAAGCCTTACAGGCTAGCTTGAAAAAGGTCTCCGGTGTTCATTACCCCTTTCGGGGTGAGTATATATGGCGTGATCAAGTCGGTAACTACCTCGTCATTGATGAAGTCGTAGGTAAACATGAAATGATTCGCTACGCCGTTGGTATTACTTCTACTGGCACTATTCAAGGGATTGAAATTTTAGAATATCGTGAATCCTACGGCTACGAGGTGGCTGAGCAGCAGTGGCGTCAACAATTTGTTGGTAAAACCGCGCATGATCCACTCAAACTGAATCACGATATTCAAAATATATCTGGGGCCACCCTTTCCAGCAAGCACATTACCGATGGTGTTAAACGGGTCATGCACTTTTATCAAATTGCTTTAAAGGGCGCTAAGTAAATGCGGGTAAATCAATTGCCCAGCTTAACCCGTTGCAAACCGTTGCTTGGTACCTATGTGGAAATCACTGCACATACTGATGGTGACCATCCATTAGCGTACCGGGATCTTACATATTGCATTGAAAAGGCCTTCTCTACTATTCAAGATCTGCACCATAGATTTAATTTCTACGCTGAAAATAGTGAGCTATCTCATCTCAACCGCTTGGCGCATTTGGGTTCATTAGAAATTTCACCCCAATTAAAAGCGCTTTTATTGATTGCCAGCGAAATGTATTGCCACTCAGAAGGATTATTTAATTGTGGTATTGGTCAGTGCACTCTGAGGCTAGCAAAAGATCAGGTTCGCTTTGGCGATCTATCTGACCTACAATTTCTAGCACATGATCATGTCTATGCAAACCGCCCTTTATGTCTCAATCTCGGCGGTATAGCCAAAGGTTATGCGGTTGATTGTGCAGTAGACATACTGCTTAAGGAAGGTGTAGCTGCAGGATGCGTTAATGCTGGAGGAGATCTGCGCGTATTTGGGCATCAAGCGCAAAAAATTCATTTGCGTATGCCACATCAATGCCACGCCCTCATCGAGTTGGGCGAATTACAAAATGGGGCGGTTGCTAGCTCAGCCAATTATTTTTTTAGCCCTACCTCTGTCCGCACCTTAGATCAAAGAATCGTTCATCCGGAACAACAGTTGCCTAGTAACTCTCCGCACTCGTACTCGATCATTGCGCCTCAATGTGTACATGCTGATGCCTTAACTAAAGTTTTGGCCCTTTCACAGCAAATTGTTCATCCTTGCTTTGAGCGTTATGGCGCTAAACCATTTATTTTTTATCACGACGCAAATGACATCACTAACGCCACCCTCAAGAAGATCCGGCACTAAGGTCATGCCAACTTGGCAAAGGTACCTCAGTTATCCGAGCTTTTGTATTTGCATGGGTAGTGGTCTTCTCTACCTCGTTATTCAAGAATGGGCCAATGAGTTTAATTTTTTAGTCAATCGCTGGATATTGGTGATGCATGGCGTATCTGCGATGGTTATCGCCATCATTTTCGGTGCTGCACTTCCCATCCATATCCGTATTGGACTGCATTTAAATAAAAATATTCTCAGCGGCCTGAGCCTTACCGCTGTCTTACTCGTTTTAATGATCTCAGGGCAATTACTGTATTACGGCAGTGGTGATAGCCGAGAATGGATTATTACGGCGCATTGGGTGGTCGGCGTTTTAAGCATTACCATCGCCTACTGTCATATTGTGCTGCGATCAGACCGACGGTCAGATCAATAAAAAGCGCCCTCTTTATGCAGGCGGATGATCCTCGGGATTGATATCAAGCGCAATGAGAAAGCGTGACACCATATTATAGGCAGCGATTACGCTCACTAATTCAACTACTGCAGTATTGCCCAAGGCTTTTTGTAAATTATTCATTACGGATTTATCCACCACAATATTGCGCGTCATTTGCAAAGTGAGATTGACTGTATCAAGTTCGACCGCATTAAAGCACTCTTGTGGAAATGTAGGTTCACCAATATGGCGTAGTGCCTCGACTTGCTCTGCAGTTCCGCCTGCCTTACGAAAGGGTGGAGCATGATGAAAAAATTCATACTCAGCGCCATTTAAAACAGCTACACCGCACATTGCCAGTTCACGTAGCTTTGGATCAAGCGATAAATTCTCCCGAATTTCGCCAATAAATGCGTTCCAACCCCGTGCCACTGGAATGCTGTGCAATAGCATGCGATCTAAATTAATGAACTGTCCACCACGCCGTTTACGAATTGCGGCCACTAATTCGGCTGGCTCTGCTAAATCAAGTGGTTGATAGTCAATAGAGCGAGATGACATAAGCTAACTTTCTAATTAAAAAGATCAGAAGAATCGATTGACTAAATTACGGCGCATCTTTGATGCCATTTTCGATCACAAACTTACCCCATAGCGCAATCTGTTTACCAATCCAATCTTTAGTGGCTTCAGGTCCGCCAGCCACAATATCAATTCCTTGGGCACGCAATTTATCAGCGACTGCTGGGCTTTTCAGCGCTTTAGTAACAGCTTGATTCATTGCATTCACAATCGCGGGTGGCGTTTTAGCCGGTGCTAATACAGCCCACCAAGCAGGCGCATTAAATCCGGGGAAGCCGCTTTCAGCAATCGTAGGGACTTTGGGTAATTCGGCAGTGCGTTTGGTAGTAGTGACTGCCAAAGGAATAACGCCGCCACTATCGATATGCGGCTTGACTAAGAACACCGAGCCAATTGCGAGAGGAACCTGTCCACCCAGAATATCTTGCATCAAAGGGCCGCCGCCCCGATAAGGTACATGAACCCAATCAAAGCCAGCAGTTTTGGCTAGACGCGCAATCGCTAAGTGCCCTAAGCTACCAACACCAATTGAGCCATAGCTAAACTTTTTCTTGGCTTTAGATTCTTCCACTAATTGCTGAAAAGTTTTAATGCCTGAGTTTTTACTGGCCACTAAAACCATAGCCGATGTACCAATTAAAGTAACCGGTGCAATATCAGTGATGGTGTCGTAGGGTAATTTATCTTTAATACTTGGATTTACGCCATGGGTATCAAAAACAACTGCAAAGGTATATCCGTCAGGGTCTGAGCGCACCATTGCGCCAGTACCGATTACGCCTGAAGCGCCACCAATATTTTCTACAATCACATTTTGTTTGAGTTCGGCCTGAATCGCTGGCGCCAAAATTCGAGCTACCTGATCAACCGACCCACCCGGAGGAAAAACTGCGATTAAGCGTACCGGTTTTTGCGTCGGCCAGGAGCCTAAGCCGGCTGCATTAGGGCTAGCTTGACCATAGGCATTTAGCCCCAATAAACTGGTAGCAAGGCCAAAAATAAAGCTTAAAAGGCAGGTTTTTGATTTGATGCGGTAACTCATACGGATCTCCTAAATTCGGCGTTTTACAATACTTTTTACGCTTTTTTTGCTGCTTCTGATTGCTCGATATTTCCAGCGGGAAGCCTAGTTTAACCCCCCTCTGTGCTCTAGCGCAGGCAGTCCTCGAGAAGTGTATCCATCTTGTTTGATAATAGGGTATGCCGCCTATCTTAAATATTGCCAGCTATCAATTTGTTGAGATTGAAAATCCCAGCGAATTACGCCAAAGCGCTTTAGCCGAATGTAATCGCCTCCAATTGAAGGGCACGATTTTGCTTGCTCCTGAGGGTATTAATGTATTTTTAGCTGGCACTGAAAATGAAGTGCGTGCCTTTCTTGCTTGGTTACGTAATGACCCACGCTTTGCGCAAATGGAAGCCAAAGAAAGTTGGTCTGAAGCGCAGCCCTTTAGTCGCATGCTGATCAAAATTAAGGCAGAAATTATTCGCATGAATCATCCTACTATTCAACCCAAAAAAGGTCGCGCTCAATTTATTTCCCCCAAGCAATTATGTGCATGGTTAGATCGTGGCACCGATGATCTGGGTAGGCCTGTTGTTATGCTCGATACCCGCAATGCTTTTGAGGTCGAATACGGCACTTTTGCAAATGCTTTGAACTTGCAGATTGACAAATTCAGCGACTTTCCTGCTGCTATTCAGCCTCACTTAACTGAATTGCAAGATAAAACGATTGTCAGTTTTTGCACTGGCGGCATTCGCTGTGAAAAGTCTGGCTTATATCTACGTGAACTAGGCGCCCAACACAGCTATCAACTAGAGGGTGGCATCTTGAAGTATTTTGAAGAAGTTGGTGCAAATCATTATCAGGGGACTTGTTTTGTTTTTGATGACCGTGAAGCCCTCGAGCCCACCCTTGAAACCATCGGTCTGGATCAGTCGATCCGCAAAAACCCGAGTAAAATACGGGATTAATTACTAGCGCCATCTCTAGCAACTATCAAGTTCTTAAGAAATAGTACTAGGAATATTATTAAAATAATAAGCATCAGCTTGAGGGATAAATTGATGAACAAATTGACTAATCGGCTTGCGCCGATTTTTTTATCCATACAAATAGGTGTGCTGGGCTGTTTTACTTTAGGTTGGTCCTTGACTGGGCTTGCGCAACCCGCCCCCTACCCCAATAAATCCATTCGCTTATTAGCGCCAGTTGCTGCTGGAGGCGGCCTTGATAAAATCGCCCGCACTGTTGCTGAGCGTTTGGGGCATGCCTTAGGACAAACCATTATTGTAGAAAATCTCACTGGTGGAGGCGGCATTATTGCCTCGCAAGCTACTGCTAAAGCTACTCCTGATGGCTATACCCTCATGATTGGGTATGTCGGCACTCACGGAACTAACCCCGCAATACGCAAGCTACCTTATGATGCAATTAAAGATTTCACACCCATTGGCATGATTGGCGCAACGCCAAATGTACTCGTCTTAAACATGGCGCTACCGGTCAAAAATGTCAAAGAATTTATTGCCTATGCTAAAAAAAATCCCGCTAAATTAAGTTACGGTTCTGCTGGCCCTGGAACGCTGACACATTTATCCATGGAGCAATTTAAAAACGAGTCGGGTATTTTTTTAGTTCATATTCCCTACCGGGGTATTGCGCCTGCCTTTACGGATTTAATGGGCGGACAAACCCAAGCGATGTTCCCCGCACTATTTGCCGCGCTACCCTATATTGAAACCGATAAAATTCGTCCGCTTGCTGTAACTGGGCCAAACCGTAATCCGGCTATTCCTACTGTACCCACTTTTAAAGAGCTTGGTTACCCAGGCTTTGAGGGCCAACAATGGTATGGCATTGTGGGGCCAGCCAAAATGCCCGAAGCACTAGTCAGTAAATTAAATATGGAATTAAACAAAGTATTAACTAACCCCGATTTTGCTGCAAAGTTAACCAGCGAGGCATTGGTCGTCATGCCTATGTCGCCCAGCCAATTTGGGCGTTATATGGCGGACGATATTGCCCGTTGGACTAAAGTTGTCAAAGACCGAAAAATTGAAATCGAATAACTCACAGGAACCCAGTATGTCAAAAACAATTCAAGCTGCAGCCGATCTGAACGCCCCACCTGTTACCCAAATTCTGGCTGATTTTGTCGCTCAACATCCTAGTCGCGGCTGGACTCCTGAAGTCGAGCATGAGGCGCATCGCACTTTTTTAAACTGGCTCGGCTGTGCGATTGGCGCAGCTCAACACGAAAGTGTCGCAACTTCTTTGGCAGCGATTCAAGAATTTCAACCTGCGCCCCAAGCTACTATTCTAGGTCGCAAAGAACGGGTTGATATGGCTGGAGCAGCACTTATTAATGGGATTAGTTCGCATACGTTTGACTTTGATGACACCCATTTAAAAACGGTGATTCATCCAGCTGGTCCGGTAGCCTCCGCTATTTTGGCCTTAGGCGAACATATCAACACCAATGGGCGCAAGCTGATCGATGCGCTGGTTTTAGGAATTGATGTGGAATGTCGAATTGGAAATTGTATGTATCCCGATCACTACCATCGGGGTTGGCACATCACTAGCTCAACTGGAATGTTAGGCGCAGCCGCAGCGAGTGCTCGCTTAATGGGACTCAATGCCCAGCAAACTGCAATGGCACTAGGCATTGCTGCTTCGCAACCCATTGGCATGCGCGAACAATTTGGCACCATGACCAAACCGTTTCACCCTGGTGGTGCTGCGCGCGCGGGACAACTTTCAGCCTTGCTTGCAAAACATGGCTTTACTGCTAGCAGTAAAGCACTTGAGGCTGGTCGGGGCTATGTCCAGACCGTTTCAACGAAAGCCGATTGGTCTGAAATCGAGCGCGGCTTAGGCAAGGTATTTGAAATTTCCCTTAACACCTATAAACCTTTTGCTTGCGGTATTGTGATTCATCCGAGTATCGATGCCTGCGTACAACTCAAGGCACAAGGTGTGAAACCCGAGGATGTGGAGCGCATTGAATTAAAAGTACATCCCTTGGTCTTAGAGCTTACCGGTAAGAAAACGCCACAGCTCGGTCTCGAAGGTAAATTTAGTGTCTACCATGGTTGTGCTGTTGGGCTCATTTTTGGTCAAGCTGCTGAAAGTGAATATGCTGATGACATCGTTACCCGTGCGGATGTCGTTGCTTTGCGCGATAAAGTGCATGCCACCATCGATGCCACGATCAATGAGGCAGCTGTAGACGTTACCGCTTTCTTAAAAAATGGCCAGCAAGTGCATGTGTTTGTTGAGCATGCAATTGGTTCCGTTGAAAATCCCATGAGTGATGCTCAACTCGAAGCTAAATTTACTAGTTTGACCGAGCCGATTATTGGCAAAGAAAAAACCCAGCAATTAATTGCTGCGCTATGGAGTCTAGGCAAAGCACCCGATTTAAATACCATCTTGCGCTTAAGCATTCCCTCATAACACTAAAGAAAATATGCAGATGAAAACGCGTCCTAATATCGTCATTCTTGGAGATTATGAGCAAGCCATTCGCCGTTTCTCAAATTGGGATGCCCTCGAGCAACGTGCGAATCTAAGCTTCCATCATCAACCGCTGCGCGATGAAGCACTCTTTGAGGTGATTAAAGATGCTGATGCAATTGCGATTGTGCGTGACCGAGCACCCTTAAATAAAGCCCTCCTCAATCGCTTAAATAAACTCAAATTTTTGATGTTTACTGGCGAACGTAATGGCACTCTCGAAGCTGCTGCGCTAGTCGAACGCAATATTCCCATGGCTTGTTCACCTGGTGGACCTTCTAAAGAAACTACGACGGAATTAACTTGGACTTTAATTTTAGGCGCCGCCAAGCGCCTGCTTGAGCAAAACCAGTTAATGGTACAGGGCGGCTGGCGTGATCCACTATCCGTATTGCCGATGCTCAGTGGTGAACGTCTAGGCATCATTGGTTTAGGCGCAATTGGCAGTCGGGTGGCTCGCGTTGGAAAAGCTTTTGGTATGGAGCTTGTAACCTGGAGCCCAAATATGAATGAAGCGCGCGCAGCGGCTGAAGATGCAAAATCGGTCAGTCTTGATGAGCTCCTCAGTACAGCCAAAGTTGTTAGCCTCCATTTAGTGGCATCACCCGCGACTAAGGGTTTAATTAGTGCAGAAAAATTAGCGCTGATGCGCACCGATTCCATTCTTGTGAACACGTCGCGCTCCAGCTTAATAAACATGCAAGCCTTGCCTGCAGCCCTAGCCGCAGGTCATCCTGGTCAAGCCGCAATTGATGTATTTGATCTTGAACCCTTACCTGCAGACGATCTTTTGCGTAAAACGCCGAACTTATTAGTTACCCCCCACTTAGGATTTATTGCCGAACCTATATTTGCTGCTTTTGCCGACGGCATCACGCAAACCTTAATGGCGTGGCTAGATAACAAACTCCTACCGCATCCATTTAAGCCTTAACTTGAAATCAGTCAGTCCCAAACAACTATTTATTGGCTTTACCAAAATTGGCTTATCGGGCTTTGGGGGAGTTCTTCCATGGGCGCGACGGACGGTTGTTGAACAAAATAAATGGTTAACTCCGCATGAGTTCAATGCAATTTTAGGTATTTGTCAAATTGTGCCTGGGCCCAATATTATGAATTTAGCCGTCTGCATTGGCTCACGCTTTGCTGGTGTCAAGGGCGCGTTTGCTGCAGTAGCAGGTCTGGTACTGGGCCCAATTAGTTTGGTACTAGTGTTAGCTGCCCTCTATGATCAATATGGCAGCCTCGCTGCAGTGCAAGGGGTCTTGCGGGGAATCTCTGCAGTTGGCGTTGGCTTAATAGCTGCAACCGGCTTCAAAATGATGCGTGATGAATTTCGCTATCCCCTCATGTTCATTGTGGTTGCATTCACGTTTGTCGCGGCAACGGTATTTCACTTAGCACTTGGCTGGGTAGTAGTGATCGCTCTGCCGCTGGGCTTGTGGCTCGCATGGCGCAAGGTGAAGCAACCATGAGCGCCCTACTCGGCCTATTTCTTAAATTCTCGGCTTTTTCTTTAATCGCCTTTGGTGGTGTAAATGCCTTACTACCGGTGCTCTACGATATCTCAGTAATCCAAGAGCGTTGGATTGATGCGCAAACCTTTGCCAACTATTTTGCTATTGCGCAAGCGGCGCCGGGCCCTAACTTCATGACCGTAACCTTAATTGGTTGGCATGTCTATGGCGTCGTGGGCGCCCTAGTCGCAACCCTAGCTATCGCTTGGCCCTCTTCCATTCTCATTTTTTGGTTGCAACGCTATATTCTCAGCATGAAAAATGTGCAGCATCAGCAAGCGATTCAATATGCGGCGGCGGCCCTCGCCATTGGTTTAGTGCTTGCTTCCGCGTGGCAAATATCCTGGCAAATTAATCATGGGGTGGTGGCTTACACAATTACCCTTGGGACGATTATCATCATGCTGCTAACCCGCTGGCACCCCTTATGGCTGATTTTGCTAGGTGCTCTTTGCGGTTTATTCGGTATTATTTAATCTATTCTTATTTTTACCTGAAAGCAATTGCGCTTCCTACCCTCAAAACGTGGAGTATTAAATGTCTAGACTAAAAAATTGGCTTTGGATTCGCTTTGCCTTCATCACGCTGGGCTTGATGAGTGCTGGCTTCAATATTACCCTCAGTCATGCACAAGCAAGCTATCCTAGTAAGCCTATCAATTTCATCGTGCCTTATGGCGCAGGTGGTGGCGCAGATTCACGAAGTCGTCAAATTGCCCTACGCATGAGTGCAATTTTGAAGCAAAGCATCATCGTTGAAAATAAAGCTGGGGCAGGCGGTAATATTGGCACCGAATTTATTGCGCGTGCGGCCCCTGATGGTTACACCATTGGGATGGGTAATTTTGCTCCGCTTGCAGTTAATAAAACCTTATTTGGTAATTTACGCTACGACCCAGAGGCAGATCTTGTGCCGATTGTTTTAATCGAAAAAGGACCTTTAGTTTTAGTAGTTAATCCTAAATCATCTTATAAAACCGTACAAGATATAGTGACGGCTGCAAAAGCAAAACCTGATACCTTAACTTTTTCCTCTGGTGGCATTGGGGGAAGTCATCAACTCTCGGCCGAAGTATTTATGGATAGCGTTGGCATTACGATGGTTCATGTACCCTATAAAAGTGGCTCCGCTGGGCTAACTGATTTAATGGCAGGCAACGTAGACATGATGTTTGATCAAATGTATTCAGCCATGCCGAGCATTAAAGGCGATAAACTACGCGCCTTAGCCATTACCAGTAAAAAACGCTCGCCGCTCTTGCCCGCTATCCCCAGCTTTACTGAGCTTGGTTACCCTAAAGTTGAAGTGCTTAATTGGCAAGGTTTAGTTGCCCCCAAAGGTACGCCCAAAGCGATCATCGATAAACTGAATGCCGCTGCAAATGAAGCTTTAAAAGATCCCCAATTTCGGGAACTCATGCTCTCTCAAGGTAACGAAATTGGCGGCGGTACACCTGCAGATTTTGCTGCGCTGATTAAATCTGAAGCAGCTAAGTGGAGTGCAGTTGTGAAAGCCCACAACATCAAGCCTGAATAACTTTTCAATTTACTTGGGCCAAGAATGGCGAGTCCTATTGAATCATGAAGCTCAACATACTAATGGAGCTCATTTCAATACCATCGGTAATGACGGTAACTTTTTCACCTGGCTGCTGTAAAGCTAGCGGATAAAGTGCCGGCCAATAATGTTCCGGCGTAGGAATCGCTAAGTGGGCAACCTCCCCAAGACTCTCATAGTCAATTAAAGCCTGATGTTGGTTTGATTGCATCGCTTCTAAAAAGTAATGATTAAACTCCAGCGCCCAAGGATAGGGGGTAGCATCTTCTTGCCATTGAATAAGACGTAAGTTATGCACCACATTGCCACTCGCCAGAATTAAAATATTTTCTGTCCGCAAAGGCGCTAATTGACGCGCCAAATCATAATGTCCTTGGGCATCTAAGCTGCCATTTAAACTCATTTGTACTACTGGCACATCTGCAGCAGGATAGAGATAACGTAGCACCGACCAAGCACCATGATCGATGCCCCATTCATTTTCTTCTAAAACGACTGCTGTCATTGGTGCTAATAAGGTTTTTACCCGTTGCGCTAAATGAGGGCTACCTGGCGCCGGATATTGCAGTGAAAATAAGGTTTCTGGAAAGCCGCCAAAATCATGAATCGTTTGGGGCCTTTGCATCGCTGTAGCCCAAACCCCGCGGGTTAACCAATGGGCAGAAATAACTAAAATAGCCTCGGGCCGGGTGAGCTTTTTGCCTAAGTCTGCCCAGGCCGCAGTGTACCGATTAGCCTCCAGCGCATACATGGGGCTACCATGGCCAAGAAAAACGAGTGGTTGTAACTGAATACGGCTGACGTTTATCTAAAAACGTACCCAATATGTGCGGCAGTAACCGCAAATAAAATAGCCAAACTCGTTGCCACCGCTAGCATCACGACTAAAACAATAATCTTGCGATTAATTGCCGATTTTTCTTCACCGTGCCATTCATTCATTTAATTCCCCTACTTTTTCTGCGTTAGCTTGAATTATCCACTATATATGTGGTCAGGATCTGAGTTAGCTACTCAGAAGAGCGCTGCAGGCCCGTTAGCGACCACGACCGGCCTTGCGCATCATGCCCTTGCCGCCGCCAAAGCCTGCTTGTGGTCGCCCACCTAAGCTCTGGGGGCCTTTAGCTACTGGCCGTGCTGGGGGCTTACCCACTGCTGGCTTAGCTGGATTCTTACTTTCTGGTTTCTTTTCTTCGGTCACAATTTGCTCCTATCGATATCATATTGTCATGATTACTGACTATTCTATCCAAGCTGTCGCCATTAATGCAATTCCGCTCATTTTTGCCATCACCATTCATGAGGCAGCCCATGGTTATGCGGCTAAGCGTTTCGGTGATAACACGGCATATGTACTGGGTCGCGTTACCCTTAATCCCGCTAAACACATCGACTTGGTTGGCACCATCTTAATCCCCTTAACACTTATTTTAATGGGGTCATCGTTTTTAATTGGTTACGCGAAACCGGTACCGGTTCGTTTTGACCATTTACGTAACCCCAAAATCGATATGATTTGGGTTGCTTTAGCTGGTCCTGGCTCGAATTTTATCCAAGCCATTGTTTGGGCTGCCCTATGGATTGCGTTGCAAGGATTCGGTATCGATGAGCCTTTTCTTATCTCAATGGCTAAAGCAGGGGTACTCTGGAATATTGGCTTGCTGGTGTTTAATTTATTTCCTTTGCCGCCATTGGATGGTGGCCGTATTTTGTCCGGCCTCTTACCAATTCGTCAATCACTGGCCTTAGGAAAAATAGAGCCATGGGGATTTTTTATTGTGCTTGGTTTAGCTTTCACGGGTTTCATCACCACTTGGTGGATGCAGCCGCTCAGTGCATTTTTTATTTGGCTGCTCACGCTTATTACAACGCCCCTGCGGCTCCTATTTGGAGCATGAACTCAAGATGTCTACTCGCAAAGCATTTCAAACGCTTTTAATCTACCGCATTGGCGTCACCCTCAACTACCAAATTATTATGGTGGCGGTAGGTTGGCATATTTATGAACTAACCAATAGTGTGGTTTCTCTGGGCTTGGTAGGCTTAGCTGAGCTGGTACCTTATTTTGCCTTCGCACTCTACTCAGGTCATGCGGTCGATACTTACTCGCGCCGTTTGATTGCGGCTATTGCCTGCTCAATTCATATTGCTGTAGCGTTTTTCCTTGCCGCCATTGCCCTCAATTTAATTAGTCCGCCAGTACCACTTATTTATACGGCTGTTGCTTTTATTGGGGTCGGCAGAGCACTGATGCGCCCCTCATATACCGCCATCTTTGGACAAATTATTCCCCGCGCCGAACTCACTCGCTATACCGCACTCGCTTCTTCGGTCTTTCAAATTTGTGTCGTTGCCGGACCTGGCATCGGTGGGCTTCTCATTGGCTTAGCTGGTTTATCGTGGACTTATTGTCTAGCCGGGCTCTGCGCTACGATTGGCCTATATGGTTCTTGGCTCATACCAGCACAAAAAACGCCACTCAGCACTGTGCCCAGTCATTTCTTTACGAGTTTTTTAGAAGGCTTTAACTATGTGCGCAAGCACGAATTAATTTTAGCGACGATGGCGCTTGATATGTTTGCAGTTTTACTGGGAGGCGCAGTATCAATCTTGCCTGCCTTTGTTAAAGAAATACTGCATGCCGGACCAGAAACTCTGGGAATTTTACGGGCCTCACCCGCACTCGCTGCAGTCATTACAGGCATTATCTTGGCTCGCAAGCCCATGTTATATAACTCGGGTCGTTATTTATTAATGTCAGTTGCGGGCTTTGGCTTAGCCATTGTGGGCTTTGGTCTCTCTACCGAATTATGGGTAGCGGCAACTTTCTTAATGCTGTCAGGATGTTGTGATTCGGTATCAGTGGTCATTCGGGGTTCGATCATGCAATTAACTACGCCCGATCATATGCGCGGCAGAGTCAGTGCTATCAATGGTATTTTTATTGGCTCTTCGAATGAACTCGGCGCACTCGAATCCGGTATTGCTGCGAGCTTAATGGGTTTAGTGCCCTCGATTATTTTTGGCGGCATTGCCACAATTGCAGTGGTAACCTGCACTTACTATCTAGCACCGCAATTACGGCGCTTGCACATCGCCGATTTATCTTAAAAATAATTTATTTAATTTCAGGTAATTCTTTTTGAATTAATTGCAAGCTAGCCTTTAAGAGATTGTTATAGCGCTCGCGTTCTGCTTGAATCGTTTCGGGTGTCCATTGAAAAAATCCCTCACCCGTTTTCATGCCTAATTTGCCATGACTAGCAGGCTCTGCTAAGCATTGCGCAATGTCAGGGGAATTATTGAGTGATGGATAAATGCTAGCGCCTGCAGCGGCATGAATATCAAGGCCTGCATGGTCACGCTGCAAGACTGGGCCAGCTGCTAAATAACGAAAGCCAAAGCCAAAGCGCACGGCCTTATCAATATCTTCCAAGCTAGCAATGCCTTCATCAACCATCCAAAAGGCCTCACGTGATAGAGCGTGTTGTAAACGGTTAGCTAAAAACCCAGGTAGATCTTTTTTTACAGTTACCGGCACCATGCCGCATGCAGTCATGAGGCGTGACAAACTTTCACCCACAAGTGGTGACGTTTTTGGGCCATAAATAACTTCAACACATGGCACTAAATGCGCTGGCATAAAAAAATGTAGTCCGATCATCCGGGCTTGTGTTTTTAAATCACTGCAGATCGCGCTAATCGGAAAGCTTGAGCTATTACTCGCTAAAACTGTTTCAGCTTTAGCGCGTTTTTCTAATTCTATAAATAAAGACTGTTTGATATCTAAACGTTCGGGAATGCACTCAACCACCAAATCTACTTCAGACCAGTCGATCTCATCTAATGAACCTGCTGTAGTTAGCAAATGAATGCGCTCTTCATAACCCAGCTCGGCCATTTGATTGGCAAAGTAGGTGGGCAAAGCTACCCGCCGCTCGGTAGTCAATTCGCAAACTTGCGTAGCACAGCCGCCGCGGGCATAAACAGTAGCCACATCAGCGCCCATTGTGCCTCCACCGATAATCAGTACTTTAGTTTCTGCTGGCGTAAATAACATCTTAGTATTCCTTAATGATCGGTGCAGAACGGTTAGCAACTGGCACCATAAAATCAAAATCACACCCCACATCGGCTTGTGTCACTGTGGTTTGGTAAAGCCGCCGATACCCTGTCGCTGGAATTTCTAAGCGTGCCTCAGGGGCACCTAACTCCGCTAAACGTCGCGCAATTTCTGCCTCATCGACTAGCAGTGTGATACTGCGCTTAGCAACATCTAATTCAATCATGTCGCCATCACGAACCGCGGCTAGGGGTCCATTTTCTGCAGACTCTGGCGTGATATGTAAAACAATGGTGCCGAATGCTGTACCACTCATACGCGCATCAGAAATACGCACCATGTCTTTCACGCCGGCTTGGGCTAATTTTTTTGGAATCGGCAAGTATCCCGCCTCAGGCATACCCGGAGCACCTTTGGGTCCAGCATTTTGTAAAACCAAAATATCGTCCGCCCGCACATCTAAATCATCACGATCAATGCGCAAGGCTAAATCTTCTAAGGAAGTAAAAACCACTGCACGTCCCCGATGTTGTAATAAAGCTGGGGTTGCAGCGGCGTGTTTAATCACCGCTCCGCGTGGCGCTAAATTTCCCTTTAACACTGCTAAACCGCCAACCGGAAAAATGGGTTCGGTCGCGATTCGAATCACCTTTTTATCGCGCGTTGTACTTTTTTTATTATTAGCAAGCTCAATTTCCTCGCCCAAGGTAAGTCCACTAATCGTCATGCAATCTAAATAAAGGTGGGGCTTTAATTGTTGCAGGATCGCCATTAAGCCACCATCTTCGTATAAATGTTCCATGTAATGGCTACCGCTTGGTTTTAAATCAACTAGTACTGGCACATGACGACCTAAGCGGTCAATGGCTTCTAGGTCAATCTGGATCCCCAGTCGGGCAGCAATTGCAGTGAAGTGGATCAAGGCATTCGTTGAGCCACCAATGGCATGTAACACAGTAAAGGCATTCGTTAAAGACTGTGGCGTCAAAATAGCTTGACTAGAAAAATGATTCGGATTGGGCAATTGCGCTAACTCGACTGCGCGCCGACCAGTAAATTCAGCTAGACGAAAGCGTTCAGCCATCACTGCGGGTACCGCTGCCGTACCAGCTAAGCTCATGCCTGCAGCTTCAACCATACAAGCAATCGTGCTGGCCGTACCCATCACCATACAGGTACCAGTAGTAGGCGCTAATTTTTCATTGACCGCATCAATTTCAGTTTGATCGATTTCATGGGCGCGAAACTTAGCCCAGTAGCGCCGACAATCGGTGCAAGCACCTAAGCGATCGCCCTGATAAGTCGTTGTCAGCATCGGTCCCGTGGGAATTGAAATGACCGGCACAGTCACACTTGCAGCGGCCATTAATTGTGCCGGAATTGTTTTATCGCAGCCGCCAATCAATACCACAGCATCAACCGGTTGAGCGCGAATCATTTCTTCTGTATCTAAGGCCATCAAGTTCCGCAAATACATACTGGTCGGAAAGGCAAAGGACTCATGAATCGAAATGGTGGGGAATACCATCGGCATACCACCAGCTTGCATCACGCCGCGCTTAACCGCCTCGATCATTTGCGGCACATTGCCATGGCAAGGATTAAAGTCGCTAAAGGTATTGGTGATGCCAATAATTGGCCGATCTAGGGCACTATCGCTATAGCCCATCGCTTTAATAAAGGCCTTCCGCAAAAATAGCGAAAATCCTGCGTCGCCATAACGTGTCAGCCCCTTTAGCATGCCGCGCGGTGCCGTCTTGGATGGATCAGAATTGCTCAATGGTTTATCCCAAAAGTTAATAAAGAATCAGGGTAGCAGGATTAAGAAAACACTTACAATGTGCCATTATTTCAAGAAAACATAAAGAGACATGATTCCCGCTAACACGGTACTTCAAGTTGGCCCCTTTTCAGGCCCTATGCAGGCAGAAATCGACCGTCGCCTACCGCACGGTAATTATGGGAAGCTTCTCAATGCCCAAGATAACCCCCCAGCTGGCTCCTACAGGGCGATCCTCACCCGCTCACCCACCATTATTCCCGTTAGCCTGTTAGAAAAATTAGGCAACTTAGAAATCATCGCCAATTGTGGTGTGGGCTACGACAATTTGCCACTCGAATACTTGCAGCAACGCAATATCGTTGCCACCAATACGCCGGGCGTGCTAAATGATGCGGTGTGCGAACTAACCATGGGCTTGCTACTGTCTTTAATGCGCCAAATACCGGCGGCAGAACAGTATTTACGCTCCGGCATGTGGGCCCAGGGGCCCTACACCTTAACTAGTAGCTTAGCTGGAAAACGCGTGGGTATCGTCGGTTTAGGTCGGATTGCCCTCGACCTAGTTGAGCGCCTTACACCATTTAAAGTCCAGATTAGCTACACCGGGCCGAATAAAAAAAATGTACCTTATACCTACTATAGCGATATAGTCAGCTTAGCTGCTAATAATGATATTTTGATCATGCTCTGCCCCGCGGGGCCAAGCACTGTAAAAATAGCAAATGCTGCAGTATTTAATGCTTTAGGGCCTACGGGTTATTTTATAAATATTGCGCGCGGCAGCGTACTCGATGAGGCCGCGCTCTTACACGCCCTAGAAAATAAACTGATTGCTGGAGCCGCCTTAGATGTATTTGAAAATGAGCCCAATCCTAATCCCGAATTTCTTAAATTGAGCAATGTTTTGCTTACACCGCATATGGGCAGCGGTACAAATGAAACCCGCATTGCGATGACTAACTTAACCCTTGATAATCTCGACGCTTTTTTTCAACAGCAACCTCTTCTTACCCCAATCCCTTTTGATCTGGAGACCTTATGAAACCCATTGCCTCAACCCTGCCTACCATTCTTTCGCCGGTATTAACCCCCTTTAATGCAGATGGGAGTCCTAATTCCAAGGTCTTGCTAAAACAATGTCAATGGTTATCTAAAAATGGCGTTGGTCATGCCGTTTTTGGCACCAATTCGGAAGCAAACTCCATGTCGGCCTCGCAAAAATTACGGGTGCTAGATGATTTATTAAGCGGCGGCCTCGATCCAAGTCACATGATGCCAGGCACCGGAGCTTGCTCGGTAGATGATGCTGTCACCATGACTAAAGCCGCAGTCAAGGCCAAATGTGCTGGTGTTTTAATGTTGCCGCCCTTTTATTATAAGGATGTTTCGGACGATGGCTTGTTTGCCTACTTTGCTGAAGTGATTGAAAAAGTCGGTGATAGCGCTTTACAAATTTATGTTTACAACATTCCGCCTGTGAGCAAAATCGGTTTGAGCTTAGATTTACTCGAACGCTTAGTTGAAGCCTTTCCTAAAACTGTTGTCGGTATTAAAGATAGCTCAGGCGACTGGGATTACACTGAGTCGGTGATTAAAGTATTAGCGCCTACTGGCTTTCGCGTCTATGCGGGCAGTGAAATATTTTTACTACGTACCATGCGTGCTGGCGGAGTTGGCTGCATATCTGCTACCGCTAATATCAACCCAAAAGCCATTGCCGATTTAGGCGCCCATTGGGAAGATGCTTATGCAGACGAAAGTCAGGCGGCTTTAGACAAGGTTCGTGCAATATTTATGCAGTACCCGCCGATGGCGGCTATGAAAGCAGTAGTTGCGCATTTCAGTAAAGATCCGGGTTGGTTGCGTATGCGTCCACCCCTTGTCACTTTGCCAATCGAGCAGCAGAAAAAATTAATTGCTGAATTAGCAGCTATTAATTTCACCATGCCTGGTCTTTGATTTAAAACCGCTTATTTTTCCGCTTAGGAGATACCTCATGAAACTTTCTAAATTACTTTTTGTAATCGCAACATTTTGTTTTTCTAGTGTTCATGCTGAAAATTTATCGATTGCCACCGGCGGTACTGGAGGCGTTTATTACCCCATGGGTGGTGGTCTTGCAGCCGTACTTTCTAAATATATCCCCAATATGTCGGCTACTGCAGAAGTTACCGGCGGCTCGGTTGATAACTTAAACCTCATTGGTACCGGTAAACCCTACGTCGGTTTCTCAATGGCGGATGCGGCTAAAGAAGCGCAGATGGGCGAAGGCAAATTTGTTAATAAAAAAGTTGACTTGCGGACACTCTTAGTGCTTTATCCCAATTTAATGCATGTGGTGACAGTTGAATCGACCGGCATTAAAACCATGAAAGACTTAAAAGGGAAGCGCGTGAGTACAGGCGCCCCCGGCAGTGCTACCGAGATTATGGCCTTTCGCGAACTTGAAGCAGCTGGGCTCGATAAAGATAAAGATGTTAAACGTGAGCGCTTAAGCGTCGCTGAATCTGTCAATGCAATTAAAGATCGCAAAATTGATGCCTTCTTTTGGGTTGGCGGCCTACCAACCGCTGCGGTAACTGATTTAGCTAACAGCCCTGGCATGAAAATCGTGATGATCGATAATGCGGACGAAGTTACCGCAATGAATAAAAAGTACGGCAATTTATATTTTCCTACTGTCATTCCGAAAACCATTTATAGCGGCATGAGCAAAGATAATAAAGTAGCAGCGGTGGCTAATATTTTAGTCGTGAATGCCAATATGTCCGATGCTGAAGCCTACCAAATTGTAAAAACTATTTTTGATCATAAGCTCGACTTAGTGCGTACCCATCAGGAATACATTAACGTAACCTTAGAAAATCAAAAAACCAAATCAACGCCTGTTGCATTTCATCCAGGGGCTTTAAAGTACTTTAAAGAAAAGAAATTAAATTTGAATTGATCACCCGCTTTATTAAATTAGGTTAATCATGGAACAAGTGCCGATTGATAGCATTACTCAAGCCAAACTTGAGTCATTTATCAAGCAAGAAGAAGGTGATGCAAATGATTACCGAGGGTGGTTAGCAACCTTCATTACTTTGGCGGCAGTTGGAATGTCCCTATTCCACCTCTATGCAGCCTATGCCATCGTGCCCACCCAGGTACTCCGTACGGTACATGTGGGCATTGTCTTGTTTTTGGTGTTCCTCAGCTTTCCATTGATCAACCGTTTTAAAAATCGGCTGATGTGGTGGGATGTCCTCTTGGCATTTGGCTCCATTGCGATTGCTTATTACATCTTAAGTAGTGGCGATGACTTTGCTGATCGTAATACGGCCCCCAATCCAACTGACGTTATCTATGGTATTGCCTTGATACTGATGATCTTAGAGGCAGTAAGACGTACCAATGGCTTGGTCTTGGTTAGTGTTACCGTCTGCTTCTTACTTTACGCCCTCTTCGGCAATCATTTACCTGCGCCCTGGACCCATAAAGGCTATGACTTAGATCGCCTGGTCGGCTACATGTACATGACACTTGAAGGAATTTATGGCACGGCAGTGGATGTTTCAGCAACACTAATTATTCTCTTTACTATTTTTGGGGCTTTTTTACAGTTCACTGGTGCAGGTAAATTTTTTATCGATTTTTCTTTTGCTGCTATGGGCGGTAAATCGTCAGGTGTAGGTCGAACCATTGTCTTATCGTCATTTTTACTTGGCGGCCCATCAGGCTCGGGAGTTGCTACTACCGTTACGGTTGGCTCGGTAGCAGCGCCAATGCTGGAAAAAGTCGGCTATGAACGTAATGCAGCCGGTGGCCTCTTAGCTGCTGGTGGACTTGGGGCAATTATCTCGCCCCCCGTTTTAGGCGCGGCGGCATTTTTAATTGCTGACTTCTTAAAAATTTCCTATCTCGATGTATTGCTAATGGCAACCATTCCGACCATTTTGTTTTATCTTGGTCTTTTTGTGATGGTTGAAATTGATGTGCGCAAATATGGCATGAAAGATATTCATTTTGAAACCATCGAAAGTGCTTGGTCTTTAACTAAAAAATATTGGTATCACTTCTTTTCCTTGATCTCTATTGTGGTCTTCATGATGTATGGTTTTTCTCCCATCATGTCAGTCTTCTGGGCTACCGTGGTCTCAGCTGCCTCAAGTATGCTAAGACGTGATACTGCAATCATTCCCTATGCCTGGTTTTCTGGCAAATTGCCCCTGATATCCGGGTTGTATAACTCCAATTTAACAAAGGCGTTGGCAGCAGGCTCAACTGGTGTTTTAGCAATTGCAGTAACGTGCGCGGGCGCAGGTTTAATTGTTGGCACAGTCACGCTCACTGGCTTGGGTCTTAAATTTAGCACTATTGTTATTCAATACGCTGGCGGCTCTTTATTACTTACCACTATTTTTACAGCGCTGGTGGTTTGGGTAATTGGTCTAGCTGTTCCAGTAACTGCCTCCTATATTATTTGCGCAGTCATTGCGGCGCCAGCACTGATTAATTTAGGTGTGCCCGCTTTTGCTGCTCACATGTTTATTTTTTATTACGCCGTATTGTCAGAAGTGTCTCCGCCCACTGCGCTCTCACCTTTTGCTGCTGCAGCGATTTGTAAAGGTAATCCCTACAAAACCACCATGCAAACCTGGAAATATGTCGCGCCCGCTATTTTGGTGCCATTTATGTTTACTCTAGACAAGTCGGGCACCGCTTTACTGCTCATGGGCTCCATGGAGGCCCTAAGCAAAGCCAATTGGGCTGATATTGCTTGGGTCTCATTTACCGCTGTAATTGGTGTTGTCTGTTTGGCTGGTGGCTTACAAGGCTGGTTTATTGAAAAGACTAAATGGCTCGAGCGCTCAATTATGGTGGTCTCGGGTGTTGCTTTAGCTTACCCCTCAGCCGAAGCTGATTTAATTGGATTCGTCGGCTTTGCTGTGGTTTTAGCCACCCAAGTACTAAGGCACTTCCGCCTTAAGCGACTCCGTCCAACTTAATACTTAAGCAATAGTTGTCCAGGCTAATTTACCGGCTAGCTTTTTAATTTCTACTTCATTAAATTCAAAACCCAAGCCAGGAGATTGGTGCAAAATTAAATCACCATTTTTAAACGTTAGTTGCCGATTAATGAGGCGGCGAAAATTAAGTACTTGATCGTCAGAAAAAAACTCCACAAACCGTGCATTTGGTGTAGCTGCTACTAAAGGTGCATGTAAGTCATGAAACCAGTGTGGGCAAACAGTAATCCCTTTTGCATCGGCATAATTCGCAATTCGTCGCCACTCTGAAATGCCGCCGCAAACGGCAGCATCACTTTGCAAAATGCCTACTCCACCGGCATCAATCAGTTCACGAAAGCGCCAGCGGCCTGCCTCAATTTCTCCGGTAGCAACTGTAATCATCGTACTGCGGGCTAACGCAGCATGTAAATCAATCGCATCTGGTGAAAAGGGTTCTTCTATCCAGTAAGGGTCATAGGCTTCGAACCGCCGCACATAATCTAATGCAGTGGGCAAGTCGCGCCAAGCATTGTTAGCATCTAGCATCAGCAAAATATCAGGGCCAATTGCTAAACGCGCTGCTTTAACTCGTGCCTCTTCTTCGCGCGGCGAAAGACGACCCACTTTCATTTTTACCGCTTTAAAACCTAACTTCAGGTAAGACTCCATTTCTTTACCTAATTTAGCAGGCGTCTTCCCGGCCAAATAGTAACCACCACTAGCATAGGCTGGTACACGATCATTTACTACTGCGCCCAAATATAAGTGCAACGGCAAACCAGCTGAACGGGCATTGAGATCCCAAAGGGCATTATCTAAAATAGAAATCCCTCGCATCACTGCGCCTGTGCGCCCCTGCAAAACAGATTCGTTATACATTTCCAACCACAGGCCTTCACTGCGGTGGCTTTCTTGACCCAGTAATTTGGGGGCCAGTAATTGCGCTACGGCAATCTTGGCAATATCACCAGCCGCGCTGCCAACATAACAAAACCCAATTCCCTCCATACCTTCTTTGCTGCGTACTTTTACTAAACAATAATGGCGCTCAGAAACAGTACGCGTTGAAAATGAGGTTACTTGATCTAAAGGAACTGCAATAGCAGCAACTTGAACTGACTGAATGATAGGCATAGGATGCTCTTAAAAAACCTATTGTAGCTACAACTAAATCGTAGGTTGAACTTAATAAGTGGAGGAATCTTTAACGCACTTAAGTACATGACTATTTCGTGCTCCGCCTGTTAATTTTTTTTCATTGGCACTCGCTTCACAAGTCGCTTTAATGTCTTTTTCACATTTTTTCAAAAAGCTCGACTTCGCTGCCCCGGTTAGCTTTTTTTCTGTTGCACTTGCAGCGCATGTTTTCGCTAAAACGCTTGGCAGATAACTCGAAGCGACTATCAGCACTACTAAACCGAGGTACTTGCGCATTTAAAATCCTTTTCGCAACGAATGTACTAGGTAGAACTATGTAGGTAATTATGCTTACTATAGCGATAAAAAATGTTGCGGCACAGCATAAATAACTAGCGCGGGCCCAGCAATATTAGATAATCTAGCAGTGATCGCTCTTCCTCATACCCTGCGCGTTTTTATTCTCAAGGCCTTACTGCTTGTTTTGTGTGTATTTATGGGCCCTGTGCTTGCCCAAACCGCCTCAAGCAATACTCCCTCAGTCGCGCCTAAGCAAAGTAACCCCACTCAAAAGAAGGCTTCTTCGATCGTTGTCAGGGAAAGAAAGCCTAGCAAAGTCGCCAACCCCCAAACTGGTGGTATCCAAGATCGCTCCAAAACGGGTCTGCAAGTGCTTCGACCTGCAAGTGCTCTGGTAGATTTAGATGCACAAGATGATGTGCTCATTGCTGGTGCGGGTAATTTAGATTACCGCGTTCAACGGGGCTGTGCTCGCCGCAACTTTTTGGATAGCCAGTTACTTGAGCAAATTGGAGTTGAGAATAAATCATTCAGCGCTTTTTTTGACGCCCAAGCCAATACTTTTTTTGCCCGTGCACGTGGCACTTGCATTCCCTATGCTTTAGCACTGGGGAAACGAAATCGCCTTGAATCCTTAAGTCTTCTAACGGGAAATATACGTGACGCCAAAACCGAGATTTGGACTTTTACACCCTCAGCGTTTGATGGTTTTTTATTGCAACAAGAACCTTTAGTAAATGCGTTGGGACGCTTAACGGAAATTGAAATTCCACTCAGAGCAGTTCTTTATGACCCAAATCAAGTTGAAAATAAATTACCAATTGAATTGGTCTGGGAATTAAACACCGTTGTGAAGCAAATTTATACCGAGGAAAGTAACGTAGCAGAGCAAACAAATAATATCGTACGGGTCATTGTTGATTATGGCGATCGCGAGCAGTGGGCACAAATTTGGGCAGTGGAAATTATTACGCCACAAACAAAAGAAGTGTTGGCGAGTGCATTTTGGCTGAATCGTAATGATCTACCCGGCGGCTTCTACACCCCCAACGGCGAATCAATCGAGCGCGCGATGTGGACTAACCCCCTTAGTTATCGGCGTATCTCCCGCGGTGTGGGAATGGTGCCAGCCGGGCGGAAAAAGGCATCTTCTAGCGCTAACAAAAATACGGTACAAGCACCCCCCACGAACTCGCGCTATCGAGCGCATATGGGCATTGACTATTCCGCTCCCATTGGTACGCCTGTCTTTAGTGTGGCTACTGGCAAGGTGGTGGCGCGCGGCTATAACGGGGCTTTTGGTAACCTCATTATCTTAGAACATCCAGGTGGATATCAAACGTATTATGCTCATCTAAGTAACTTTAATGCCGAGTTAGACGTAGGTAATGAAGTGCGCCGCGGCTTTGAAATTGGCTATGTAGGCAGCACAGGACGCTCCACAGGTCCCCATTTACACTTTGAACTGCGTAAAGATGGGGTTTATCTCAATCCATACAATCCTAAGTTACAACTCGACTTATGGACCATGTTGAATAGTGATAGCGGACAATTCACTAAGTTGCTATTACTTTTTGGTAGCTAACGCTTCTTATCATGTCTACTACCTCTTCCGCCAATCATCTAGAGCAATCGTTACAACTTGAGAACCTGACTTGTACCCGTGGTGGCAAAGTACTTTTTTCGGGATTGACCCAGTCGATTGCGCCGGGTCAGCTATTACATATTGTTGGGAAAAATGGTTCAGGTAAATCCAGTTTGCTACGTATTCTCTGCGGACTACTTAGTCCCACTAGCGGGCAAGTGAAATGGACAGGGCAAGTCATTCGTGCAAATCCCGAAAACTTTAATGCGCAATTAATTTATCTTGGTCATTCACCAGCGCTTAAGGGCGATCTTACGGCCGCAGAAAATCTATTCAGTGCGGCACTCTGTCGCCAAGATACTTTATCAATCAAGGAAGTAGAAGTCGCTCTCGCACACGGCGGATTATTACCGCTAGCCAATAAAAAGGTGCGCACGCTGTCGCAAGGCCAAAAACAACGTATCGCCCTAGCGCAACTACAACTCAAGCCGCGTAAACAATTTTGGCTATTAGATGAGCCTTTTAATGCGCTTGATAGTGATGCCAGTTATGCTCTACAACAATCCATTCAACAGCACCTCCAGCTAGGTGGAATTGTGGCCTTAAGCAGTCATCAAGAAATTGAAATCGATCAGCCTAGCGCAAAGGTGCGCATCGAATTATGAGCAATATCTGGAAGCTCTTTACCGCTATGGCTGCACTAATTAAGCGTGACTTAAGTCTAGTCCTACGGCGAAAAAATGATAGCCTAGCAACACTTTTTTTCTTTGCCGTCGTCGCTAGTTTATTTCCCCTGGGGGTTGGGCCTGAGCCCAAATTACTCCAGCAGATTGCCTCGGGCATGTTATGGATAGCAGCACTACTTGCGGCCATGCTTTCTTTGAATCGTCTCTTTGCTGATGATTACCAAGATGGTACGCTTGATCTTCTTTTATTGAGTACGATTCCATTACCTTTAGCGGTACTTGCGAAAATGATTGCGCACTGGCTTAGTTCAGGCCTCTTACTGAGCTTTGCTGCAGTTCTGCTAGCTTTGCAATTCAACCTCTCGGGGGAAAGTGTCTGGATACTTTTTCTCTCGCTACTATTAGGCACCCCGATATTTAGCTTGGTTGGCGCAATTGGTGCAGCTTTAACCTTGGGTACGCGGGGCGGAGGAGTGCTGCTGTCACTCTTAGTCCTACCGCTGTTAATTCCCGTCTTAATCTTTGGCGCAGGGGCAGTAGATGCCTACCAAGCTGGGATGCCCGTTGCCGGCCATTTTTATTTATTGGGAGCGCTTTTTGTGCTGAGCCTATTTTTTGCCCCTTTAGCTGCTGCGCTTAGCTTACGTATTGCTATTGAATAAGCAGATCGGCTATTCGTTCTAAAATCCCTCAACGCCATTAAATCCTTGTCCTCCATTCCCATCATTTAGAAAGCGCATTCTTTTGCCCCTCAGAAATATCAACTGGTTCAAATACGCTGCGCCCCAACCCTTTTATGGTTTGGCGGGCAAATTGATCCCTTGGTTTGCCGTAGGTGCATTGATCCTAGGAGTTGCTGGACTGTATATTGGGCTCTTGATTGCGCCCACCGATGCGCAACAGGGTGATGCATACCGGATTATTTTTATACATGTTCCCGCCGCGTGGATGTCCATGTTCATTTATCTCCTGGTCGCTTTCTGGGCTGCTATTGGTTTGATTTTTAATGCTCGCCTAGCAAGTATGCTGGCTTTATCTCTCGCACCAACTGGCGCCCTCATGACCTTTATTGCTTTATTTACTGGTGCACTATGGGGCAAGCCTACTTGGGGTACTTGGTGGGTTTGGGATGCTCGCTTAACTTCTGAGTTGATCTTATTATTTTTATATTTTGGCTTCTTGTCACTGCATGCTTCAATTGATGACCCAAGGCGGGCTGATCGCAGCGCGGCCGTATTAGCTTTGGTTGGGGTAATTAACGTGCCCATCATTTATTTTTCAGTGAAATGGTGGAACACCTTACATCAGGGTGCCACCATCAGCATGACTAAAGCACCCGCTATGGCGAGTCAAATGTTACTTGGAATGTTATTGATGGTGGGCTCTTTTTGGCTTTATTCGCTTGCTACTAGCCTATACCGCTGTCGCACTCTGGTGTTAGAGCGAGAAGAACATGCCGCTTGGGTGGTGGAGGAAATTCAATAATGCACTGGTCTAACCTTACCGATTTTCTTGCCATGGGAGGCTATGGCACCTATGTTTGGTGGTCTTTCGGAATATGTTACTTACTCTTTGTGTGTGAGTTAATAAGCCTGATTCGCAATCGCAAAGCAACTTATAAAAAATTAGGCAAAATAAGGGGCTATGAAACCCCGCACTAAACGATTATTGGCAATTGTTATTGGCCTCATTTGTCTTGCCATTGCCGCCTTTTTGGTTTTCAAAACCTTTCAAAGT